>OLQN01000383.1_pt1 | contig 40599 bp, 33 predicted proteins | sample 1673181 | NCBI WGS metagenome assembly OLQN01 (sample SAMEA3136763, study PRJEB25190) | human gut metagenome | biome: human gut; feature: human-associated habitat; material: faeces | place: Austria | collected 2013
AGGCTATCAAGCGTGCACGTCACATTGCTCTTCTGCCGTACACCGCAGAGTAAGCAATTCGTTTTTTATAATCAAGGATACGCAAAGCGTCGTTTTCGCAAGAAAGCGGCGCTTTTTTGCACCCTTGTTTCTCGTTTGCGGCAAACAAAAAGGACGCCTGATGCGTCCTTTTTTCGTTATTCCTGTGTTCAGTTCATCAGATCGAGCAGCTTATAGCAGTGTGTTTTGGTGTAGCTCTGCTTAAAGCTGTAGGATGCAAGCTGCTTTGCGGTGTCATCCTCGGTCTCCTTTGCGGCATTTTCCGCACCGGAATCCCGCTCCTGCACCCACTGCTTGTAGCTTGCCTCCTCGGAAGCGTACTGATCGGCGTTGAGCACGGTCGCAAGGTAGTCGTACATCTCACTCAGCAGGTTATCCCATTGCTCGAACGAGCTTGCGGTCATGGCCAGCTCATCCTCCTGATTCTCTGCCGACGAAATTTTCAGATCGTCACTTTCCAGCTCATCCATCTTTTTGCTGAACGCATCGCGCTGCTCGGCCTTTTTCTGGCTGTTCTCTTCCTGCTGCTTTTCCTGCTGCTGTGCATCGGAAAGCTGCTTCTGCAGCTCCTTGACCTGCTTTTTCTGGTCATCGGTCAGCGAATCATCATTTGCCAGAGAATCCAGCTTGCCGCTGGCGGCATCGTACTTTTTATCGTCCAGATAGCTCTGTGCCTCGTCCAGATCGGAGTTGAACTGATCGTCCGACTGGGCAGACTGCGCCTTATCGAGCAAATCCTCGATAGCCTTGTACATCGCGGAATCCGGGTCGGTAACACGGTTCTGCAGCTGCTTGAGCGCCGCAATGGCCTCGGTGTACTGGCCGTTGCCCACATAATCCTCGGCAGACTGATAGTCCTTGATCAGTTGAATGGTCGCATCCAGAGCCGCCGGGTCCTTGGCTTCCGCCTGTGCCTTCTGGTAATACTCGAGTGCCTTGTCGAAGTTGCCGCGGTCCATATACTTTTCGGCCATGATGAGGTTTTCGTCGGTCTTGTGTGAATTTGTAAAATACCACACACCGCCGCCAATCAAAGCCGCCACGATGATGACCACCAGCGCAATGATCAGGCCGCGTTTTCCCTTGGACGGCTTTTTGTAAACGCGGTCCTTCGGATCGGCCTCACCGTTGTAGTAGGTCGTGCGGCGCTCGGGCGTGCCCGCAGTACGGCGGACCGGCGGCGTGTCGATCGGACGCATGGTAGCCTGCGTGGGAATGTTCGGATTCGGAATATTGGGATTGGTGTCTGCCAGCGGATCGGCAGCCGTGTCGTCCACCGGAAGCTGCTGCTTTTCGGCCCGCATAGCCGCGTCAAACGCGCTGGTGTCAATCGGACCAGTCTCAACAGGGTCCTTCATATCATCCGGCAGGGTGGTAAATACAGCTGTTTCGTCGTTGACACCGGTCTGCTCGACAGCTGCGCCGCAGAAGGGGCAGAATTTTCCGGCGATCGGCAGCTCCTTGCCGCAGTTTTTGCAAAGCATGAGTGATTTCCTCCTTTGAAAAAGGGTCGTTTTTATGCTTATTTTATAGTATAACATGCTGTATTCAGATTGTAAAGCGTGGATGGCTGTTCCCCGTATTGGGATTCGCCGCCAGCGGACAGCGAAATGTTTCGGAACTGAAACCTTACTCGTCTTGACAAGCTATGGTCAGGAACGTAAAATATAGGTAATAAGGTAAGGCAGAATGTCCGCATTCTGCAACTGTCAAAAAGGGGATAGTATTTTGAAGTTGACAAAACGCATTTTCAGCGGTCTGCTGGCCGCCATGATGCTGTTCACCACTGCTTTTGCCGTAAATGATTCGGCGACCACCAAGGCTGCAAACGCGCTGACGTTTGCGTTCAAGCCGATCATCGGCAGCGAGTACGACAGCACCGCTCTCCAGACCGATCTGGCAGCAGCGCAGAAGATCATCTCGCAGCGCATGCAGCTTGAGGGTCTGACCGGCGCGTCTGCCGCCGTTTCCGGCGATGTGATCACCGTTTCCATTCCGAAAACAGCTACCGGCAACACTGCCGCTTACTGGGCCGCTCGTCTGGGCGACCGCCGTCTGTGCAGTGTGACCGACTTTCTGAACGAGGAGTGGCAGTTCGACCGTGCAGATTTTGCCTCTGCCAAGGCAACCACCGAGAACGGCGCAGAAGCCGTTGAGATCGACCTGACCGACTCCGGCAAGACCAAGCTGACCGAGGCCCACAACAAGGTAAAGGCATACCTTGCGGACAGCAAGAACGACGCTGACAAGGCGCAGTGGCTCACCTTCCACTGGGGCACCACCACCTTCCGCATGCTGGTGGACGACAGCTTCTCCGACAACAAACTGGTGATCGGCGGCGATTCCGATCCGCTGCGTGCCGGTGCATCTAAGTATATGCCGCAGTATCTGATGCTCGATCCGCTCCCGTTTGCACTGGAGCAGACCGCCGTTCCGACGACCACCGAGCCGACGACTCCGACCACTCCCACCGAACCCACGACTCCGACTGACCCGACCACACCTTCCGAGCCGACGACCACGGATTTCCCGGACATCGACGGTCACTGGGCTGCCGCTTCGCTGCGCAAGGGTGTTGAGCTGGGTCTTCTGAAGGGCATCAACGGCAAAATTATGCCGAACAATTCGGTCAAGCGTTCCGAGGCTATCGTTATCCTCAACCGTGCGCTTGGCGCAACGCAGGCCGACAGTGTATCCGGTCTGGCTGCCAGCCAGCAGTCCGCATGGTACAGCGAGGATCTGGGCAAGGCCATCCACCTCGGTCTGATTACCGCAAACGACAACCGCAGCTTTGACACTGCAGCTACCCGTGCCGAGGCTTTCGTTCTGATGGCTCGTGCGTTCGCGTACGACCGCGCAGAGACCGCTGCCGATGAGCTGAGCAGCTTCACCGATACCTCCTCCATGACCACCGAGCAGAAGCAGGCTGCTGCCGCTCTGATCAGCCAGGGCGTTGTAAACGGTACCTCTGCTGCCAAGCTGTCTCCGTCGAACAAGCTGACCCGTGCACAGTTCGTCACCATGATCGTGCGCATTGCAGCTGCCACCAACGCAGACAGCGCACCGACCGAGCTGGCCGGCGGCACCGTACTCACCAATCCGAGCATCGCTCTGACCGGCGCAGTCGCAGACGGCGACTGGATCTTTGCCGCTCCCACGAATGAAATTTCGCTCGATTCCGTCAGCAGCTCGCACCGCATCGTCCTCAAGGGCGAGGAGCGCGCTGTACTGAACGGCACCAAGCAGACCAGCATCTCTACGCTTGCTGTTGACCCGGCAGGCACGGCGGATGTGAAGATGGACAACACTTCGTCCGTAAACACGCTTGTTATCGCAGGCAAGGGCGGCTCCGTAAGCTACTCCGGCGCTGCTTCCGGCATTGAGATCACCGCTTCCGGCCGCACGATCATGCTCGAAGGCATGACCTCGGATGCCATCACCATTACCGGCAGCAACAACACCATCCTGCTCAAGGGCGACGCGGATACCGTTTCCGTACTGCGCGGCTCCGGCAACCGCATTACGCTGTCCGGCACGGTCGGCACGATGGTTCTGGCCGGCAAGAACACCACGGTTGACGGCACCGGCAAGATCGGCACCGTAGACACCCGCATGGTCGGCTGCACGGTAACGGCTAAGGCCGACCACACGATCGACAACATCGATCCCGGTCTGGATGGCGTTCAGATCACGATGACCGTTCCGGATAAGGTTAAGGCCGGCGGCTCGCTGACTGCCAAGGTTAGCTTCTCTGGCGTAAAGGAAGGCGTTACCTGCACTGCAATCTGGTATCAGGACGGCTCCGCGATCAAGGGCTGCACGAACAACAGCTTCGAGCTGACCAATGGCAAGACCTCCAGCCACACCAGCACCTTCACCTTCACCAAGAATATGAAGACCAGCACGGCGATTGGCTTTAAGCTGCTCTACGCCAACCCGTCCACCGGCGAAACCGAGCAGGTTTACGCCCAGAAGACCGTTCCGATCGAGAATTACTCTGCCGAGTGGTATGCACAGCGCGATGCTGCCGCTATCCTCAAGCAGGTATCCTCGGTTTACCGCGGCAACTACACCACGTCCTACGCGGCCAACAACGATTACTCCAAGACCACCAAGGAGGTCTGGATCAACGCCAAGGGCTACTCCAGCAACACCAATTATCTGGTCTGGATCAACCGCGCCTATCAGCATGTAAACGTATTCACCGGCTCCAAGGGCAACTGGAAGCTGACCAAGAGCTTTATCGTCGGCACCGGCGCTGCCTCCACCCCGACTCCGGTCGGTGTAACCACCGTCAGCTACAAGCTGAAGGCAGGCTGGACCACCGGTACTTACACGGTTCGTCCGGTTGTAGGCTTCTACCCGGGCACCGGCTACGCGTTCCACTCCCGCCTGTGCTATCCCGGCACCGACACCGAATACGACTTCAGCAGCGGCTATCCGGTTTCGCACGGCTGTGTACGCATGAAGCACAACGACATCAACTGGATTTACAACAACATACCGATCGGCTCGACTGTCGTAATCTACTAAACCGCAGCTGCAAACACCGATATTCTCCGTTTTTCCGGAGAGTATCGGTGTTTTTTTGCTGCAAAGCAGTGTGTACATCATCAACATCCTGTCTTGCACCGCAACGATAAATTCTCACCATGATAATGTAATTCGTCATTTTATACGCATTTTTCGCAAATGCAATTGGTTATCGTTGTGACATTTTAATGTTGACACCGACAACATCAAGGGCTATAATAAACCCATCACAACAAACAACGAGGTGAGGAAATGGCCGATCAGTATCATCATGGAAATCTGAAAAGCAAGCTGCTGGAGGAAGCGGTCACGCTGATCTCGCAGGACGGCCTCGAAAATCTTTCTCTCCGGCGGCTGGCAACGCAGTGCGGCGTGAGTCACAACGCCATCTACCGCCACTTTGACAGCAAAGAGCGCCTGATCGACGCCTGCCGTGCCTATGTCATGCAGGAGCTGACGCGCACACTCGAGCTGACGCTCAGCGGTCTGGACGAAAGCCTGCCGCAGACCATGGAACAGCTCGGCACCGCCTATTTGGATTTTTACATGCGCAACCCGACGTATTTCAGCGCGTATTTCCGCAATGCGTCCCAGAAGCTGACGTTCTCGCTTGAGCCGATCGAAGGCAACTACCCGCCGTTTTCCGTTTTCCGCCGTGTGGCTGTCGCTATCGCGGAAAAGCAAGGCATTCCGCAGGATGAGACACGATGGCGGCTTCTGCGCTACTGGACGATGCTCAACGGCATGTTCGCCATGTGGATTTCCTCCAACGTGGAACTGCCTGAAAACTGGAAAACCTGTCTGAAAAACGAATTTTAAGGAGCGTTTACGATATGAAACAGATCATTCTTACGGGCGACCGCCCGACCGGCAACCTGCATGTCGGCCACTACGTCGGCTCACTGGCCGAGCGCGTGAAGCTGCAGAATTCCGGAAAATATGACGAAATTTACATCATGATTGCGGACGCGCAGGCGCTGACCGACAACGCCGAGCACCCGGAGCGCGTGCGCCAGAACATTATGAAGGTCGCGCTGGACTATCTTGCGGTCGGCATCGACCCGGAAAAGGCGAATATCTTCATCCAGTCCATGGTGCCGCAGCTGACCGAGCTGACGTTCTACTACATGAACCTTGTCACCGTGTCCCGTGTACAGCGCAACCCTACCGTTAAGGCAGAGATTCAGATGCGCAACTTTGAAGCCAGCATTCCGGTCGGTTTTTTCTGCTATCCGATCAGTCAGGCGGCGGACATCACCGCATTCAACGCTACGGCTGTTCCGGTCGGCGAGGACCAGGAGCCGATGCTCGAGCAGTGCCGCGAAATCGTGCACAAGTTCAACACGGTTTACGGTGAAACGCTGACGATGCCGCAGATTGTTCTTCCGTCCAATAATGCCTGCATGCGTCTGCCCGGCACAGACGGCAAGGCGAAGATGAGCAAGTCGCTCGGCAACTGCATCTATCTTGCGGATCCGGAGGAGGTCGTTCGTGAGAAGATCATGTCCATGTACACCGATCCAGACCACATCCGCGTGCAGGATCCCGGCAAGCTGGAGGGCAATACCGTGTTCACCTATCTGGATGCGTTCTGCCAGCCGGAGCACTTCGCAGAATTCCTGCCGGACTACCAGAACCTTGACGAGCTGAAAGCGCACTACCAGCGCGGCGGACTCGGCGATGTGAAGGTAAAGAAGTTCCTGAACAACGTCATGCAGTCTCTGCTGTCGCCCATGCGTGAGCGCCGTGCACAGTGGGAGGGTCGCCTGCCCGAAGTCTACGAGATTCTCAAGAAGGGCAGCGAAATCGCCGCTGAGACCGCGCAGGGTACGCTCGATCGAGTCCGTCACGCGATGAAGATCGACTATTTCACCGATAACGGCCTGCTCAAGTAAAAACAGCAAAATAAAGGACGAACCGCTTGGTTCGTCCTTTCTGTTAGATTTTCGGGATTTGCTGGGTCACGCAGTGGATATTGCCGCCGCCGATGAGGATATCGCGAGCCGGAATCGCAACTACCTTGCGGGTCGGGAAAAGCTCCTGCAGGATAGCCTGCGCCTTTTCATCCATCGGGTCACCGAAGGCAGGCATGACAACAGCCTCGTTCGCAATGTAGAAGTTGACGTAGCTTGCCGCCAGACGCTCTCCCGGGGTACGGGTCGGCTCGCCGTCGCACAGGTCAAGGCCGTCGCACTCCTCTGCGGTGATGGTCACCGGCTTGGGCAGCGGCAGCTTGTGCACCTTGATCCTGCGGCCCTTGGCATCGGTCGCAGCTTCCAGTGCATCCAGACTGGCCTTGGAGAGCGCATACTGCGGGTCGGTCTCGTCATCCGTCCACGCGAGAACCACCTCGCCCGGAGCCGTGAAAGCGCATACGTTGTCAACGTGCTCGTTGGTTTCGTCGTTATAAATGCCGCGCGGCAGCCAGATCACCTTGGAAACGCCCAGATAATCGCACAAAACCTGCTCAATTTCGGCCTTTGTGAGATCGGGATTGCGTCCCGCGCTCAGCAGGCAGGCTTCGGTGACGAGTGCGGTGCCCTCGCCGTCCGAGTGGATGGAGCCACCCTCGCAAATGAAATCGCGTTTATCGTATACGTCGTTGCTGACCAGGTCGCAGAACTTGCGCGCCACGCGGTTGTCCTTCTCCCACGAGGGATACAGGCCGTCCACATCGCCGCCCCACGCATTGAAACCCCAGTCGATGCCGCGGCGCCCTCCCCTGCCGTTGATGACAAAGGTCGGGCCAACGTCACGCGCCCACGCATCGTCAGTCTCCATCACGACCAGACGAACGCGGTCGGGCAGCTGCGCACGCGCGTTGTCATACTGCCCTTCCGAGCAGAGCACGGTCATGCTTTCGCTTTCGGAAATTGTCTCGATCACACGCAGAAAGGCTTTCCGGGCCGCATAGGCGCCGTACTGCCAGCTGTCGGCGCGTTCCGGCCAGATCATCAGGCAGCCCTCATGCGGTGCAAACTCCGCAGGCATATAAAACCCGTCCTGCGCGGGTGTAGTGTGCAAAATTTTCATGGTATCTCTCCTGTTCGGTGGTACATCAAGAGTACAACATTTTGATGGAATTTGCAATGGTCGTAGGCGGTTTGAAATGAAAAATTGAGAATGGAGAATGGAAAATGAACATAATATTTAACGGTATGCGGGCGGTCACTGACCGGTCCCTGCGATTCCACGATTGCCGATGTTTGAGAGAACGCCATTCCTACCTGATAAATACACCGATTTTCCCCTCACCTGCATTCTCCATTCTCAATTATTCAACTTTCCCTTTATCATCCCCGCAGAATATGGTACACTGAAAATGTATTAACTCATTTCCAAAGGAGAGGTGCATACCATGAATTACGCTTACACCTATACATACACACCGCTTTTCTCAATGATTTTGCCGATTCTGGCACTTTTACTGATTCTTGCGGGCGGCATCGCGCTGTACACGCTGTTTGTCCGCAAGCCGAATCACTACCACGGCGCGGCAGCCAAGCTGCATGATTTTCTCAATTTCCGGCACGCATACACCGAGGGTCTGCTGAAAATCCTGTACTGCATGACGGTCGCTGCGCTGGCTGTTTACAGCGTTATTCTGCTGTTTTTCCACTTTTTCTGGGCGATCCTGCTGTTTATCGTCGGAAATATTGCTGCACGGCTCGGCTATGAATTTATTATGATGCTGTTCAGCATGCACCGCACCCTGCGCAGCATTGACCGCAAAATGCCCGAGCCGCAGCCGTTCGAGCAGCCGGCTCCCGCACCGCAGCCCGAGCCGCAGAATACACCGGAAAATCCGCTCCCGCCCGATCAGCCGTAACACAGACCGCTGTTTCCGCTTGAAATTTGTTCAACGCAGATTGCAAAAATACGCAAGTCATGATAAAATAGATATACTATTACAGAATTTCGCGGCAGGACCAACCCATGTGCTGCCCTACAGAAAAGAGTATCTTAGAAAAAGGAGGTCCGTGCATTGAAAATTCAGGAAAGCGCGGAAAACTACCTGGAAGCCATCCTGGTTCTGACGCAGAAAAATGGACAGGTGCGCTCGATCGACGTTGCGCACTACACCGGCTTTTCCAAGCCGAGCATCAGCCGTGCCGTTGGCCTGCTGCGCGATAACGGTTACGTTTCCATCGACCAGAACGGTCTGCTGGGACTGACCGAATCCGGCATGCAGATTGCCTCCAGCATTTACGAGCGCCACACCGTGCTCACCGCGTTTCTCACCGCTCTCGGCGTGGACGCTGAGACCGCCGCTGAGGATGCGTGCCGCATCGAGCATGTGCTTAGCGAGGAAACCTTCGACAAGCTCAAGCAGCATGCGAAGGCGTATATCGACGCACAGGGTAAATAAGACCCGTTGAAAATCCTGCCTGAAAAGGCAGGATTTTTTATATCAAATTTTATCGAACAAATTTTCGATAAAATCATTGCATTCAAATCGGCACCCTGTTATAATGGGTGTATCGAATCCGAATACACCGCCGCTCTGCGGCTTGCATATTTGTAACTTTTTCAGGAGGAAATGCTATCATGGCTACCAAAAAGCAGTTGGAACCGGTCGCTCCTGCGGCTGATAAGAAGAAAGCACTTGCCGCTGCGCTCGGTCAGATCGAAAAGCAGTTCGGCAAAGGCTCGGTTATGCGTCTGGGCGAAAACACCGGCATGAATATCGAACACATCCCGACCGGCTCGATCGGTCTGGATCTCGCGCTCGGCATCGGCGGTCTGCCGCGCGGCCGAATCATTGAGATCTACGGACCGGAATCCTCCGGTAAGACCACGGTTGCGCTGCACAGCGTTGCAGAGGCGCAGAAGCTGGGCGGCACGGCTGCGTTTATCGACGCCGAACACGCGCTCGACCCGGTTTACGCCAAGGCACTCGGCGTTGACATTGACAGCCTGCTGGTCTCCCAGCCGGACACCGGTGAGCAGGGTCTGGACATTGCAGAAGCGCTTGTGCGCTCGGGCGCGATCGATATCGTGGTTATCGACTCGGTTGCCGCGCTGACGCCGCGCGCCGAAATCGAAGGCGAAATGGGCGATTCCTTCGTTGGTCTGCATGCCCGCATGATGAGTCAGGCAATGCGAAAGCTGGCCGGCTCGATCGCCAAGAGCCAGTGTGTAGCCATCTTTATCAACCAGCTGCGTGAGAAGGTCGGCGTCATTTACGGCAATCCGGAGGTCACCACCGGCGGCCGTGCGCTCAAGTTCTATGCGTCTGTCCGCATGGAGGTTCGCCGCGTGGAGCATCTGAAAAACGGCACCGAGCTGATCGGCAGCCACACCCGCGTAAAGGTTGTAAAAAACAAGGTCGCTCCCCCGTTCAAGCAGGCTGAGTTCGATATTATGTACGGCGAAGGCATTTCCCGCACGAGCGAGCTGGTCGATCTCGGCGTGGAATTCGGCATCCTCAACAAATCCGGCGCGTGGTTCTCCATGGGCGATACCCGTCTGGGTCAGGGCCGTGATGCTGCCAAGCAGTATTTCAAGGATCATCCGGACATCGCGGATGACGTACAGAAGCAGATCATGGAAAAGGTAGCCGAGGAGCGCAGCAAGCTGGCGCAGAGCCATGCGGCACGTCCTTCCGCTGCTGTGCCGACCGAGAAGGCCGAAAAACCTGCGGATAAGGCACCGCGTCCGTCGTCCTCCAAGGCAGTCTCCATCGACGCGGACGATTTTGACGACCTCGACGAAGAATAATGAGCGAGGATAAATACCGCGCAGCCCTCGATATGGCGGCAAAACAGCTGTCTTATCGGGCACTGAGTGCAAAAATGCTGCGCGACAAGCTGCTTGCCAAGGGTCATGATGAGGAAGCCGCCGATTACGCGCTTGCGTGGCTGACCGAACGCAGCATGCTCAATGACGAGCTTTTCGCGGAAAGCGTTGTACGCGGCTACACACGCAAGGGCTACGGCGCGGCACGCATCCGGCAGGAGCTGACCCGCCGCGGCATAGACCGCGACACCGCAGAAGCGGCTATGCAGACCTTCTCCCCGGATGAGGCGCAAATGCTGGCTCTGCTCGAAAAACGCCTGCGCGGTGACGTTTCCGATCGAAAAGAGGTCGAAAAAGCCGTTGCGGCACTCCAGCGTCGCGGTTTTGCATGGAATGATATCAAGCGCGCACTCGAAACCTACGGCAATTCGCTGCCGGAGGAAGAATAACAAACATCCCGCTTTTTTGCAAGGAAAGCGGGATGTTTGATTTTATCGCGGTAAATCGCTTGCATGAATCCCGCGATTGGAGTATCATAATAAGAGTAGAAAACTCTACCGGAAAGGAAGTATTTCCATGGAAACCAATAAAATTCCCGCCCGCGCAGATGTGCCCGAAAAGGACAAATGGGCGATTCAGGATCTGTTTGCGACCGACGATGACTGGCGTGCCGCGTTAGCAAAGGCCAAGGAGTTCATTCCGCGCATCACCGCATTCCGCGGCAGACTGGCCGAAAGCGGCGCTGTTCTGCTGTCTTTTTTCCGTCTGGATGATGAAATCAGCCTTGCGTTTGACGCGCTCGTACACTACGCGCAGCGCCGCAGTGATGAGGACACCCGCGTCGCCGCGTATCAGGAGATGGTCAGCCAGGTGACGCGCTTCGCGGTCGAAATTCAGTCTGCTGCCGCGTTTGAGACCCCTGAGCTGCTCGCCATCAGCGATGAGGACATGAACCGTCTGTACGCTGAAGCACCCGAGCTGGAGCTGTACCGCCTGAATATCGACCGCATTCGCCGCCGCCGAGAGCATGTGCTGTCCGACAAGGAGGAGGCAATTCTTGCCGCTGCAGGCGAAATGGCCGCCAGCCCGGATGACATTTACTCCATGCTCAACGACGCCGACCTCAAATTCCCGGACGCGGTGGACAAGGACGGCAGCAAGCATCCGGTCACGCACGGCACGTTCATCCCGCTCATGCAGTCCTACGACCGCGTGCTCCGCAAGTCCGCATTCGATTCGCTGTACTCGGTTTACAGCCAGTTCCGCAACACCTCGGCGGCAACGCTGTCCGCGCAGCTCAAGCAGCTGCTGTTCTTCGCGAATGTCCGTAAGTACCCCTCGACGCTGGATGCCGCCCTTGACGGCAATGAAGTGCCGACCGAGATTTACCGCAACCTGATTGACGCGGTGCACCGCTCGTTTGCGCCCATGTACCGCTATGTTGCGCTGAGAAAGAAGCTGCTCGGCGTGGACGAACTGCACATGTACGACCTGTATGTGCCGGTCGTGGACGGCGTGGAAATGAAATTCACGTTCGAGGAGGCCAAGGAGATCGCGCTCAAGGCGCTCGCGCCGCTCGGCGAGGACTACCTGAATCTGCTCCGCGAAGGCTTTGCAAACGGTTGGATCGACGTGTACGAGAACGAGGGCAAGCGCTCGGGCGCGTACTCGGCAGGTGCGCGCGTACACCCGTATGTGCTGCTCAACTTCAAGGGCACGCTCGACGACGTGTTCACGCTTGTGCATGAGATGGGCCACTCTATCCACTCGTACCTGTCCAACAAGACCCAGCCGACCGCATACCAGGACTATGTAATCTTTGTTGCTGAGGTTGCATCCACCTGCAACGAGGCCTTGCTGATGGAGTACCTGCTGTCCGTCACGACCGATAAGAAGGAGCGCGCGTACCTCATCAACCACTTTCTCGAGCAGTTCCGCGGCACGCTGTACCGCCAGACCATGTTCGCCGAGTTCGAGCTTGCTGCCAACGAAATGACCCAGCGCGGCGAAGGCACGACCGCCGAAGCGCTCTGCGCGATGTACAAAAAGCTGAACGAGCAGTATTTCGGACCGGAAATGAACGTAGATGAGGAGATTTCGCTTGAATGGGCGCGTATTCCGCACTTCTACTACGATTACTACGTTTACCAGTACGCAACCGGCTACGCCGCTGCCATTGCACTTTCGCGCCGCATTCTGCAGGAGGGTGAACCGGCGGTGAAGGATTACCTCGGCTTCCTGTCCGGCGGCTGCTCCGCCGACCCGATCACGCTGCTGCGCGGCGCGGGCGTCGATATGGCAAGCCCCAAGCCGGTCGAGGACGCAACAAAGCTGTTTGATGAAATGATCTCGGAGATGGAAAAGATTCTGAATTGAGCATTAAGAATGAAAAATGGAGAATGACGTTTCTTTTTTCATTTTTCATTGTCTGCAACACTCGATTAGAGCAAAGAAAAGGCACAGCCGATTGAAGTGATCCCAAAAAGTTAAACAAAAATTCAACGCAAAAATTGTTCAAGCAACCGAAAGAGCTTGCTGTCTGTGAATTGCAGGCAGCAGGCCCTTTAGTTTAGCCTTAATCCTACGATTGTTGTAGTAATCCAGATATTCAATGAGCTCCTGCTTGAAGTATTCCATGGAGCGAAATTCCTGCAGATACAACAGCTCACTCGAGCCGGGGTGCGGATTTAAAAACCATCTATCAGGCCGCTGATGAGCAGAAGGTGCTGGCTGCCTTAGACCGTGTAATTGAAAAATGGACTCCGAAATACCCGAATTCCATGAAACGCTGGAAGGACAACTGAGATGCTGTTTCACCTATTTTTAAGTTCTCAGCCACCGTCAGAAAGGTCATTTACACGACAAATGCGATCGAAATCACTGAATTCCACCTATCGGAAGCTCAACCGGTAGAGAAGTGTATTTCCAAGCGATACCGCCCTGTTAAAAGCCCTGTATCTGGCCACTTTCGAGGCTATGAAAAAATGGACTGCTACGATCCGAAACTGGACACAGGTTTACGGAGAACTAAGCATTATGTACGAAGGACGTTTACCTGAATAATTGGAAGGCCGGTCAAGAAGACAGGCGTGAACTGCACCCCATTTGTTAGACAGTATGGTATACTGTTAGGAAATGGGGTGTTTTTCTATGCCAAAAGGAGTACCAAACAAACGATATACGCCGGAATTCAAAAAACTGGTGATTGAAACCATGCAGGAAGAGAAATTGAGTTACAGCGAAACCTGCCGTAGATTTGAGGTAAACAGCAGAGATCGAATCAAATCATGGGAGCGAATCTACCTGGAGGAAGGGCCGGAAGGCTTTGCCGTTGAACGGCGCGGCCGCAGCAGTAAGGGCCGTCCGCCAAAGCGGCTGCCGAAGGAGGTAACGGAAGATCTGCTGGCAGAGGTTCAGCGGCTGCGTGCGGAGGTAGACTACCTAAAAAATTTGCAAGCCTTGGTTTTGGAAGACGAGCGACGCCAGCACAAAAAACGCTGGTAGTTCAAAAGCTAAGGCAAAAACACGCACTCAGTATACTGCTCTCAATCGCTCAACTGCCCCGTGCAACTTTCTACTATCATTTGAAGCAGATGCAGAGAGAAGACAAATATGCATCTGTTAAGCCTGCAAATAAAAAGTCAAGCCCTCAAGCGGACTTGACAAAAGAAAATATCGCAGGCAGCGGGCGGAGAAAAGCACAACACCAAAAGGCCGCCGCGAATACGCCGACCTGCAGAGCCTGATTACAGCTGTTTATTTCGTGTGATGCAAGCCTGTGGAATCCATATCTACAGGCGGCAGATCTTCCAATGCAGCGAAGTATGCCATCCTACCTCGCACCTTCGACACATCAATATGAGCCATGTCGTTCACCTCCAATCTTTCATTTTGCGTAAATTTGTGATACACCACTCTTGCCATTTTGTAAATACGTTATGCGAAAGTTTTTTACGCGAAACGCATTTTTTGCTTGCACAACGTATTTGCCTGTGATATAGTTAACTTATCATCAGAGGGAGGTACTCATTATGGGGAATATATCATCTGTCTTGAAAGCAAAGCGCAAAGAATTAGGACTTACACTCGCACAGATTGCCGAAAAAATCGGCGTAACCGAAGCTACTGTGCAGCGTTGGGAAAGTGGAAATATTAAATCGTTACGGCATGAACGCATTGCCAAACTGGCTGACATTCTCGGCGTTACTCCTTCTGTATTGATGGGCTGGGACGAACCCACCGCACCAACTCTCCCCTCCCCCACCATCACCGAGGACACAGTGACATTTCCGGTCATCACCAGCGTAGCGGCGCACTACGACGGCGTATCCATCGACGAGAGCGCGGTCGGCGAGAAGATCGAAGTGCCGCGCGCCTACCTCAAAGGCCGGAAAGCCGAGGACTTCTGTGCTATGCGCGTGCGCGGCGACAGTATGTATCCGGCGTTCCAGAACGGCGACATCGTGCTGGTACTGCGTCAGTCCACCATGAACCACTCCGGCGAGATCGGCGTGATCAGCTACGGTGATGACGAAATGACCATCAAACGCATCAACTATGTGGACGGCGAAGACTGGCTCAAGCTTGTGCCGCTCAATCCCGCGTACCCGCCCCGCCGCATTGAAGGCGTAGACCTCGAAAGCTGCCATATCATCGGCATCCCGCAGGTGCTGATACGGGAATATTAAGAAAAGGAGCTATCCCGCATGAATGACCTGAAACCTGCTCTTGCACAGCTTGCGAAGGACTGCGGTGCACGCAAACTCGTCCTGTTCGGCTCCCGCGCACGCGGCGATAACCGTCCGCGCAGTGATATTGACCTTGCGGTGTTCGGTATGCCGGAGGAGCAGCAGACGCGGTTCTGGTGCGGCATGGACGATCTGCCGACCCTGCTGAAATACGACGTTGTGTTTGTCGATGACTACACCTCGCCCGAGCTGCTTGCTGAAATTGACCGAGATGGAGTGATACTGTATGAAAACCAAACGCGATAACTTTGTAAATGCTGCACATCGACTGGCGGAGGCGGTAACGGACTATCAGAACATCCGAAACGACACCGTCCGCGACGGCATGATCCAGCGGTTTGAATTTACCTTTGAGCTGGGCTGGAAGGCACTCAAGGAATATATGCTCGACGCTGGCATGCAGAATACCCTGCAATTCCCAAAGCAAGTGCTGCGTGAGGCGTACGCCGCCGAGCTGATCGACGATGAAAGCGTCTGGCTGGATATGCTGAATGCCCGCAACCAGACTTCGCATATCTACGATGACCATACTGCCGCTGTTATCGCAGCAAAAATCCAGAACGCCTATCTGCCCGAGTTGCAAAAGCTCGCCGCGCGGTGGGAGAAATAAAAAATCCCGCCCCGGTGCTACCAACACCAGAGCGGGACATTCACGGCAAGCCGCTGCGCAAGTCCTTTTACAGCACGGTGAGTCTGTCCGATGCGAAGAAGAAAGCCGAGGAGTACCGCGTAGCCTCCGAGGTGTCGGCTCGTACCGGTGAAGCCTTTGTGCCCTCCACCTACAAGCAGCCGTTCGTTGACGTCAACACCTATGAGCTGACCTATGTCAGTCTGGTCGAGGGTCATCTGATCCCCTCTTTCGGGGCGGCGCGGTTGAGCGATATTCGTCCGGCGGACATACAGGCGTACTTCGCCACAAGGGCGGAATGTTTGGAGAGCCGGCTGAAGAAATGAGCTGCACCCCATTTGTTAGACAGTATGATATACTATCTAACAGATGGGGTGATTTATTATGTCAAGAGGAAAACCAAACAAACGATACACGCCAGAATTTAAGAAGCTGGTCGTGGAAACCATGATGGAAGAAAGGTTGAGTTACAGCGAAACCTGCCGTAGACTTGAGGTAAACAGCAGAGATCAGATCAAATCATGGGAACGAATCTATCTGGAAGAAGGGCCAGAAGGCTTGACGGTCGAACGGCGCGGCAGCGACTGCGTGCGGAGAACGATTACCTAAAAACTTGCAAGCCTTGGTTTTGGAAGACGAGCGACGCCAGCGCAGAAAGTGCAGGTAGTTCAAAAGCTGAGGCAAAGACATTCTCTGGATATTCTTCTCTCAATCGCTCAACTGCCCCGTGCAACTTTCTACTATCATTTGAAGCAGATGCAGAAAGATGACAAATACGCATCTGTTAAGGAAGAAATCGCAGCAATTTAATTCTCTCTGAACCCCAAGACTGTCCAGCGGCTTATGAAGGAGCTGGGCTTAGTTTGTCGTGTCAGGATGAAAAAATATCGCTCCTACAAGGGAGAAGTGGGCAAAATCGCACCAAATCTGCTGAATCGAGATTTTCATGCGGACAAGCCAAACCAGAAGTGGGTCACCGATGTGACAGAGTTCAGTTTGTTTGGGGAGAAGCTGTATCTGTCCCCAATTCTCGATCTGCACAGCAGCGATCTGGTCAGCTATACCATATCGGATCGCCCTGTGCTCAGCATGGTGACAACCATGCTGAACGAGGCATTTGCAAAAATTCCAGACGGAACAAACCTCATTCTCCATTTTTCTTTGGGCTGCCCAAAAGTGAGCTGCTGTATTTGCAGGAGTTCCGCTCCATGGAGCACTTCAAACAGGAACTCGTTGCATATCTGGATTACTACAACATCCGCAGAATCAAGGCAAAACTGAAGGGCTTGCCGCCTGCAATTCACAGACAACAAGCCCTTTCGGCTGCTTGAACAATTTTTACTTCAAAATATTGTCTAACTTTTTGGGGTCACTTCATGCCGCATGTCTTCTCTTCATAACTGGTTTTTCTGTCGTCCGCCGACATACAGTTCCATCTGATCAAAGACCATTCTACTGCATCGCTATCGGGTTTTTCCGTTGCCCGCCAACATTCCGGCCCAAAGTCCGGCATCAATTTCGGATTTTAGGTGCCAGCCGCACCAGAGGGATGACGCCCTCTGTCCATTTTCATTATATGCATTTCCAGTGGAAAAGTCAACGAAACGTGTGAAGAAAGAGCTGTCTACTTGCGCAGTTAACTCTTTTTGCTGCATCATAACTCTTTTCAAGTTAAGATACAATATTAGAGTTAAGATCCGTCGCAGACCTACATCTCCACTACCGCTTCTCAGCTAAGCTACTGATAGCGCTGCGCTTATGCACTTTATAAAACGAAATTTCAAAAGAGAATTCTCAAAACTGGTTGATTAAAAACCATATATCGAATATACTATAAATAGGAAAGCAGGCGACATCCTGCTGGTGCGGCTGACACCTTAAATCCGATAGAGAATCCGGGTGTATAAACCGGAGGGTTGGCAGGCAACGATAAAACCTGATTGTGATTCCAGACGTATGGGCTGGAGTGTTGGCGGACAACGATAAAATCAGTCATAAGGGGGAGACGCACAGCATCGCGGTGTTGTAGTCTCCCTTTTAATTTATATGGAGTCAACATCAACCGAATATTTAAAAAGGTTGCGAAATTAGTTGATATTACGGTATGGAGGATTGTCTAACTTTTTTTGGGGGCACTTCAATATTCTATTCGCGCGGGAATAAATTCAAAAAACTTCTATTGTCATTATACCTATCGCACAAACGAAAACCAGCAAATCCCACTCTCATTTTATCCCCGTTGGGGTACAATTGGGGCTAGAGCGCCTATCTTCGTTCCTTTAAACTCTTTAAAAAGCACAAAAACCCGTTGATTTCTTACGAAATCAACGGTTAAACATGGTTGCAGGGATAGGGCTTAAACCTGTAGCCTCCGGGTTATGAGTGATTGCAAGTGTATTACAGCCGTCCATAGTGCAATATACTGTATATGCCATCACATCATATACGCTATATATTGTATGTGCTGTTGCCTGCCGGATACTATATCTGCACCGTAAAGAACAAATAAAGAACAACGTCTGCACGGCTACTATCAGCTTTCCCCCTGGCAACAGACAGCTTGACAGCGCCATACAAAACAGTTATACTAAAGACAATAAAAGGGCACTGTCCACAGACGGTTAGCCCTTTAAGAAAATCGTATCAAGAAATGACCGCTTTACTTGTCAGGGAAAGACGGTCATTTCGCATATATAGTGAGTATGTAGAGCAAAACTGCTGTGCATACAAAGAAACGCAAAAGTTTCTTGCCCTTGCGCAACACCCCCTTTACAAGGGAGTGACTAACCGCCTGCTATCTGGAACAGTGCCTTGCTACGAGCATAACAAAATTCGACACAAACAGCAATAGTAAAAGGACGCTTCAAGCGTCCTTTTTTACTGTGCAAGCGAGTGCAGCAGGTCTTGCTGTATATTGTGAAGCTAAACGACCGAGTTTGCGGAGCAAACCGGCCGCATTCCGTTTTTGAACAGCCGATTTGCTACCTGCCTATGTAATTCAATCCTTATAATGATAGTAGCCATCCCAGGGATGGTGAATACATCATTTTAATTTCTGAAGAAGAAAATGTTAAATCGCTTAACTCAATTGATGTAATTTTTCACAAAAATCAGAGAGTTAGACAAGCTTGGAAGTCCTATATGGATGAAGCAGACTAACCTTCTTCAAACCCACAACAACTTAATGATAGATACATAAAATTGCTTGAAGAGATAGCGCTTACCTGTGGATATAAAGATATACGGTGGAATGATTTCAAGCGGTATTACTATCCAAGTGGCCTTTCAAATCGAAAAAATGATGATGAAGTTTTGAAAAGCTGCAAATTAAGACCGCAGAAAAGACCGCGTCCGATGCGGTTGGCCAACAAAATACTCCTCAAAATGAACAGTTCGCTAACCAAATGATGCTTCAGCTATTACCTAAGCTAATCGAAAATCCAGATAGCTTTAGCAAACAAATAGAGCTTACAGATAAAGCAAAAAAGTAATTACAGAGGGAAAAATCGGCAAGTTTCTGGTGAAACTTGCCGATTTTAATTTATTCGGTTTTTTTCACGTAGTAGGTCTTTGAACAAGGCGCTCATGTAATCGCTGCGGCCATACAGAACATGGTCAATGTGGACATCGCTGTCTTGCACACGGTAAAACACCATATAATTGCCGTTGACAAGAAAACGATAGTCCGTACCGACGTCTGCAATAGAGGATAATAGGGTTTCCATCTCTGCGAAGTTTTTCAACTGGTCAACCGCATCCATAATGCGATCGACCACATGCTCCGCAGCAGAACGGTTTTGAAGCTCCGATACGATATAATCCCAAATATCATCCAAATCACGGCGGGACTCGGGCGAATAATGAATTTTATTCTTCATTCGCTTTTGCGCGGAAGTGCGCCCTCATATCGTCCGTTGTCAGCCAGCCTTCCGTTTCGCCAGAGTGACGGCCTTTTGCAAGCTCGTTCATCAGGCGGATAGTTGCCTGTGTTTTCTCATAGTCCTGCATATCCACGATGGCGTACCGTTCGCGCCCATTCTTCGTCAAAAAGACAGGAGCACCCACAGCCACATCATGCAGTACCTCGCTGTAATTTCGCAGGTCAGAAATGGGTTTAATATTCGGCACATCTATCAGCTCTTTTCAAACATAGCATATCCCATTCTGCTGTAAAATTCAACAGCAAGTTTGCAGCACTCGCATATTTAGAATAAATACCTCTTGCCAACTGCCAGCCAACCCTTTCAGCTGCTTGAACAATTTTTGCGTTGAATTTTTGTCTAACTTTTTTGGGACACTTCAATTTCTGTCCTCACTGATTAAAATAATTCCTTATTTTTATTATATCTGTTTTAGTTTTACCCTATCGCGAATAGAACTCACTTTCTGCCACTCTGACCACAAAGTCATACTCCGTTGGGGTTGCTTTAGAAGGAGCAATATTATAGCGTTTGAAAACCTTTCTCAAATAAGCAAAATGGTCCTTATCTTCTTGGGTCAGCGGAGCAACCCAGCCGGTTTCATCTGCATGCCTCTCCACCTAACGGAGATATTCAAGTCGCTTCTAATCCATCATTAGGCACCTTTTTATTATAAAAAAATAGGACGCCGTCGCAACGCCGCCCCGTACAAAAACTATAAATCGTTTTTTGATGCTGTAACTATTATATATACTCTCAGCCTGAAAATCAACCCTCATTCTCCAATTTTTTAGAAGATGTGGTATGATTGATTCTTATAAAATCTGACGGATTAGACTTTTCAAATTTGACTGAATGATATTTTGAAATTTGACCGATTGAAATTGTAAAATCCGACTAAATGGCCTGCAATAGCAGCAAGATGCATAAACCGCCCATACAGCGGCGCCTGCACGGACTTTCAACGACATCTTGCCGGAGAAATAGCGACACTTCGCCGGAACGCAGCGACAACCTTTTGAATGCACGATATAATGACTTAACACATGTGCAATCAGCATGTGACAAATCATAGCTCCGATCACACAGTGCGTGTCATCCTGAAAGAAACAACTAAACACAATATCCACTGGCCCCTTGACGAGGACATTACCAACGCCGAACTGGATCGGATCCTTTTCCCGGACAAGTACCAGAAAATCAGCACTTACGTGGAACCCGATTATCCGTACATCCACCGCGAACTGGCCAAGCCCAGCGTTACACTGACGCTTTTATGGGAAGAATACTGCCGCAAATGTTATGAAAGTGGCCGCACGCCGTACATGAGTACACAGTTTGGCGATAAATACCGAAGATGGGCTCGCATTACCAAGGCAACCATGCGCATTCATCATAAGCCGGGAGATGCAATCCAGGTGGACTGGGCCGGAGATACTGTCCCGGTATATGACTCAGTTACTGGCGCACAGAGTGCGGCCTATCTGTTTGTAGCGGTGCTCCCGTGCAGCTGTTATGTCTATGCGGAAGCCTGCGATGACATGAAAACAGAGAACTGGCTGAACTGTCATGCTCATGCTTTCAATTATTTCGGCGGCGTGAGCAAAGCTGCTCATCTGGTACAATGGGATAAGAACCACTTTTAGGAGAGATTTGTACAAGCTGTTTCCTAAAATATGAGCCATATTATGTAAGATATCCGGTACAGTAGAAGCCGTTCTCGAATGAGGACGGCTTCTCTGGTTCACTTTTCGTAGGGGATACGGAAATAGTCAAGATAGGCTTTGTACTTATCCTGTGCGGTTAAGCAGGTATCCGTAAGATATCCCTTTTCGTTATACCATTCCTTGAGACCGCGATAATAAAACAGCTTGAGATTTTCTTCTATGATAAACGGAACGATGTTGTATTTGAGACATTCCTTGAACATGATAAGCCGTCCAACGCGACCGTTGCCGTCTTGAAATGGGTGGATACGCTCAAAGCGCACGTGAAAATCCAGAATATCGTCCAGTGTCTTTTTAGGAACGGCGTTATAGTCAGATAGCAGAGCTTTCATTCTATCGGCAACTTCTTCTGGAAGTGAGGTCTGCATACCACCGACCTCATTTGGCAAGCGCTTATACTCGCCAACGGCGAACCAGTCCTTACGGGAATCGCTGGTGCCGGTTTTCAGAATATGGTGCAGTTCTTTGATGAAATGCTCGCTTAGCATGCTTGCTGCATGATCGATGATTAGATCAATGCAACGGAAGTGATTCGAGGTTTCAATCACATCGTCCACATTCAGCACCTCGTTTTCTACACCGATGGTGTTGGTTTCAAAAATATAACGTGTCTGGTCGTGCGTCAGGCGGCTGCCCTCGATGTGGTTAGAGTTGTAGGTCAGGTCGATTTGGGTTTTGTGATAGATGCCTCCGGCATACTTGGTTCGTTTTTCTTCCTGCAGAATGGAAAGCAATGTTTTGACAGGCGTTTTTTTGCCGTTACTGCGAGCAGGCTTTTCCGCATTCTCGGGAATGTGCCATGTTTTGCCGATCAGCACAGCACCCGGAATACGTTCCTGTGCACAGTAATTTCGCACACTTCGTTCGGAAATATTCCACTTTTTCGCTGTTTCTGCAACAGAAAGATAGTTCATATGCTCACCTCCGAGCAGGATAGCTGTATTTACAGTATACCATATTATCGGCAAGAAATATACAGAAGTACGGAATGAATCAGATTGTTTTTTGCCGATGCATAAATCAAAAGCCGTTCTCGAATGAGTACGGCTTTTTCATTACCCGAAAAAGGAGAAGATGTCGCTCTCTTGCGTGAAAGTGTCGCTGAAACTCCGTGCAGATGCCGCTCTCACTCCGATTTATGTACAAGATATTGCGTATTTAGCATAGTGATTTTTCTTGTTTCGCGCTCAAAAGCGTGGTATGCTGAGAGAAAAGTAACATACAGCGGATATTCTCCCTATCCGTTGAGAAGGAATACAGAATGAAGATCACCTATGCAGAAGAAAAAGACATTGCTGCCATCGCCACGGCAGAAGCCGCCTGCTTTCCACCTACCGAAGCGGCAACCGAGCAGGAATTTGTCGAGCGGATCAAGTATTACGGCAATCACTTCTGGCTGCTGTACGACGCCGACAAGCTGATCGCGTTTGTCGATGGGTTTGTCACGGACGAGCCGGATTTGACCGATACAATGTACGAAAACGCCTGTATGCACAACAAAAACGGTGCATGGCAGATGATTTTCGGCGTCAATACCCTGCCGGAGTACCGCAAACGCGGCTATGCCGGTGAGCTGATCCGCCGTGCCATCGCCGATGCCAGACAGCAGGGCCGCAAGGGACTGGTGCTGACCTGCAAGGAACGGCTCATTGCGTACTACGCGAAATTCGGCTTTGTCGATGAAGGCGTGTCCGAGAAATCCACGCACGGAAATGTCCGGTGGCACCAGATGCGGCTGACGTTTTGAGAAGTTAAAGGCGCAAAATCGCTGCTTTTAGGCGACAATCGTATAGCATAGTATCTGCTACTCTGCAAAGCATACGCTTCTTACCTCAATAAACAGTCCCCAAAGCAAAGGGTTTATCCTCTGCTTTGGGGATTGTTCTGTCCCCCGTTTATGCGAGGAATACGTACAAAATGCTGTACATTCTTACCATTTAATGTATAATTCTATCAATTGCCATTCCAAATTCGAGCATAGAAACAATGTCGCTGATGAGATGCATATCTTCCTCGATCGGTGCTGTCTTCTCAAAGAGTTCTTCATAGGACCGGCCAACGGCCCACGCCCGCCAAACCGTCCATGCAATCCCAAGCCTCACGGATGTTCCCCTCAAAAATGCAACAGAGTCAGCAAGATCCATAGGGTGTGCTCGACGACATTTGTAGCAAATGCCATCCGGTGCAGCGGTATGCATATTCCCACAAATAATACAACGCTGTGTATCACCCATTTTTTTATTTCGGCACTCTGAGCACAGTTGATTCCCCTCACCTGTGGGGTGTTTCTTGCAGAGTTTACATATATACTTATATTCTTTCATATCGATTCTCCTATACTTTCTGATTTTTAAGTATTTTGCTTAACCGCATTCTGCGATGTGCCTGCGGCGGCGATGCACACGCCTTGCCGCTTCAGGTACTTTCTCTTCAGCGCTTTTCGGTGCAAATAATCGGGTATTCTGCCATGCGTGTGTAACTGCTCCGACCGGTGCGACAGCCGCCATTGCTTTTCGCATCGAAGCATCGCGCGGGTGAACGTAGTAGTGCGTGGTCGTGGTTACATCCGCGTGTCCAAGCAGACCCGCAACCGTTGCAACATCGATCCCCTGCTCGATCGCACGGGTGGCAAATGTATGCCGAATGTCGTGAAAACGAACGTGCGGCAGGCCAAGACCATCCAGTACATCGCCCCAGTAACTGCTCAGATGGTCCGGATCCATTACACCACCGACTGTATTATAAATGATGAAATCATCAGCATTCGGCATGCGCTTAAAAAGAGACTCGAACCGCTGATACTGTACGGTAAGCAAACCCTGCAGTACTTCCGGCAGATACAGATCTCGCTCAGAAGCATCGCTTTTCGCAGAGCTGAAGATAAGTTCCGTCCGCTTGCCGTACTCTGCCTCAGGATCAACCATCACCCGGCGTACTGTTTGTGTAATGTGCAGCGTGCCGCTCATCGCGTCGTAATTACCCCAACGTGCAGCACAGACTTCACCCAGACGCATACCGCTGTACAATGCTAAGATAATACCTGCATTATTAAGCGACAGATCAGAAAACAGCCACTTTTCGAGCACTTTTTGATCGCTATCACTCATAATATTGTGTTTCTTCGAGCGGCAATGCGTATATACGGTCGCAGCAACCGGATTTGCGGGCATCATACCGTCCGCAACAGCACGCTTACAGCAAACATCCAGCACAACGCGCATATTTTTGATGCTTTTTGCGCTCAGCGCGCCGCCGGTCCGCAGATTGCCATGCAGGGATTCCTCGTTGAGAAAGTGCTGTACCACGGCAGTAGTCAGACTTTTCAAGGGCATATCACCTAATTTCGGCAGGATATGTTTGTGCAGGTTATCATAGTAGTGCTCATAGCCGCTCGGCTTGGCTACCGGCTTAACGTAAACCTCCAGCCACTGCTGTGACCATTCCCGCAAAGTTACACCCACGACCTCGCCTCCTTGCTCGGGAAAATAAAATCTCCCATGAGCGGTGCATGATGGTGTTGATCGATGTACTGCGTGTACTTTGTCTGAACCTGCTTATTCTGGCTGTCAGTCAAACGAATTTGTCTGCCATTCGGAAGAGTCAGCCGCTGGCACTCGAACTCGTAATCTTTCCAGTGCAACATTTGCATATCTGCGAAGGAATACTTCTTCATCGTAATTTCGCCTCTTTCTATATGTGATTTTGAGCGAAAATAAAACCGTGCAGGCAATATAGAGCCTACACGGTGTCAAAATCACATAGCAGAAAGAAGTATAAATATAGCACTAATAAAGGTCTTGTGCAACCCTTAAAAAAAGGGTATACTAATACTGCGGTGCGGAGTTTTCCGTTGTGTAGGTGGTCGAGTCACCTGCGCAAGCTGTCAAGGGTGCCAGCCCTTGGCAGCTGCTGTTTTATTTTCTGATTGTATTATAAATAATACGCGCGCGTATATCAAGTAGTATTTTCGCTAAATATACGCACGCGTATATGTTAATTCTGCACATTACCTACAATAGGGGGTATCCACCATGGCATCTGAAGCACAGCGTCGTGCTAACGATAAGTGGCGCGAAAAATTTGATGAAATACGTTTCCGTGTGCCTAAAGGCCAAAAAGCATGGATTCAAAATCATGCCATTGCTCAAGGAGAATCAGTAAATGCTTTTGTAAATCGTGCTATTCGAGAGGCTATGGAGCGGGATAATGCTGCAAAGTAAATAAATCTCTTAAAAATCAAAACACTTTCTCTTAAAAGGTTCTTTATGACGTATGATTCGTTTCTCAAAGAATTAGTGAGGGGCCCCGAAGCCTGCACTTTTTCAGCAGTGCACCTTCCATGTCCCTGCCGTTACACATACCGTAGACATATTAAATCATATAGATATTTCAAAATCTCAATGGCATTTGTTCAATAATTATGTTATCCTGTATATACTTAAATTTTTTAAGGCTGTAGCTCCCCTACTTTTAAGTTGCATTAGAGAGATAGGAGCGCTCAGATTTCCTTACCCACGAAGGACCTGTACGTTTAGATACAGGTCCTTTATCATACCATAAAATATCTAATGCTCCGGTGCTTTACTTTTACCTACATATTTATATATACTGTTGGCGAACACTAAATTCGTCAAAATAATTTTTTTATTTTCGTATTTGCTTATACTAATTTACTTTTTATGTTTTATTTTGGAACACATTTCTTGCTTCTATTTTCCTATATAAAGTTATAAATACACTATATTTTCGATTTTTCATTACCCTTTTCTCATATATTAGTTTTTTCATATGCCATCTCAAAAAGGTTCTTGCACTGGTACTGGCGTTTGCTTGCGCATTCACCATGTTTGCTGGTGCAGCGTTCACGGATCAGGCTGACATTAAGGTTAAGTCTGACGTAGTGGACACTCTGGTATCGCTGGGCATTGTAGAGGGCTTTGAAGATGGCTCTTTCCAGCCGAACGGTACTGTAACCCGTGCGCAGATGGCAAAGATGATCTACGTTCTGCGTACTGGCAAGTCTGACGCTTCTGCGTACAACGACGACAAGACTTCCTTCACCGATATTGGCTCTCACTGGGCACGCGGCTACATCAAGTACTGCCAGTCCCTGGGCATTATCGCTGGTAAGTCCAACACTATCTTTGCTCCGAATGCAACTGTAACTGCACAGGAAGCTGCTAAGATGCTGCTCGTAACCCTCGGCTACGATGCTACTAAGGCTGGCCTGACCGGTTCCGGCTGGGCTGCAAAGACCAACGCACTGGCTGACGAGAATGGCCTGTTGGAGGACGTTAACACTTCCTTCACCGGTCCGTGCCCGCGTCAGTACGCTGCACAGCTGATCTACAACGCAATCGATACCCCGACCGTTGTATGGCGTGACGATGCTTACACCAACGAGACCTACACTGGCGCTGACAACAAGACCATCGGCCAGAAGTACATGGGTCTGGAAGATAAGGATGAAGGCATCCTGAACTCCGTAAAGAAGGAAGACGGCAAGGACACTTACCGCATCCAGGTCGGCGGCGTTGGCACCCTGACCAAGGTTGAGAAGGATTACTCCAACCTGCTGGGCGAGAAGGTTAAGGTTCTGTACAAGGACACCGACAAGGTTTACGGCGTATTCTCTACCGATGACAACACTGTTGTTACCGCACTGGCTGATGATGTTGATAAGTTCAACATTTCCGGTGCTGGCAAGCTGGAGATCGATGGCGTTTCCTACAAGACCACTGAGTCTGATGCAAACAACCTGTCTGTTCGCACCACTCCGGACATTCGCAACGAATTCTCCAATGCTAAGACCATCAAGGAACTGGCAGATAAGTACCCGTACTACTCTGTTAAGTTCGTTGATAAGGACGACGACGACAAGCTGGATTACGCTGTTGTAACCCCGTTTGTTCCGGCTCAGATCGACAGCATTTCCTCTTCCAAGGTTACTGTTTCCACCATCGATCTGAACAATGCAGCACCGGCTCTGACCGAGACTTCTATCGACCGCGACGACGCTGACCTGTACGAAGGCGCTGCTGAGGACGATTACGTAGCTGTTGTTGACGGCGACTACAGCGTTTCCGGCAACACTGCTTTCACCAAGATGGTAACCGTTTCCGGCAAGGTTGACTCCACCCGCACCAGCGGCACCGAGTTCAAGACCTCCGGCACCTGGTACACCATCGAGGCTAAGGACGTATCCGTTTCCCTGAACGACGAGTACGACTTCGCTACCGTTGGTAAGTTTGCTTTCGCAGCAGACGCTACCTCTTCTTCTGTATCCGCTTCCAACATCCTGTTCGTTGATGATATTGCTAAGAAGACCAGCGGCGTAAATCAGGGCGTTGAGGCTACCGTTTACTTTGCAGACGGCACTTCCAAGACTGTAACCCTGACCAAGTACAATGGCGACAAGATCTATGACTCTGCAAAGGATTCTAAGAATTCCAAGCTCTATGACGATGATCATTACCTGACTGCTTTCAAGGTAGCTGATGCAAAGGGCACGATGTACAAGTTCACCAAGAAGAGTGATACTGAGTACGAGATCAAGTCCCTGGATAAGAACAAGGGCAGCTTCGATGAGTACTTCACTGCAGACGCTGCTACCTCCATCAAGGACGGCAAGGTTGTTACTGCAGACCATACTTGGCGCATGGCTGACGAAGGCGTGATCTTCGTTAAGACCCAGGACGAGACCAAGGTTCTGACCGGCAAGCAGGTAAAGGCTTGGAGCGATCTGAGCACTGGTATTAACAAGGTATCCGCACTGGCTGACAAGTCCAGTGGCTACTACTACGCTAAGGTTGGCGCTATCAATCTGGGCGTTAAGGATATTCCGGGCTCTTCCGACTCCCTGTACGCTTACGCAACTTCCAAGGTTGCTGAGATCGACAACGACGGCACCAAGTATCAGTTCGAGGCTTGGACCGGCAAGGAGACCGTAACCCTGACCACCGAGGACGACGACAATCTGCTGACTGTTAGCGGTTCTCTGCGCGACAAGGGCTTCTTCGTTGAGTACACTCAGAATGGCGATCTGGTTGACATCAAGTCTGTAAAGACCATTGCTGATGCAGTTGCTATCTCCGGCTTCGACGCTGACGGCATCAACTTCCGCAATGTTGATTCTAAGGCTTACTCCGGCGATTTCGATGATGATTACGTTGTAATCGGCGTAGACACAAAGAAGGTCGAAGGCGTTGAGGGCGGCAAGCTCAAGACTGCTGACGAAGTAACCAAGGGTTCTGGTAAGTACTACGAGAACGCTGTATACTTCCTGAACAACGACTCTGATAAGGACGTTATCGCAAGTACTCTTTCCAGCACATCGAGAACTCCGTGTTTGAACACTGCTCCTTCGACACCAAGAACGCCTTTTGGCACGCGAAAAATGTGATGGTGCGCAACTGCACTGTGAAAGGGGAGTATCTGGCCTGGTACTGCGAGAACGTGACCTTTGAGCGGTGCAGGATCATCGGCACAAAGCCCTTGTGCTACTGCAAGGGCCTGACGCTCATCGACTGCGAGATGGTGGACTGCGACCTGGCCTTTGAGCGCAGCCAGGTACAGGCCGCTGTTACTACCCCGGTGGTGAGCATCAAGGACCCCCTGGCCGGCAGCCGCATCACTGTCCCCGCTGTGGGGGAGATCATCCGGTACATCCCGGAGGCCGTGGGAGAGGTCATTGTTGGGACCGAAGGCCGGGCGGTCTGCGCGTGAACGGGAGGCGGAGATGAAGCTGTATAAAACGACGTTCTCTCTTCTGCTGTGCTGTTCTTTGGCACTGACTCTGCTGCTGTCCGGATGCGTCAGCGAACAGCAGGCGTCCGACATTTCTGCGGAGCAGACGGAAGAACTTGTTCAGTCGGAAAACGAGGCGACAATATCAGATACAGAATCGCCGGTACCAGAAACACCCGGCGGGACTTCGGAGCAGCCGGAACCGGCATCTGGAAATAAGTCAGTGGACAATACCGAGAGCGAGGAGGAGATCGCAAAGATGAAGATGACCGTACAGGTTGGAGAGAGCCCTTTTACCGCTATCCTGGAGGACAACGCCGCCGTGGACGCGCTGGTGGGGATGATGGAAAAAGGGCCAGTGACCATCCAGATGAGCGACTATGCCGGCTTTGAGAAGGTGGGGGCCCTGGGGAGCAGCCTGCCCACCAGCAACAGACAAACCACTACCCAGGCGGGGGACATCGTGCTCTACCAAGGCAACCAGATCGTCCTGTTCTATGGTTCTAACTCTTGGAGCTATACCCGCCTTGGAAAAATCGACGACCTCACCGGCTGGACGGAGGCTTTGGGCAGCGGGGACGTATCGGTCACTTTCTCTTTGGTGGCTGAGCGATGAAGATTCTTGTGTTAAATGGCAGCCCACGGCCCCACGGCAACACCGCCGCCATGGTGGAGGCGTTCCGCAAGGGCGCAGAGGAGAATGGCCACGCTGTCACAGTAGTGAACGTCTGCCATAGGAAGATTGCCGGGTGTCTTGCCTGTGAATACTGCCATCAGGAGGGCAGCGGCCATGAGCGTCAATGCGCCCAGAAGGACGATATGCAGGCGGTCTACCCTCTGTTGGACGAGGCGGAGATGATCGTTCTTGCCTCTCCAGTCTACTACCACGGCTTCTCCGGCCAGCTCCAGTGCGCCATCAACCGCATCTATGCTCTGGATAAACCGAAAAAGCTCAAAAAGGCGGCTCTGATCCTCTCCTTCCTCAACTACCTCCACCTGGAGGACATGGGGATTTACACCGCCTATGATCAGCAGAACCGATCTCCGGAGAAGCTGGAGGAACTCTATCAATTTGGCAGGAGTCTGGCACCGGACGCACCGGCGGCTCCCGCTCCCATGCCTGTACCAGACTTCCTAACGGCCTTTGGAAGCGGGGAGCCGGTGCGCCAAGGCTCGGTGGCTATGGCTGCTTCCGGCTGGTATTCCCAAGAGGCCCTGCGGATTACCGCGGAATTGAACAATACCTACCACACCCCGGAGGAGATCCAGCACATCTTCGCCCGGCTCACCGGCAAGCCGGTGAACCGAACCTTCAGCCTGTTCCCACCCTTCTACACGGACTGTGGCAAGAACATCACTTTGGGACAGCACGTGTTCATCAACAGCGGCTGTCGGTTCCAGGATCAGGGAGGCATCACCATCGGCGACGGGGCGCTGATCGGTCACAATGTAGTATTGGCTACCCTGAACCATGGATTGAAACCCGAGGAGCGCCACGACCTGTTTCCCGCCCCTATTCACATCGGGAAGAATGTCTGGCTGGGGGCCAATGTCACCGTCCTTGGTGGCGTGACCGTCGGGGACAACGTGGTGATCGCCGCCGGGGCAGTGGTGACCCGGGATGTACCCGCCAACACCGTCGCGGCCGGCGTTCCGGCCCGGGTCGTGCGAACTCCTTAAAACGGCCCGGCGGAAAACTTCTCAACGGATTCCGATACATTCTTGAACTTGATTTTCGATCATACGGAGGTAAATTACCATGCTGAAACTCGCAGAACTCCATCTGACACAGGAGTGGGACAAGACCTTTCCCAAGAGCGACCATGTGGATCACAAAAAGGTCGCCTTTATCAACCGCTATGGGATCACTCTGGCGGCGGATCAGTACACGCCGAAAAACGTGCAGGACAAGCTGCCCGCTGTGGCCGTCTGTGGCCCCTTCGGAGCGGTAAAGGAGCAGTGCTCTGGCCTCTATGCCCAGACGCTGGCAGAGCGGGGCTTCCTCACCATCGCCTTCGACCCCTCCTTCACTGGCGAGAGCGGCGGCGAGCCCCGGTACACTGCCTCACCGGACATCAACACCGAGGACTTCCAGGCGGCGGTGGACTTCCTCTCCGTCCAAGGCGACGTGGACCCGGAGCGCATCGGCATCCTGGGCATCTGCGGCTGGGGCGGCCTGGCCCTGAACACGGCGGCCATCGACACCCGGATCAAGGCCACCGTGGTTTCCACCATGTACGACATGAGTCGGATTGCCGCCAAAGGCTACTTTGACGAGGCGGACAGCGAGGAGGCCCGCCATCAGGTTCGAGAGAGCTACAGTTCCGCCCGGACCGCCATCTGCCGTAGCGGCGACTATGGCCGGGCGGGCGGCTGTCTGCCCCTGCCCGTGCCGGAGGATGTTCCCTTCTATGTAAAGGACTACAGCGAATACTACAAGGGCCGGGCCTATCACCCCCGCTCCCTGAACTCCAACGAGGGCTGGAACACCATCGGCACCATGTCCTTCCTGAACCAGCCCATCCTCCAGTACAGCAATGAGATCCGCTCCGCTGTGCTCATCCTCCACGGAGAGAAGGCCCACTCCTGCTACATGGGCCGGGACGCCTATGCCCATATGATGGAGGGGAACCCGAACCCGGAGAATAAGGAACTGCTCATCATCCCCGGCGCGGTGCACACGGATCTGTACGATAATCTGGATGTCATCCCCTTTGACAAGATCCAGCACTTTTTCCAGAACTATTTGAAGTAATCAGGCAAAAAACAAACTGACAAGGAGGAAGAATATCTGTGAAGAAACCCTATATCGTATGCCACATGATGATATCTCTGGACGGCCGCATCGACTGCGCCATGACAGAACAACTGCCCGGCGTGGATGACTACTACCAGACCCTCGAGGCGTTGCGGGTCCCTACCACCGTCAGCGGCCGGGTGACCGCCCAGTTGGAGATGGCCCTGCCCGGGGAATTCCAGGCCGGCGATCCCACGCCGGTGGGGAAGGAGGCCTTCTCCAAGAAAATCGACGCCCCTGGCTATGAGGTGGTGGTGGACACCCATGGAAAACTCCTATGGCCGGATGCCGGGGAGCCGGGAAAACCGCTTCTGATTCTCACCAGCGAGCAGGCGCCCCGGGAGTATCTGAACTACCTGGACAGTCGGAACATCTCCTGGATCGCTGCGGGGAGAGGACGGATCGATCTGGCTCGCGCCGCAGAGATCCTGGCGGCGGAGTTCGGGGTGGAGCGTATGGCAATTGTGGGCGGCTCCGCCATCAACACCAGTTTTCTGGATGCCGGCCTGCTGGACGAGATCAGTATCCTGATCGGTGCTGGTATTGACGGCCGGGGTGGTATGCCGGCGGTGTTTGACGGCCTGCCCATGGTCCACCCGGTGATTCCCCTGGGCCTAACCGATGTTCAGAAATTCGACAGCGGCGCTGTGTGGCTGCGGTATTCCTGTTAAGGAAATTCTCATCCTGAGAACGTATAGGGCACGATAGCTACATAGCAGACGTTATGAAGACCGCTGTTTAAGAATCCGAAAGGGCTTATGTTTCTTGAATTTGTGCAGAATAAAGAAACAATTTTCACGAAGGCTGAGGAAAACGTGAACATTTCTGGTGGCGACTACAGCTTTTCATAAACAGCGTTTTATCAGGAAATAATGCAGCGACAGGAAAAATACTGCGGCAGCTGTGCGAGCGGAAAGGGGGACATGGAAGCGGAAGCGCGCCCCAACCACATCCACTTTACCAGTTTGTTTGCGGGCGGCAAGCAACCGTCCCCATTCCGTATTACGCGGTGCACGCGTCCGCGAGGAACAAAGGGCTTTGCCCGTATAGTAACAACCACCAGCTTTGCTGGCGGTTGTGTTCATTGCGCTGGACGGTTTCGTCAAGTCAGGGCAATAAAATTAGGGGGGATAGCTTAGAAAAACCGGGCAGAAATGACATGTTTTCAGCCGTCTACAGCCTCCGCTCGGATGCAAAAAACTAAACCAGCGAAAAGTAAAGAAAAAGCACTGATTTCTCTCGAAATCAGTGCTTTTTAGTGGTTGCGGGGACAGGACTTGAACCTGCGGCCTCCGGGTTATGAGCCCGACGAGCTACCAACTGCTCTACCCCGCGATATAGATTTTATCACAGCTCTCTCTCAGAGTGCTTATATACTATACCATAGGATAGCGCAGTTGTCAAGCATAATCTTCAATTTTCTATTCGACAAATTCAGTTTTTTATCTCGCTGTCCTCTGCGGGCAGCAGATCCGGCAGTTCAAACCAGAAGCAGATACCGCCTTCGACGTTCTCCGCGCCGCAGGCGCCGTGCAGGGTATCCGCGATGGCGCGGACAAGCGACAGACCGATGCCGGTGCCGCCGGCCTCTCGGGTGCGGGCGCGGTCGGTGCGGTAGAATTTCTCCCAGATTTTCGGCAGTTCCTCCTCCGGCAGACCTTCACCTTCATTGAACACGGACAGGCGCACGCTGTTTCCGGTTCTTGCCGCCGAAATCTCAATGTGCTTGCCCTCGGGCGTGTAGCGGATGGCGTTGGACAGGTAATTCATCAGCACCTGATCGAGCAGATCACCGTCCGTGCGGACCGTAATATGCGTGTTATCATATTCCACGGTCAGACCTCGGTTTTCACACAAAACAGCGGTTTTGCGCACCGCTTCCGCACAAAGTGCATGCAGATCAATATCCTCGTCGAACGTCTGCTCTGCACCCAGTTCCAGCCGTGAAAGACTGAGCAGCTGCATGACCAGTTTGTTCATGTGGTCGGCCTCATCGGCGATGGTGTCGCAGTAGAACTTGCGGTCCTCGGGGTCATCGGCCACACCAGCCGTCAGGCCCTCGGCATAGCCCTGAATGAGCGCGATCGGCGTTTTCAGCTCATGCGACACGTTGACGATAAACTCCTGCCGCATATTGTCGATACGCTCCTTCTCCTCGATCTCCTGCGCCAGCTGATCATTGGACTCCTTCAGCTCACCGATCGCCTGCTCCAAATACGCAGACAGGCGGTTGAGCGACTGTCCCAGCTGGTCAATCTCATCGCCGTTCTCCTTGCCGGTGTACTGCATAGAGAAATCCAGCTCACTCATTCGGTCGGCCAGTCCCGCCATTTGAATAAGCGGGCGCGTAAACTGGCGCGAGATAACATAGCCGCACCCCAAACAAATCAGCAGCGCACAGCCGCCGGCAATCAGCAGAAACACCAGATTCAGCGAAGAATTCTGTTCGATATACGCATAGGGCATATATGCGATCAGATATTCACCGTGTTCCGCATTCAGCACGCCGATCAGACATAAATACTGGTCATTATCGCGCAGACTGATCGTCATAAAGCGGTATTCGTTTTTACCCAAATCTACCCAGTCACGATTCTGGACCACGGACGCCAGCACCGCAAAGCTGCGGAACTTCTGCTCCATGTGCCCAAAATCAAACCCTACATCGCCCTCCTGCATGGCAGACGAGGTCATCACATCGCCGTTATCGGTCACCACCGCCAGACGAATGGCACTGCGGCTCTCATAGCTGTCTAGCAGCGCGGCAACATCTGAGGAATCACTCGCGTAGCTGGTGCAGATGCTGCCGTAGGCATCGCGCAGCTCGCTTCGGCGTGTCATCATATAGTAATCCTGATAGAAAAACACGTTGAGCAGCACCAGAATACCGATAAACACCAGCGCGATAATGCTGATCGCAGCAAAAAACTTAAACCGGATTGACCGATGCTTCAGCTTCATACCTCAAAGCGGTAACCGTAGCCGCGCACGGTTTCGATCATGGTGCCGCACTCCCCGAGCTTGGCGCGCAGCTTTTTGACGTGTGTATCCACGGTACGCAGATCGCCGAAGTAGTCGTAACCCCAGACAGCATTGAGGATGCTCTCGCGCGACAGCGCAATCGCGCGGTTATTTTTGAAGTAGATGAGCAGCTCGTACTCCTTGGGGGTCAGGTCGATCGGCTTGTTCTCCACCATGACCTCACGGCGCAGCTCATTGACCGACAGCTTGCCAAGCTGTTCGAGCGGTGCACCGGCGCGGCCTTCTCGTTTGAGCAGTGTGCGCACGCGGGCCGCCAGCACGATCGGCGAAAACGGCTTGGTGACGTAATCGTCCGCACCGCCTTCCAGGCCGCGCACCTGATCCGCGTCCTCGGCACGGGCGGTGAGCAGCATAACCGGCAGGTGGGTTTCGCCGTGCTCCTGCTCGCGCAGCTCCCGCAGGACTTCAAAGCCGTCCATCCCCGGCATCATCACGTCCAGAATGGCCATATCCAGTCCCGGACGGCGGTTCTCCAGAATATTCAGCGCTTCCTTTCCATCGGCGGCTTCGACGATGGTATGACCGTCCCGCTTGAGAAAGTCGCTGACCAGACGACGGATACGCGCCTCATCGTCTGCGATTAAAATAGTAGACAATATAATTCCACCTTACATTCTTATAATACCGCAAGTATACCGCCGGTGTTTGTTCGTTGTGTGAACAAAATCATGGGTTTTCAATTTTTGTTGAACAGGAGGTTGCTGCTTGAGAAGCGAACGGGTCTTGCCTGCCCGGCAGGGGCGCCGTACCCACGGCGAGGGGCACAAGAGGGGTGGACACCTATGGTTTCCACCCCTCTTGTGAATCTCCCCGCTTCCTCTTAGCGTCTGCCTGTCATAGAACTGAGACTCGCCAGAGAAACGGCCATATTGTTTATCTTCCGTAGGGGCGACCAATGTGTCCGCCCATTTCTCTACCTCTACGCAGTGTCAGATACTCTGCTGCTACACATACGGTTTAGTCTACGCAGGCGCGACACAAGGTGAATTGCCCGAAGGGCAAGAGAAGGTCCCCTGGGGGATACCCGTGTCGCGCAACTCGTTTGCACGTTATTGTGCACGGCACCGTTGGATTAAGCCGTGAACAACTCGTAGCTATACGGCATCCACAGTGCGGGCAGACTGCTGTCGGCTGTTGCCTTGTGCATGGTCAGCTTGACGTATTTGCCGTTTTCTTTACCGGTATTCGGGTCGGTAAACTGATAGGTCAGCGATGCAAATTCGTTATTATCGCCGTAAATCTTCACAGAATCACCGTCAAATATACCGTACATATCACCTAAACCAAGGAAAAATGCGGCTCCCTGTTCCGGTATCTGATCTTTCTGCAATACTCTTTGCAGATTTGCCAATTCATCATCGGTATAGACCGGCAAATCAAGCGTACCGTACAGCAAATCAAACTGCTCTGCGGTCAAGCCCTTTGTAGAATCAGCCAAATGCTCCACCGTTGTCGGTTCGGTATTGGTAATATCCTTGAAAGTCACCCTATCAGCGGCATAGACCTTATACTGTGCTTCGGTTGTCCAGTCGATACGGCTGACATAGACCTCACAGGAATTATTATCCGTATTCACGGCAACCTGATACGGCTGGTCATGCTGTGCGCCCATATGCAGGACCGCATAATGTGCACCAAGACTTGTCAGCAGCTGCGCACGGCGAACGGTACCGTCCTTATCCGTCAGGTCGTCGAGTACAAAATCATCCGCAGTGATATTCTGCGCGGCAGTGAACATTTCCTTGTACTTGGCGGCAATCTCCTGATTGGCCGGGTCATACTGCACATCGGACACATACGCCAGATAATAGGTCAAACCGTCCTTTTCGGCAAGCTGCTTGACCGGAGACGGATAGTTTTTCGTCCAGTTTTCGCCGTATTCGCTGTGCAAAACGGCAGTCGCATCCACGCGTAATGTCATAATTGCACCGTCCTCGGTCGGGTCGCGGCTGGCATCGCCCATGGCGTTCTTCATGCCGAACAGGATACTATCGTCCTCCGGATTGCGCTTGGCATAGCCGTTATCGACGAAGGACTGCGGCAGCTTGAGGCTGTAATTCAGCGAATCGTTGTAATAATCCGTTGAGGTAATATCGCTGTCCTCGTTCTCATCCGCACTGTCGCTCCCGCTTGTATACACTGCGGTTGCCTTATGCTGAATATGGCTTGCGTCCGTGTATTCCAGCGTGACAGCATGGTAGAACGGATAGCTGATGGTACTCGAGAGCATTTCGCCAAGACTTGTCGGCACGGTATAGACCCAGCCATCGCCGGATTTCTGCAGCGTGATCTGCTCGTCGATCACACCGAACTTCGAGCCGCCCTCCCAGTTCACCAGCCGGTTGGTGATTTCCACACCGCCGACCGGCTCGGTCTCAAATGTGAAGGTGATTTTATCACCGACAGCCAGATTCGGCATTTTTCCGCGTGCCATCGCAGAACGCGCATCCACACCGACGCCCAGTTCCTGTTCTCTGCTCTTGGCGGTAACAGAATCCACCATGCCGATCGGTTTCCAGTAACCAGAATCATTCTGCACCATCTGGATTTTAATCGGTGTACTGCCGTCAGCAAAGTTCAGCTGCACGATTTTGCTCTGATAGCCGTCCGTAGAGGTGACCTGCCAGTCGAGCTCCGTGCTGCTGATCCACGGGGTTTCCCAGTCGCTCATGTCCTGCTCCAGATTGCTGCCGAAGTAGTAGAACGCGTCCTTAGCGGCTTCTTCCGCGTTCAGGCGATCTTTGCCACTGAAATTGCCGACTTCATCAGGCAAATCCGGCCACGACAGACCGGTCGCATAGTACGTCCGGAACAATTCGCTCTGCGTCATGCTGTCCGTACTGAGTTCGCGGATATCGCCAATCACCGAGCTGTTTTTGTTCTCGCGGATGGTCTGCACGATGTACGCCGAGCGCGCATCATTCACGCCGCTGCCAGACAGACGGAATACAACGCAGTAGCTGCTTTCGTCATCGGTGGGTACAAGCACGAAATCCGTTGCAGACGGCGAGGACGGACCGTATTTCCACGTCCATTGCTCGCCGCCGGTCATAGCCATCTGCTGCGCGATAAGGTCTTTCTGACCGTCCGGCGTCAAAATCGGGAAGATATACTGTGCGCTCTTGTGCAGAACTGCGCGTGCGTACTGCTGCGCGAGATCCGCCGCCGTGCGGGAACGAACGCCGCTGCCGTCCGTCCAGTCCTGCGGCAGCCAGCCCTGACCGAACTGGTTTATCATGGTGACAACAACCTTGCTGTTATCCTTAAACGTGAATGTCACCTTGCGGATGTCGTTGTACGGTGCGGCATCTTGGTTGCTGCCTTCCACCTGACTGACCGCCGGAGCAATGCCGAGCAGAACCTCTGCCGCGGACACAGGATCGCTGTTGCCGATTACCGCCTTGTTATCCGCCGAAACGAAATCCGGCAGACCAAGATCGTTTTCGTACAGCAGCTTGAAGTGCTCCAGCGAGTTTACCAGACCACTATCATCACCGGTGGAGCTTGTCAGGTCAGAGTCGGCTTCCCAAATCGCTTCAGAAATCAGCATTTTATCGCCCTTACCGGTGAAATACAGCCGCTGCGCTTCGCGGTACGGCAGACCCGGCGTAATGCCGTTCGCCTGCATCCCCTGCGCCGCCATGCGCGCGGCGTCATACTCGTATTCGTAAACGATGAGTGCTGTCTGTGTTTCCGGTTCGTACTTGGTCACATAGCGCTTGTATACGGCCGCGCCGGTTGTGAAATTATCGACTAAGTTTTCACTGTTCGGCACAAGGTATTTGTTGAACGCTTCGGTATCTTCGTCCACATACGCCTGCGCGAATGTGTTTGCCATCATCAATGCGCGTTCCTCGGTGGTCTGATTGGGCTTCTTCTCCCCCACCGCAACCACGCAGCCGAGCGAACCGACCAGCAGCGCGATCATCACAACGAGCGCGACACCGCGTTTTTTGACCGACTTGTCAAACAGTCCCTCAAACCGGCGCATGAGCGTCTTTTTGTCATCACCGAAGCAGGACACCAAAGCTTTTCTCTTTTGCGACTGCGCAATAGCCGACCGCAGGATGGTCTCGCCATAGGCTCTGCGGTACGCGCCGTCGTGTCCGCGAACAACCGCGTCGTCGCACGCCGCCTCAATGTCCTCCTGCGCGAATCGCGCGATCAGATGCACCAGCGGATTGAACCAGTGCAGGCAGCGTGCCGCCAGAAGCAGCAGCTTGAGCCACAGATCGCCGTGCTTGTAATGCGTCAGCTCGTGGCGGAAAATGAACGCCGCATCCGTCCGGGAAATGCACTCATCCGGCAAATACAGCGTCGGATGGATAAATCCGGCCAGCATCGGGCAGTCTGCCGCCGAGGATACCCGCAGCGGGATTTCCCGGTCAATAACCAGGTCGGCGCACTGCTCCTGCAAAATCGTGTGCAGATCCGCGCGTTCGACCGGTTGAGACGTACCTTTCAGGCTGCGTATCAGCCGGTAATAGCCAATCCCCTGCCAGAGTACGCAGGCAATCACGCCTGCCAGCCACAGCGTCAGCAGAATGTCGGTAATATCCACGGTCTTGACCGTGCCGGTATCTGCCGCGCTGAGCGTTTGCGCCTGCGTGCCCGTCACCCATCGGGTTGGGTTCTGCCCAACCGGAAGTCCGGCCTGCCGAAACGCCGTCTGGTCGCTCTGCACCACATAGCTGGTGCGCGGCATGACCTGCACCGGCGCCTGCGGCAGTGTCAGCTGCACCGGAATGAGCAGCCGCAGCGCGAGAATCGCCCACACCACACATACCATACGGGCCGGATAACGCTTTTTCATCAGCCGCCGCAGAATGAGCGGCACGAGCGCCGCCAGCGATACGGTCAGGCCGATCTGCATCAGGTTGTTGAGCAGTTTTTCCGAGAATTGCAGCATAAGATCCCCTCCTTAGTGCGTCTGCCTGTCGAGGAACGCGCGCAGCTCGTCGATGTCCTGCTCGGTCAGCGCGCCCGCATCCGACAGGCTCGCGACCAGATTCTTCACCGAGCCGCCGCACAGCCGGCGCAGAAAGCCGACGCTCTCACGCTGACGGTAGTCCTCCTCGCTGACGAGCGGCGTGTACAGGTTTTGCCGTCCCTCCTTCGTGCAGGAAAGAAATCCCTTGTCGCACAAGCGGGACAGGAACGTGAGCACGCTGGTCATTTTCCAGTCCTTATCCGCGTGCTGCTGCACCTCGGCCGCCGTGACCTGTGTGCCCAGAGACCAGATGGTCTGCATGACCTCCAGCTCCGCATCGGGCAATCGCTTGTCGTTTCGCATAGTCTAACCCTCCTTTGATTCTACAAATGTAAAACACCTTTTATTGCTTATATTCTACAATAGTAGAAGATGGTTGTCAATCCTTATTGCACAAATTCCCGCAAAGTGCGCTGACATATACAAATTGTTTACATTTTGTAATTTTTATTGCGTTGACAGTGCTGTTTTTTTAGGATATGCTTTAATTAGATGAGTTTGATTTATCAATTCGGCACGGATTTTTCTGCACCGGCTGAGTGGGGCACGCGAACTGCCGCAGGCGGGTTCGCCCCTAACGGGCGGGAGGTTTTTCGCTGAACCTCAGCGGGGGATTCGCCGCCGCTGCGGCGGGAACGTTGCGGCACCCGCCGCGGGGGCAAAAAGGAAGGGACACCTGCGGTTTCCCTT
>OLQN01000391.1_pt1 | contig 39780 bp, 40 predicted proteins | sample 1673181 | NCBI WGS metagenome assembly OLQN01 (sample SAMEA3136763, study PRJEB25190) | human gut metagenome | biome: human gut; feature: human-associated habitat; material: faeces | place: Austria | collected 2013
CAATATAACCGGTTCCCACAGGTGGGGTTGTTCCGTCCGTTTCCCCGTGGATGACAGGAGCTACCTGTTCCGTATATTCTTTGGATAATAGAATTGTTTGACGATACGCCACAGCATCCCCATCCCAAATGCCGCAAAGCGTAAAGGTATCGCTAAATGTATCCGTATCAGTTATAAAGGTCAGTTCCATCTGTGTACCAACCTCATCAGGTAATCCCATCGCTGCCAGAACAATACGGCTGGTGGCAATCTCATTTTTCTGTTCCGGCAGATATCCGGTGTCGGGGGTGTTAAAAGTTAGTTCTGCATAGGTTTCATCACTATATCGCAGTTCCGTGGGTGTCTTGTTGAACTTATCACCCACGGCATTTCCTATGATAATCGAGTATCCGCTGTCCTTCACCCCTGTATCCGATGACAGCCGTTCATATTCTTCCCAAGATAAACGCTTGATACCTGCATGGGCAGAAGTGCCGGTTGTCCTCATATTACTTTCCTGCATAGCAGTCTGCAAGCTAATGGCAATTGTAAACAGGCTGGTAAAAAGCAGTGTGGCAAGCAAAATCGCCAATACAGCAATGGTGTTTCTCCGGGCTTTCAAAGAACGCTTTGCCAGAAGTTTCAGGACAGGTCTGTTGTTATTCCCAAATAAAATATCTGTCATATTTTCGCCCTCCTTTACTTGGAAATTCTGCCGTCCTCAATACGGATAATACAGCCGGCAAGCTGGGCAATCTCATTGTTATGAGTAATCATCACAATGGTCTGATGGAATTTCTGGCTGGTAACTTTCAAAAGTCCTAATACATCACTACTTGTCCTGCTGTCAAGGTTTCCGGTCGGTTCATCGGCCAAGACAATGGCTGGTTTGGAAACAAGGGCACGCGCAATTGCCACACGCTGTTGCTGACCGCCGGAGAGGTTGTTGGGCATATTGTTTAGCTTATCCTCCAGTCCCAGCATCTGCACTACTTCTTTCATAAACTTCTTATCTACCTTGTTTCCGTCCAGTTCCACAGGCAGCACGATGTTTTCGTAGACATTCAGCACCGGCACCAGATTGTAGTTCTGGAAGATAAAGCCGATGTTACGTCTGCGGAAGATGGTAAGCTGTTCATCCTTGAATTCAGAGAGTTCTTTTCCTTTTACTTGAATGCTACCGGAAGTCGGTGTATCCAAACCGCCCATCATATTCAGCAAGGTGGACTTACCACTGCCGGAGGTACCAACGATGGCAACAAACTCTCCCTCCTCAATGGAGAGGGTTACGCCATCCAATGCTTTTGTGATGTTCGGCTCAGTGCCGTAATATTTTTTTAAATCTGTTGTCTGCAATATGCTCATATAGAACACCATCCTTTCTTTGTGATGGTTTTATCATAAAGACCGAACCTCACAGAAATGTCACGAGCTACAAAGAATTTATAAGAAATTCGGTTCCAAATGTCATAAGTCTGTGACATTTCAATTTTGAGGGAATGTCGGTACTACTTTCGGAGCAGGAAAACAGAAAAGGTTGAGCCTTGCCCAATCTCTGATGCCACCCGGATATAGCCTTCCTGCAAGGTCACGATCTCACGGGCCAGATACAGACCAATCCCAATCCCCTCCACATCATGTACCGCATCTTCCCGGTAAAACCGTTTGAAAATCGTCCCCTGATGCTGCTCCGAGATGCCGATGCCGGTGTCGGCAATGTTGATCTTTACATACATTTCCCAGCCTTCCACAGACACACGGATCTGTCCGCCTGCCGGGGTGTACTTCACTGCGTTATCCAGAATGTTGAACAGAGCTTCGCTTGTCCATTTTCTATCGTGTCGCGCATCCAGATGCTCTGGACATTCCACCTGTACATCTATTTGTTTCTTTTCAGCATTGAACAAAATCCAGCCCAGGGCTGTGGCAAGGGTATCATAAACCGGCTGCTGTTTTTGATCCAACGAAATGACTCCAGTTTCCAAGCGGGAAGTTTTAATCATGGCCTGCATGAGAAAGTCCAGCTTATCAAGCTGACTAGCCTGGGCTGTCAGAAATTCCTTTTGCTTCTGCGGAGGAACCTCGTTTTCAAGCAGCGTGTTGTTGATTATCTTCAAGTTGGCAATCGGGGTCTTGACTTGATGGGAAATATCAGAGATCAGCTCTTGCAGGTCAGCTCGTTCCTTTGCGATGTTGTTTTTATTTTCCTGCATGACTTCGTACAACCGCCCCAGTCGGTAGTTGATTTTATAAAATAGGCTTTCTTCCTCAATCGTCTGCTTCGGCTGCATAATATCCCCGGAGAGCATATCATCCATTTGACCACAAAAGGAATCGGAGAACATGACCAGTTTCCGACGGATCAGGGTCACAAAGCAGATGACGCAAAGCAACACAAAGACACTGAACAAGAACACATACCCGACAGCGGTTATATTCTCGGTCAGCAGATAAATAGCGACAGAAACCACACCAACTGCCAGCAGCAAGAGTATTCCCAAAAGGATACAGGCTTTGTTGATGGAGAATTTTCGTATATTCATTTCAGCGTCCCTCCAATCCACATATAGCCCATGCCGTACACCGTCTTAATGTACTGGCGGCCTTCCGTTTCAATTTTGTTTCTCACCCGGCTGATGGCTGCGGTCAGGGCGTGTTCATCCACAAAGTTTCCATCGGCATCCCACAGTTTTTCAAGTAGCATCTGCCTAGTCAAAACAATCTGCGGATTTTTGGTCAGGATTTTCAACATCCGATATTCCAACGGAGTGAACACCAGCGGCTTACCGGACAGGGAAGCAGTCATCTCTGAGAATTTGATGGATAGTGCGCCATCCTCATAGCAATCTCCGCCACTCTGTTTCGCCAGCCGCCCCAATACCACGGACAGCTTTTTTTGAAAGACGCTCATGGGAAAAGGCTTGGTCACATAGTCCTCAGCTCCCAGCTCATATCCTTTGAGCATATCACTCTCCATATCATTTGCGGTCAGGAAGATCACCGCTGTATCTGACCGGCGCTCTTTTACCTCACCGCAGAAATCAAAGCCATTCCCATCTGGCAGGTTTACATCCAGCACGATCAGGTCATAGTCCTGCTTAGTTAGAAAATTACTGGCTGCTGATTTTGTCAATGCAGAGTCCACGACATAGCCCGCAGCATCCAAGTTATAGCACAAGGTATTATTCAAAAGTCGGTCATCCTCGACTACTAAAATTCGCATTGTATCACACTCCTTCATTCTTAGTGTAGCATTCAAATGTCACAGAAACCTCACAAGAAACTATTTCTTGTTTCCTTTGTATCTCTTATCGAGTGGTTTTTGTGCTTCTCTTGGTATCAGCCAAACACCGGCCATTTTCACAGCGCCGGGGACACGCTCACCAGCACAATAATAATTTACCCTACGAGGTGTCACGCCCCACTTTTCGGCGGCCTCTTTCAATGTCATATAGTCCATTTCGCACCTCCAGTAATAAAATGTCAATAGTTTTTTAATCACTTTTTTCAAAAAGGCAAAAAAAATAGAACGTATAGATTATTTCCATACGCTCTATCTCACATTTCATATTAAATTTTTTGAATTCTACAAACCTGAAGTTGAAGAGCAATAGCTCTACCGTTCATACGATGCAATGATTTCTTTGCTGTCTGCAATTCTATAATCAAGTGTTTCCAAATTACCAATCAAGTCAAATGTCATATCTGCATTGACCTGCAATTCATCTTCAATCCTGGATGCAGACGGTTCATCTTTTAGAAAAACGGTTAATCCATAAGGCTCTGTTTCAGACTGTATCTCTATACTGTCATATGAGTATCCCTCCGGATACTCTTGCCCACTTACAATATTTATAACGTTCGAAGAATCTCCTACATAATCTGTCTTATACTGCGACAGGTCAGGAATTTCGTACAATTTTTCTTTTTTTCCGCACGCCGAAATCAACATTATTGATACCGTAACTAACATAATTGCAAGTACTTTTTTCTTCATAAAACATCTCCTGAAAACTTTTATTTATCTTCTGACTCAAATCCGAGTTCTTTCAGTTCTTTTTCGTTTCTGACATCTTCATCCGTTTTCTTTCCAGTGATGGCACTGTAGGCTTCTTTGATTCCATTTTTCACTGCCCATTTGATAACGAAATACAGCGCAATCAAAATAACAATTGCAGTTCCTCCGCTTATGCCTAATTCATTCCACATAATCATTAACTCCTCCGATTTCGTGACTTTCAATTTATTTTCAATTTTGCAGGCTGGAATCTATCATTGAATAAAACACATCCATACTCCAACTACTATGAGCAATATACCTGATATTCTTCCTGCAAATTTTGACTTTTGATATCCTAGAAAATATATTGTTTCGGGAGTTGTAAATGGCAATAAAACAACATCTATACCCATTACTATAATTCCAATTCCTATTATGAAGACATTATTGTTAGAAATAATGCCATAAAACATAACTAAGAATCCCAAAATAATGCCTAATATAAAATACTTAATTTTATGGTTGTCTTTATCCACCATCTTTTCATAACAATTTTCACAATTACTATTACAAAATTCAAAATTGTCATTTAGTTTTTTGCCACAATATTTGCATTTTTTCATACTATTTTCTCGGTAATCCCCCCAAAATTTATTCATATATTCTCGATTTTTTCTGTTTTTTACATACAAGCTGGAAATTGTTACTTTCTACATAGCGTGTTTCCTAAAATGATAATTACCACGACATCAACCAAAATAATTCCCAATGCAATATATACAAAAAATGCAGGTAAAATATTTTCAAACAAGCCCATAGTTAATGCAAGAATTGCTATAATAGACATTCCAATTCCCATTGTTCTGCATAACTTCTTTTCATCATATTTTTCCTTTTCTTCTTTTGAAGCTGTATTATATCCAGAAATGAACCAGCTTCCGTGTACAGAAAGTAAAATAATAGAAAGTACGGCAAATATCACAAAGACAATCCACACTATCCAATCAGAACCTGTTGCTAAATCTGATAATTTCATTTACAGACTCCTCCTTAAATTCTGTTTTGCTACTTATAGGATATCATATTTTTTCTTCAATTACATCCACCTAATTTTAATACATTGCCATTCGGCTTACTTCTGTAACCAGCATCCGGTTAATCTTCTCCTGCATTGTTTCCTTTGAATCTTCATTAAAATGATAACGGACAACATAGACCGTCTGACCGATTTTCTTTGTAAATGTGTTCCCCTCTGTTTTTGTATTCATCAAAAGAATCTCTTCCCGGTAGACCAGAGCTGCCTGTTTCCAGGGAAGTGAATCCGGGAACCTGTTCTTACATTTGATTCCATATAAAAGACTTCCAAGGCAGCAGATAACCGTGAGGATCACACAGGTGATTCCTGTAAATGGAGTGATCTTCAGACAAGCCAGCAGCCATTGCGCATATCCGCATACCGCAACCGCCAGTACCTTGGAAAACATCCAGCCATTATCATCAAATCCTCGAAACATCCTGGATGTTACCGGCATAAATACCAGTCCTAACAGAAACAGCATCTCCCACCAGGTTAGAAATGTAAAAAAAACAGAACCCAGGAGCCAGTAAGCAGTGCCTGCCAATAAAACAACCGGGGCAATCTTTATCAAATAAATTCGTTTCGCATTCAAACCAGTACCCTTCCTTTTCCTGTTTTTATTATTCCTGAGTTAGAATATCATCTTCTTCAAGCGTTCCTGTTAATATGGAATATGCTCCCGTTACCTCGCAGTTGCTGGAAATTTTCCCTTCATATTCAACCGCTACAAGATCTCCTGTCTTGATTTCCCCGCTTTCAATCCATCTTCTTACCCTTATATCATCTGTATATATCTTATATTTTTTTCCAGCTTTTGGTTTCCGGCATAAAACTGTATCATCAACTATCATATATCCATCTCCAATTTCCGTAACAGTTCCGGATATGGTTGGCACACTGCTGCTGGATTTTGTTTCCGTGGAATGCTTTTGTACATAACTGCTGATCTGTCCTGCTGCTTCTTTTCCAATGAAATAGCTGTATTCATAGTCTAAAATATTGGTTGCGAAATAGCCGTCTTCAGAAATGTAGATCACCCGGTTATAAACACCCAGCGTTTCCGAGGTTGCAGTGAAAGCGAGATAAATACGGTTCTCTCTTTCAAAGAAATCACTTGTATTATCAAGTTTTGCATCACTGCGGCCCGCAAGGATCTGCCAGATCTCATCATCATTATCCAGCAAAAGTTCCTCTTTTTCCTCATAATTTTCACATTTTGTCACGTAGTTTAACTCTATATTTTGAGAAAGACCATACAGTTCCAGCAACTTCCCTAAAGTATCTGGAGCAGTGCTTTCATCAGCTGCATAAACATAAAATCCGTCTTCATTCCCTGCAGCAATCATCAGTTCTTCTGATATTCCATGAATCTTCCGCACCTCAAATGTTTCCGTATATTTTTTTTCGGTATCAGGATCAAGGCCTTCTGCTATACAGGAGCCAATCTCATCCCCTAGTGCATCTGTGTGGATTGGATTCTGGCTTTTTACGGTAAACTGTTTTCCATTAAACTTAATAGCAGGATACTTTTCAGCTGCAGTCTTGTATTTCCATGGCCATTCTATGGCTCGTTCTGTTTTAGAAACATGATATTTATATTTGCTTTCAGCTGTTGCGTCATTCTTTAAAAGATGCGGAATCAAAATACCTGCGATTACAAATAGGGTAAGACAAGCCGCAGCCGTCATCCATTTCATTACAGGATTATGCCTTTTCTTTGGCGGTGCTTCCAGTGTAGCAGTGATAAGCTCATTATCAATATAACCAATGGCATCTGCAATTTTGGGTATGTTCATAGATAGATTTCCTCCTTGATCAGATATTCTTTTAATTGGGCTCTGGTGTGAGCCAGCATATGTGTTACTTTGCGTTCAGTAAAACCACATCTCTCTGCAATAGCTATGTTAGATTCAAAATAAAAATATTTTAGAAGAAACACTCTCCGGACCACTTCTTTTTGTTTATTAAGAAAAATACTGATTGATTTTCCAATCTCTTCGTCATTCCTGCCCGGAGCATACCTTTCATCTGGCAGTATATCTGCAAGTTCATCCAATGCCATAACCATATCCGCGGATCGTTTTTTAGCTTTTTGTTTTCTAAATTTATCTATGGAAATACTTCTGACAATTTTGGAAATATAAGCCTTAAAGTTATCCGGCCTTGTAGGTGGAATTTTGTTCCACACTCCTAAATATGTGTCATTCACACACTCTTCCGAATCCTGGAGGTTATTTAGGATATTATAGGCAATTTTATGACAAAGTTTTCCATATTTTATATCTGTTTCTTTAATTGCCTGCTCGTTTCTTTCAAAATAGAGTTCTATGATTTTTTTATCGTCTATGATATTCCCCTCCTCAAAAATGTTCTCAATTATAAAGTCGTCTTTTTTTGATGAGCGTCTCAAAAAATTTATATTTTTTTGAATTATAGCATAGAAAAAAGAGAACAGCTTTAGCCATTTTCCTTTTGTCATTTGAATCCAATTTTTTTTATCAAGAATACCAATTTTCTACTGCTTTTCTTGATTTCGAATCTCCTTAATCAGCTCTACTGCATTTTCTGCATCATCAGTTTTTACGAATATATCCATTCCATATATTCCAAAGCCAGGTGCCCCATGCATCGCAACATTCGCACTTGCCTCCTGTGAAAAAGCCATTATTCCATTTTGTCTTAACATTTCCATGAGTTGTTCCGTTTCTATTATATTTTGTGCATTGTAAATCTTGATATATTCCATCTTAGATAATGGTGAAATTTCTTTTATATTTTGAGTATTTGTTGGATTTTGTTTCTTTTTCCGATTGATAAATGTCAGAATTCTAAGAATAATAAATGCGACAATAGTAATACCAATCCAAAATTCAAAAGCTAATCGTGTTATCTGTGTTTCTGTAGCTCCCATTCTTAACAAGCATACGCCATAGAGGGAAGCAAAAATTCCTGAACATAATACGCTGGTAAGAAAATCCCTCCATACAGTAGTATTTTGGGGCAAACATTTATCCCATATTCCATTATATATCATAATAGCTGCATACAGGATTCCTCCGGCTAAAACACTTACTGTCTCTCCTAAAATAAAACGAATATTTATTGTCAATAACATTTGAATAATAATTGCCATTACACCAATCACAAACATTGATGCAAAGGCAAGATTTCCAGCCTGTAGTGCTTTTCGTTTTGTCCATTCTTCATACATTGCAACTTTGTCCAAAGTTTCTCTCATCTCTTTATTCATAGCCTGGCTCCTTTCTCCATCCAGGAGTTCTCTCATTTCAACATCGTAATATTCAGCAAGCTCAACAAGTATGCTAAGATCTGGCATATTTGTTCCTGTTTCCCATCTGGAAACTGTTCTTGCAGACACTCTGAATTTCTCAGCAAGCTGCTCTTGTGTCAGATTTTTTTCCTTACGACATTGCTTTAAAAAAGCTCCGATCTTTTTTGTGTCCATGTCTCTACCTCTCTTCCACTTACAGTTTACCAATATGTAACAAAATTACCACGACATAAAATGAGAATCCACGAATTTTCAATCAGACATTGTATGTCTACGATATTCAAAGATACTTTCAACATCAAAAGTTGCTTTATGGACATTGAAAATTATCAATCTTTGGGTTCAACATCCGATTTACCCTTTCAATCGGGAATTTATCTTCAATATCAGTCACTTCAAATAAATTTAACGGTAGCGATTTTTCCACAATCAGAGAAAGATATTCCTTAACAGCTCTGCGGTCGATCATGATTTTTCCATGCCCATACCAATGACGATTACTCTCTTTCTTCTTCAACCCGGAAATCCAATATTCGTCGCCATTCTCAATATCTATATAATTGGAATAATTGCCATTATATTTTTGAAAAGCATGGTTATTAAAATAGATTGTTTTCTTACTCTTTGAAGTTTTCACATATCCGATCCATGCCGGACCATCATCTGAATATCCCGTTTTAAGTTCAATGTACATTAAATCATGAATCATTTTTAACATCTCCACCTAAAGGAACAGTTTTAGCCATTCTCATTTTTTACTGCTGCTTAATAAGCTCCCGGATTCCACAGATAAACGATAAAACAATTACTATAATGTAACCACTCCGGTTTACAACCGTATTCTCAGCCCAGTTGCTTACTGCGATCACAGTCCATAAAGCTCCCTGTACAACCATCAGCATTCCATTTGTTTTTGGATTACTTTTATTATTTTGCTTTGCAACCAGTAAGAAAATGTAAACTGCTAAAATAATGAGTGATATAATGATTGTTAATGTTGACATAGGCTTGTTCTCCTTTGCTGTCCTGTTTTTTATTATTTCTGAGTCAGAATACCATTTTCTTCCAGTGCTTCTGTAAATACGAAATATATTCGTGTTACTGCGGGTTTATAGTAATGAAGCATATGGCAGATATCGCAATGCATTCTTTATTTTGCAATATACAAAACACTTAGCGTACCAGGTCCGCAATGACTTGATACAACACCGCCAGCCCTGGTTTCCAGTATCTCATCAAAAATGTCAAGTTCTTTCAGATAAGCCCTCACTTTTTCTACAGTTTCCTGTTCACAGCCAGAATGTGTTATAAATACGCGTTCAGGTCTCGCTTTTTTAAATCTTTTTCCATATCTTTTACATAGTTCATGACAACAGAAGCAATTTTTCCACGGTATTTCTTAGATGCATTCATTGCACCATCTTCCACTTCAATCCTGGGATGCAGTTTTAAAACACCTCCGGCCATAGCCGCTACTGCATTGCAGCGTCCGCCACGGTATAAATAAGTAAGGGTATCTACCACAAAGCTTGCTCTCACATTTGGTTTTAACTTCTCTATCTCAGAAACAATCTGGGAAGTTGTCCGGTTATTCTTTGCCATAATTGCAGCTTCTACTACAAGAAGACCGATACCGGTAGAAAGGTTTGCAGAATCGATTACTTTTATTCGGTCAGAAGCCCCCAGTTCTTCAGCAGCAAGGCGCATCACATTTCCAGAAGTGGACATACCTGCTGAAATAGAAAAGCAGACAATTTTCCTTCCAGCCTCTGCATAGGGGCGAAAAAGCTCCATGGCATCTGCCAGGGCAGGTACTGTCTGAAATAATTTTTACCATATATTCACACTCTTTTCCCGAACAAAGTCTGGGATATCTTCGGCTAAGGCAGGATAAAAGTTTCACTCTTACGCATAAATCCCGCCAGCTATTTCACTACTAATCAATATATTGTACCAAAAAACAATCGCAATTTCTACTCATTTACTATAAATTACATTCTTTCCCAAAACGGAAACAAGAGTGGGTATTGTTTTTGAATAAAAAAATCGCATTACCTACAACGAACTTTGCAGAAAATACAGCAAGGCGAATTGTTTAATTATATGACGGAGCGAGGGCTCAAAGGTTTTCAGAGTGGCAAATACGGAAGTACCGCATTGCATTTGACTTCCCTACAATATCAAATTAAGCAAGACTGCCCAGACCTTTTTATTGGTGTTAATCTTGCTATAATTCATAAATGAAGTATAGCATGAAAAAGTGGTTTTTTGTATTGGATTTCCATCATATAAAAAACTGCTAAATTGTATCTAAAAGATCACAATCTAACAGTTTTCCATTATATGGTACAATTTACAAAAATACCAATTTATTATGATTAATACGTTGGAAGAAGGCCTCCATTGCCTGTCATGCAGACAATGGAGCAAGCCTTAGGGGAATAAAATACTTTTATTTACAAGAATAAAGTATATACTTTTCTTTTAAATAAGTACATGGATAAAATTACATAAAACATGCACAAAATACAATAGTTAGTCAAATGAATACCAGAGATTGATACAAATTAATTTTGCAAGAATACCTTATTCAAATAATTTTTTTGCCTTCTCCAGATTCATTTTTCCATTCACTTTCAAATAAATTTTTGTAATTTTAAGCGGCTCACCCATCTCACTGCAAAGCTCCTGCGCCTGTGATAAAGGAATATAGATATCTTCATTTTCCGTTACGGCAGTTACTTTACATGGAAGATAAACAGTTTGCTGTTCATTTTCTTCGTGCCCAGTCAAGGATACCAGATGATCTGCCGCGCCAGAAAGCTCTTTTGTATTTCCAGCAAGTGCATAAGAAATGGTTAGATTTTCTCCCATTTGCAGGAATTTTTCCTGTTGTTTTTTTGAAATGAAATGATTATTTGAGTCTTTCATGTTTTGCAATGCTTTACTTCCAAGCAACAACACCGGTGTATTTCCTAAATCATTCTGCTCTGGATTTTCTCCAAACGCATTCAGATCTATTCCTAAAAAGGTGGCTGTTTCCGTATAATCTTCAATCTTGATGGTTACTGGAATTTCCACAACGGGCCATATCTCTTTTATCCCTTCTATTTTTTTTGCCTTTTTCAAAAAATCATCATCATAAGTAAGGTCTCCAAGGGAAACCAGTGCCAAGTATTGTTTTTTCCCATCCTGTATTCCTGCAAAAAGCTTTATAGAGAAAAATAATGCCAATATCAGAAGAAAACCTACAAAACAGGTAAAACTATCTATTCTATTCTTTTTCAATGGGCATCCACCTTTCTGGTTTCTTCCAGAAGTATGTTTTTCTTATGAAGCTTACCCAAAAGAAGTAGAATCACAGAAACAAGCAGTACTGCAATAACTGCAATAACGGAATACCACCAGCTGTTTGTTTCTTCCTGGTCATCCTCTATTTTTAAAGACTGGATTTTAGCTTCTTTAATCTCAGACTCAAACTCTGTACTTTCCTCATAGGAATTGCCGGCTGCATCCTCATAAGTAAGAATCAGTTTTCCGGTAATCCTGCCAGGAAAAGAACCGTCATCTTCTTCTGATTTTCCTTTTACATACACACGGAGACTTCCCTGTACTGCGGTTCCAGCTTCTAATGTTCCTAAAAAAGCGGACTCTTTTGGGTTCAATCCGTCTGCTTCCAGCCGGACACTTGCATTATATATCTTATCCCTTCCAAGATTCATTGCTTTCACCGGAATTTCTACCGTATCCATGGTATATAAAACGGAAGGAATATCAGAAGCTTCCAGTTTTGCACGCGCCGGCTGAGTGATCTGAAAGGACAGCGTTTCTGTACCTGTCGCGCCCGTCGCTTTTGAATCTTCGTAATCCAGAGAAAAAGAAACTGTTGCCTGACCTGGAGTACAGTCCTCTGCTATAGTGACCTTTTGCTTCAGGGTAATTGCTTCTCCTGGAGTCAGTCTCTGAACATAAAAAGAGTTTCTCTCAAATTCAATTCCCTTTGTATCCGCAGAAATAGAAATCTTTAGACCAAATACATTCTGGCTACGGCTTTTATTCCGGAATGTCAGTGACATTTCTGTGACAGAGCCTGCTTTTAGATTTTGTCCGGAAAGATTGTTATCCTCTAAAAGAACCTGCGGTTTATGTAGTATTTTCTCACCAGACGAGCTGGCAGAAGAACCGCCTCCACTATACTCTCCAGCAGAATAATCCCCACTATCTATAACAGGATCTGTAATCTGTGTTCCATTATCTGTATCAGTATTTCCATTTTCTATTATGACATGGATTGTCTTCTTTTCGTCCTCAGCAGAAGCGTCTCCTGATATAAATCCATCCAGGTCAGAATTTTGATTTTCCGAATCCGTTTTTTCAGGAGTCTGTTCCTCAGTTTCCCGAATCTTCTCATCTGTAGGATTGTTTTTTTCCTCTTCAAAAGGCAATGTACTGTCTGCATCACTATAAGAAGCTGACTGATCTGCTTCCAGAACAGACTCTCCCACAAAAGCAGCTTCCATATTCCCTGCATCTTCTGCAAAAACAGATGTCGGCAGAAGCATCATGAAACTTAATATTGCGAATGTGGTTTTCACAAATTTTTTTCCCATTTTCAGGCTGTCCTTTCTCTTAAAACTCCGCCATCCATCTCATATACGTGATCACATAAAATCCGGATATCCTCATCATTATGGCTTGCCAATAAAATGGTTTTTCCAGCTGCCTTTAAATCAAGCAAAAGTTCCCTGATCTCTGCCACGCCATGTTTATCCAGACCGTTAAATGGTTCATCCAGAATCAGGAAGCGAGGATCTTCCATAATGGCCTGTGCAATTCCAAGGCGTTGCCGCATTCCAAGAGAGTACTTTCCAACCGGCTTTTTCATATCCGGATCCAGTCCTACTTTTTTTAGGATCAGGCGGATATCTGCCTTTGAAATCATTCTTTTCATATCTGCCAGTATTTCCAGGTTCTTTACACCTGTATACTGGGTAAGAAAGCCAGGCGTCTCAATGATGACACCAAGGCTTTCTGGAAAATCTACATCACGACCGATTTCTTTTCCGAAAACACGGATGGTGCCTGTGGTAACAGGAAGGAATCCGCAGATACATTTCATAAGTACTGTTTTGCCAGAGCCATTATTTCCTACAACGCCGTAAACCTGTCCCACCTTTAAGGTAAGATTTACTTCTTTTAATACCAGATCTTCCCCGAACCTTTTGGTTACGTGTTCTATTTTCACACAGGTATTTTGAAATTCAGATTTCTTCCACTTTTCCATTTAAAACACCTCCAAAAATTCCCATTAACACCAATAAAAATAATAGCAGAAATAACCACAGTCCCGCTTTATCCGTTCCCCAGTTTCCATCTGCCAGAATCCATTCCACTGGGTAAAACCAGATCTGGTCTTTGAAATAGCGTTCATGAAGTATAATTCCAAAATAATAGCTGACAAAAGGAATCCCATATGCCATATAAGCTGAATTCCATAAGGTACCACAGATTCCACCAAAAGTGCTTAGAATACTTCCGGTCAGTCCCATCCTAAGAGCTTTCATAAGCAGCTCCAGAAACTGTTCCTTTGGGAAACTGCCTTTTGCTTCCATAGGATAAAATATAACAAAATTAACAAGAAGTATGGTGCTTATAGCAAATATCCAGACTAAAAATCCAGATGTCATAACAGAAAAGACTTTTCCTTCCACATATAGCCTGCGGTTTGTCCTGGGAAATGCAGCTTTTAAAAATCCACTTTTATACTCCTGTAAAAAAGAATCACTCCACGGCAGTACCGCAGCTACAGGGATGGCAAAAGATACCATCTGACTTTTCAATGAACCATCCAGCAGGCTGATAAAAGTTCCACATGTTAATGCTTTTTTCAAACTTGGATAAGTCTGACCTGCTGCGATAGAAAAGCAGGCAATCAGCCATGCCGCCAGGAAACTCCTGCCAAGAAGCATACGTTTTGTTTCTACCCGCATAGATATTTCCCCTTCTGATTATGTTTTTTCTCCCAGAAATTCAAAGGGATATTTTTTCATCCTGCGAAGTGCCAGAACCATAAGAACAAATAAAATACCTGCGAAGAACATACAGGACTGCCAGATGGTCGGAAGTAATGGATCATAGCCAAAGTTATGTTTTCCATATACAGCCTGGTTCAAAGGACTGATCCAGCAGATCAGTACATTCACCTGATACATTTCATATTTTTCCTTATGCAAAATTGCGGCTACCACACTGGGTTCCAGTAAAAATCCAAATACACTATAAAGTAGTCCAAACACCATGCCTTTTGTTTTTCCTTTATAAAGATTTCCAACAAGGATCACAAAACCAAGTGTCAGGGAATAGCAGAATAACAGGAGAAAAACCTGCAGCATACAGCCATACGGAGAGATACTCTCCATGACTCTTACTGTAGAGGGGACCTGCAAGTTTTTCCCCAGTTCAGAATATCCGAGCATGGCAGCAGTCTCGCTCCACAGGTTGCCCGGATAACTGTCCTTCATACACAGTACAGATGTAAATAGCAGCATCAATACTGTATAAAGAGCAGTCACAAAAATAATATAAATAAACTGTCCCAAAAGCCATTTTTTCTTTGTTGTTCGAATTAACTGATATGGAGTAACTGGTGTCATCTTTGGCAGGTCTGAGAACAGCAGAAGCAACAGAAGAGAACTGAGCAGTACTGCTGTTCCATCCCCAAAGGTCCAAAGAAATGGCTCTACAGCCTGTACCGGTGTATCATAGTTTTCCATAACAACCATGATTCTTCCAGTGAGAAGAAAGCTAAGTACAAATTCCAGAAGGAAGGTAAAAATGACTTTGGGATTTCGAAAATAGCCAAAGAAATTGTAATGTACAATTCCAAGTACCTGCTTCATATCAGTAGCCCAGATCCCTGTCTATAATACTGCCATCCACGGCGTTAATGGTAAGGAAGCTCCAGTTTGGATAGTCTGTGATGTCCGAGTAACTATTCCCATCATAGTCACCTTCCACTTTTCTGCTTCCAAAGAAATCCCAAACGGGAACCAGAAGACCTGTATGCGGATCTGTGGATGGTTCATAAATTCTTGCATAGCCCAGAACAATCCGGTCAACATCATAAACTCTTGATTTTTCATATTCCATATTATCTGCATTGGTCACTACCATCATTTTTTCATATGTTTTCATAATCTCAGAAAATGGAAGAAGGTTTAAATTTTCTGTTTTTGTCTCTCCTATGGTATAAGGGTTTGAATAATACATGCTTTCAATTCCATCTTTATCGACAAAGAAATAAAGACTTTCATAAGACCAGGTTTCCATAGTGCTGTCCATATCTTCCAAAGCACCGCCATCTGCCATTGTCCGAGTAATCGGAACACCGTTTATAGTACGTGTGTAATAAATCGCATATCCGCTTCCAAGATTACTTAAACTATTATCCTTTTCAAGATTATTGCACAATGCATAACTCCAGTCTGAAAACTGCAGATCTGTAATCCCCATTTTATCTACTTTTTCCTGTACCATTTTTTTTGCTTCATCTAATGAAATCCCAATAGACTCCTCAGTAGGTTTTTCCCCTTCACTGGAAGAAGTATAATCAGACCAGGTCGTGTCCACAGGCAGCTTTTCCCCGCCAGATTTTGCCAATTTTCTGATTTTGACAGATAAGGTATCGGATCCGTAGGAAGATGTCATGTAAAAATATTCTGATCCATCCGGCATCTGTGCAACACCGGAGAATTCATTTTCCGCAGTACCATTTTCTGTCTCCTGGGAGCCTGCAACAGGTCTTCCTTCTGCCAGGGTCTTCGTCTCCGGGGCTGATTGATACTGCTCTTCCCAGTATTCAATATCATCATAAATATTATAGTAAAGGTTACCATCTTCATCCGTACCCCAATTATAGGGATCCAGATTTCCGTTTGCTACATCTTCTTTTAGTTCATCCAACGTTTTTTTGATTTCATCCTTTGTCTGGGTATAATAGCTATCCGATGTATACAGCTTTGCCTCTGAGAAAAAGGCATCTGTAATACGGTCAAGAAGATCCTGTGTAACTTCTGCAGGCGTGACAGAAATTGCGGATATCTTTTCTACATCCGGTATTTCTACAGTGGCATCCGTGTTCACTACAAGTTTTGCACTGTCATCTGTAGTCTGACTTTTATAGGTTTCCGGAGCATTGAGCAGGTCTCGAATAGTTGTTCTTACCGCTGTGTTCTTATCCTTTGTATTTTCAGAAGAGTCCTCGTTCACCATATCTACGCCTTCAGTTTCTGTATAAGCATTTTCTACCTTGCTCCCTTTTGGTTTTACAAGGGAAGATTCCGGGGTCTGGGCACATCCTGTGAGCATTCCTATACAAAGTGTTAATCCTACAATTTTATTTATGTTTTTTCTCATGTTGAATAAATTCTCCTTCCTGTTTATGTCCACAAGTATAGCATCTTTCATTACACCAAATCTTCCGCAAGTTGTAACTGTTCTGTAAATTCCAATTATTTACCATAAAACAGATACGATTGTTCCTTTTCCCAGATGGCTTGTAATTTCCAGCTGAAATCCATGTATATCTGCAATTTTCTGGCATAGCGCAAGACCAAGCCCAACACTTCCCTTTACTCTGGAACGTGATTTATCGACCATATAAAAAGCTTCTGTTACTCTTTTCAGATCCTCCTCTGGAATTCCCTTCCCATAATCCTGAACGGATAAATGATTTTGGGTTGCCTCCAGTATGATTTTTGAATTCTCATCGGAAGCCTTGACTGCATTATCAATAAAATTTGTCACTGCACTCATCATAAGGTCCGGATCAAATGTTTTTCTAAGCTCCTCTGGATTACAATGTATTTCAAGACAAATTTTTTTCTCCTGAAGCCTGTAAGTAACAAGTTTTTTTACATCTTCCAGAAATTGATTCATCTGAACTTCCACTGGAACAAATTCTGCTTCACCTGTTTCATATAATCCGGTAAGTTCCAGCATTTTCACTGAAAGCCTGGAAAGCCTTCGGCATTCATTTCTAATATAATCAAGCGCTATCTCCTGCCTCTTGGGAGATAGGCGTACCGTTAGAAGTGTATCTGCATATCCTATGATTGCAGTCATCGGTGTCTTTAATTCATGGGCCAAACTTCCAAGCAGCTGTCTCTGTGCCTGGTTTACGGAAGAAAGCTTTTCAATCTGCTCCCTTACTTTACCTGTCATAAGATTAAAGCTTTTCCCAACCTGTGCCAGTTCCGTCTTTCCCTCTGATGGCACTTTTATCTCATAATTTCCATTTGCTACAGAAACAGCCGCTTCTTTTAGCCTTGTGAGCGGTTCCATAATTTTCCGCAAAGTCAAAAACAGGAAAAAGCCAACAAACAGAACCAGAAACAAGGTAAACCCTCCTGCCTGATAAAACAGTGTCTGACTCTGTTTTTGTACACTGGTAATATCTTTGTAGGTGACGATCTGATAGTTCATGTCTGTAGAACTGTAGCTGGAAGAATAAAAGAGCAAAAATACGTTGCCATTTGTTTTGCTGAGCAGTGGTTTATCACAATAGATGTCATTTTCGAATCCATCATGTTTGTTTTTTGTTAGGTTTCTGATATTTTGCAGATCAAACTCATATTTTGTCCCATTATATTGTTCTTTTCCATCCTGATATAAAACGGCGCTGTCGTGGAATACCTGACGAAAAGCATAAATAATCATTTTTTCCCGGATTTTATCATCAGTGTCCTGTGTTTTACTTTTAATCCGCATTAGCATGTTTTCAAACTTAGAAATATTTGTTTGAAACCTGCTATTTTCATAACTGTTGATATTCTGTATGCTCTGATTTTTCCACCTGTAAGTTGTATAGAAAAAAATTCCAGATGACAGCAGAAGCACCACGCAGATTACCTGTAAAAAAATTTTTGTAAATAGCTTCATAAATCCACCTCAAGTCGATAACCAATTCTAGGAATGGTTTTGATTTTATCCTGCCAGCTTAGTTTTTTTCTGATGCGTCCAACGTGTGCATCCACAGTTCTTGTTTCTCCGCAGAATTCCTCCTTCCACAGTTCCTGCAAGATCTGGCTTCTGGTAAGTGCTTTATTTGGGTTTTTTACGAACACCATAAGGCAGTTATATTCCATAGGTTTTAAATATATTTCTTCTCCATTTTTCGTAACTATGTGACTTACGGTATCAATTATGACATCGTCTATCTGAATCTGTTTCGGTGCCGTTCCATAACGATCTAACACTTTTTCCAAACGCACCATTACCTCCAGCATTTCAAAAGGCTTTACTATATAGTCCTCGGCTCCGTCTTTTAACCCTTTTACTTTACTTGTAACATCAGCCTTTGCCGTAAGAAATATAACCGGAATACCAAACTTTTTTAATTCCGGTAAAAGGGTATAACCATCCTTTCCCGGAAGCATAATATCCACAAGTGCGCACTGAAATTCATGGTCCTGTACGACGCCTTCACTTGCATCATTTCCATCCAGATAACCTACTGTTTCATAACCAGCAGCTTCCAGATTCATACAAAGCAGATCATTGATTGCCATTTCATCTTCTATCACCAGTATTCTTGCTTTCATAATAATGTTCCTTTCATTTTACACAAACCCGATTATTTCTTTATTGTGCGTGATTTTTACTATTACAATTATACACTAATTTCAGTACTGCGAACGTAACCGATTTGTAAAGAAAAAGGAATCAAGAACGATCCATCTGGAAGTCGTTTTGATTCCTCAAATCCCACTACATTTTTGATTTCATTTTGTTAATTGTGTTTATATGAGTCACACCCTCCCTCTCTTAGAACTGTCTATTTCCCGACAGCCTCTTCCTATAAAATCATATGTTACACAAGTGTCTGTCCCATTGCCGCTGCAATTTCCTTTAACTTGTCGATAGCATAGCCTGTATATTTTGAAATCTTATCGACAGGTTCCTTTTCCTCGATCATCATCTGGGCCAGGGACATTTTTTCTTTTTCAACTCCCTGTTTCATTCCTTGTTCAATTCCCTGGTCTACAAGAGCTCTACTTAGATTACACATGTCTCTCACCTCACTCTCGAATTCTTCTGTCATGGCAATATCAAAATCTTTATGTAACCGCTTCTTTTTTTCTTCTGGCGTGGCGCTCATATATTATTTTCCCTAGCGGTAATCAACATTTCAAGTAATCCCTTTGGCTTGTTGTGTCCACCTTATAGGGTACATTATAAAAATCTTCATTTTGTGAAAGATTAGTAAGTTCTTTGAAAAATGAGCAAGCCCGAAACAGACCTGCCCATCAACAATATTATCCTACTTATTTCATTATGCACAAATTCTCATCAATCCATTTCTGGACATCTTTTTCGCTGAGATTTACGGCTTTCGCAATTTTATCAACTGGGATTCCCATTTCAGCCAGCGAAAGGATGGTTTCTTTTTTGGCTTTTAACTCGCCCATTTCTATACCACGTTTCTCTCCGCTTTCCATTCCTTCACTATAAATTTTCTCCATTTCATGGCACATAAGTTCCACCCCTTTCTGCGTCTCCTTCAATTCATATACTCGTTTTGCAAGAATCGGACTGTGCATCTCATCTGCCTTTTTACAGTGTAGATCATGCATCAGTCTTCCAAGTTCTGTATCATCCTGCTTCCTGGAATTTACATATATGATATGTGCTTCATCTTGAAAAGCCTCGTTCAGTTCTTTAATCTGCCGGTCAATGTGGTAAATGGGAAGTCCATATCCAAGAATATCGTCCCGAGTAATAAAAATTACATAGCTTTCCGGCAGTTCCTCAAAATCCTGTCCGGGATTTAAGGTATTCATATCCATCAGTCCACTATGGTACCGGGCTCTTTTGGGGGAAGCTCCTTCATTATCCTGCTGGATTTCCACATCAAATTGTTTGCTTGTGGAATCCCTGGCAACGCAGTCCATTACTGCGGAGCGTCCCTGCAAATTTTTATAATCTTTTTGGATTACCTGATCAATCACGTATAAATCCTGTTTCTCCATAATGACCTGCAGAACATATTCCAGACATTCTCTTTTCTTGAACACGTTTCGCATAAATATATCACTCATGAGTGTAAAATTCTTAATAATGCCTTTGTATTTTTCGTAGCGTGACTCTAAATCACTGTTTAATAGGGTGTTTTCATCAGTCATTTACAGCAATCACCTCCTGGCATTTTCGATTGATGAATGTGAAAGTGCTTTTATCTGATTCTATCTTAACATTAATGGAATTCCTTTACAAGATACTTTTTATGATGAGTGAACAGATGCAATAGAAAATAAATTTTAGTAACACTTTCTCGTATAAATACTATTTTGCGTTATTTGCGCTCAAATAGCACTATGTAACACAGTATGTAATTCCATAACACTATAAGGAAAATACCAGCAATAGCCGTCTGGAAACCGAACTGTAACCATAAGAAGTATTATTAGATAACTGACAGATTGCATAAAAACCTGTTTTTTACAAAAATATCAAATTTTGTCATATAAAAGGGCATGATCCGAAAGTATGAAACAGAAAATTGATTGCAAAAGGTGGTCAAAAATGGCCTTTTGTCAAAGGCTTATTTTGTGTTATTGAATCCCTTTTAAGCTTAAATAACACGAACTAACACAAAATAATACAGATAAAAAGGTAGGAAATAACGGCAAATAGCACTAAGTGATTTTAAAAGGGAGTAGGTAAAAAAATCGTGTCTTAGACATCCGGGAAGCAAAATGCGACCCGGGTGGTCACCTCTTTTTTATCCTTCATTATGGAGTTGACTTCACCGCCAATATATCTTGCAGCCTTATCAACCTGAAGTAAAATTTCATCACTTAGTGCTAATTTTCTCATATTTTTCCTTTCGTATTTTATATATATCTTACAATAAAGGCGGCAGAGTTTGCAAAACATAGATTGCTGCCATAGAATATCTGCCTGATTTAGAGCTTGTTGATAATCTGTAAAAACAAGCCCTATTTTTTAGCTCATTATGGGGCTAAAAAGTGGGTTTGGTCACTTTTTCGGTAAGAAACAGCTTCCTTATTTAGAAAATTGCAAAACTATTTCCCATATAATGATAGTAATGACCGTTAACAGTACCTTTTATTATATAACAGGAGGTAAGGGAAGCGCAAGCTTTGTTTGTGAAATCGGCTTGAATATAGAATCATGCTGGAAATATTATAGAAAAAGAGGCTTTTTTTAGCTTGCGATAGGATCAGAAGCCAGCCTTGGTCACTTAATATGGAAGAAATTCAAATGTTTTTAGCTTGGGCACACAATCATAAATCAGTTTGGTCACTAAAATAGGGAAAGCTCTATTGAAAAACAGAGAATTTTTTGCCTGACATGGAAAGAAAAACAGTTTTGGTCACTTAATTTGTGCGTTGTATCTGCCTGCATCGGGGACAGATGACCTTTGCTGCTAATAAAATACGGCATAGCCGGGTAAGCTGACTATGCCGTATTTTCAAAAGTATGTTGTTCCTGTAAGATCCATGAGATCGTGCTTATCAATGGGAATCTCGCAGGCACCAGAGTTCATGGGAGTCTCATACCCTAAAGAATCTTCTAATTCGTCTATCTCTTTGTCTGTTAAACGTATCTTTAGAAAGCTTCTCCATGGAAATGCAGGAAAGGAGCATTTGGATAGGATACGTTCATAAGGTTTCTTGATAAAATTCTCCTGTTGTTGTTTCCCGTTCTGGCTCCAGATCAGATACCGGAATGGATTAAATTTCGCATCCTGTTCTTGTAATGCTTTTAGACGTTTTTCCTGATTTTTGATCTCGTTCATTATAATATCTGGCAGGTATACTGTTTTGGTATTTTCCCTGGACAATACGATATTGGAACGGGGACCGTTGTAGTCTTTGTGAGTCCTAGGCAGATCAAGGCAATGATTATCAAGGTCGATATCATCAAAATGAATCCGGACAATCTCTGCAATCTGCAGGCCGGCAGTGGCGGACAGGAGCATGGGAAGATAAAGCGTTGGGGCATTCCATTTGGAAATCTTCAGTAGCTGCAAAAGCTGCTGGAAAGAATAAGCTTCGGAAGTATCGTAAGAAACACTATCGTCCCAAATTCTCAGCCCACTGGATCTTATGGCATTGGCAGCAGCCGTACCATTGTCCTGTCCTGCACAGTATAATTCCATGGCATTCCGAAAGAAACTGGATACTGCATCATACAACATAGAATATTTTTCCATCGGAAAGTTTTTGGTATCAGGGATCTCGGTCTCTTTCAGGATCTTTATCAGTTCCTCTGTGGTTACATCATTTATGCGTTTATCGCCCAGGACGGGAATAATGTATTTTTTGATAAGGCTATGATAACTTTTGTTATAATCAAGGGCATGACGCCAGAAGGACTGGAATTCTTTTACGGTACATTTGAAGACGGGAATCCGCTTCTCTTCCGCCTGCTGTTTATAAAACGGGTACATAGCCAGTGCTTCTTCTTTTGTTTGGTGATATTTTGTCTGCACGGTCTTTCCGATATCATGAATCGGTGCAAAATGAGATACTGACACAATTTCTTCATCTGTAATCCTGTTTATGGGATGTAAGGTCAAGAGAGCTGTCTTTGGGGGCTGGATCCGGTATCTGACAGGTTTTTTTGTGGAGACGGGTAACTGCATTGTAAAAACAGCTGGGAGATATCCCATGCTCATTACACCATGCAGCATCTGTCAGGCCACTTTGTCTGCATTCGGTTATCAGTTCCATCCATTCGTCCAGGGAACGCCCTGGAGCACGTTTCTTACTCATAATGAAACCTCCAAATGTAGTAAATTTCTATCTCCTATCAAGCGGAGTGTAGTAAAAATCTATTTACTATCATTATGAGTTTAAAAACGTAGACAGCAAAGCTACCCAAGATCTAAGCGCTTACGGATATCGTGCTCAGATGAGCCGGAATTTGCACTCCAATTCATACTCTGTTGTTACAGAATTTTTTATGGATAAATTTTTACAGCAACTATCTGGTCAATATTTTATATGCAGCATACTTTTTTAGTTTGTAATACACAAATCCCCGGCATCTGTCATTATGATCGAATGCCAGGGATTATTAAAGTCAGCCTTTTACAGCACCCACCATAATTCCTTTTGAGAAATACTTCTGCATGAATGGATATAGCGCGAAGATTGGCAGAGAAGCAAGTACAGTAATAGTCATTCGGATTCCCTTCTGGGAAATGGCTGCCATAGCCTGCTCCGTTTAAGCTGGCAGTTTCTTTATTCTGTATTATTTAATTATCATTTTAATTTCAAAATTGAACTGTTCTGCATCAAGGCGGTACTGTTCTGACAACTCAGGCCCGCAACTGTTAGAACCAATTCCGTTTTGGACATAATCCAGGCACACGACCGTACTTCCACAAGGCTGTAATTCATAGCTATGTCTTTTTGCTGTCAGTTCCTCTTGAGTATATGGTGATACGTTAAAGGAAAATGTCCTTTCTCCTGCAGCTGCAAAAGTATTTTCCTTTCCTTTTAAGATAAGGTAGTCACAGTCGGTATGACTTCCATTTTCCTGTGGACGCAGGTAATCTTCATGCATTTCAAGTACATTAGCATCATATTTTCCATGACTGCCGGCTCTTCTCTTATCTACGTAACTTTCCTCAGGTCCTATTCCGTAATATTCTACGTTGTCAAAATCTCTGTTAAGGAATAAACGGATTCCAAATCTCGGAAGCATTGGAAATTCCAAATCCCTCTTTACATCCATTTTTACCTGGATTGCGCCATCCGAAGTAATAATCCATTCTGACTTCACATCAAGAATTTTTTGTACGGTAGGTGCAGAAACACTTAACGTTCCTAAGATGTGTAGTTTCCCATTTTTGGTAATGCAGGAAGTTTCATATGCTCTTGCATAGCTCTGGTCATAATGAGCATTCATCCATTCTAATTTGATTTTCCGGTCGTTGTCAGTTGGTGCTCTCCAGATATTTAATTCCATAGGACGAGTCAGAAGTTCTTTTCCCTTTACAGTAATGCTTTCAAATAATCCTGTCAGTCGGTTGAAGCGATAAGTATTTTCCTGCCCTACATGAATTGTAAAGTATCTGTCACACTCTTCCACAGTAAAAATATTATCAGTATTCATTTCAGCAAGAAGTTCAATGGTTTTCTGATTTCTTCCATCTATGTTCTTTAAAAGGATTTCATCAAATCCAAGAGACTCATCCGAATGTAAAATCTGAGTATTATTTTTCAAACAATAAGATACTTTTAGGTAACATTTTCCACTATCTGGTATTGAAACAGGAAGTTTGATTGTTTTTTCTTCATGAGCTGGTATACTTTCATCTAATTCAATTTGTCCTACACAGTCAACTTCTCCGTCAACGCTCACCTCATATATAAGATAAATATAATCTTTAAGATCAACATAATTCATATAGTTATGAAGAACCATATCTCCAGTTCCCTGATCATAGTGAAGAACCCTTGCCGGTCTATATATATTTTTGTATTCTTTTAACCCAGTATGTGGTGTTCTGTCAGGATAAACCAGTCCATCCATACAGAAGTTTCCATCGTGAATTTCTTCGCCATGATCTCCTCCATAATAATAGATTCCCTTGCCATTTTCAGCCTGGCCTTTGTAAATAGCATGATCACACCACTCCCATACGAAACCTCCACAAAGACTGTCGTACTTCTGGATCAATTCAAAGTAATCCTCCAGGTCTCCAGGTCCATTTCCCATGGCGTGGCAATATTCTACCAGAAGAAGAGGTTTATCCGGATTCTTTTCCATGTATTCATCAATCTCAGAAAAAGCTGGGTACATTCTTCCAACTACATCAATATTGGAATAGTTATACTCACGGTCTGTACTCTGATAGAATGCACTCTCATAAGTCGTAAGACGGGTTGGGTCAAATTCTTTGGTCCATTTTAGGGATTCCTCAAAGGTACATCCATATCCACATTCATTACCCATAGACCACATTACAATACATGGGCGGTTTTTTTCTCTTTCCAAACAAAGTCTGGTACGATCCATGGTTGCAGGAATGAAATCCGGGTTATTTGCAATTCTTTTATTCCACTGCTCAACTACATTTTCCCACTCTGAATTTTTCAAGTACTGTGTCTGGGTTCCATGGCTCTCATTATCAGCTTCTGCGATCACAAATAAGCCATACTCATCACAAAGCTGATAGAAATAAGGAGAATTCGGGTAATGGCTGCTTCGGACTGCATTAAAGTTGTGCTGTTTCATCATGATCAGATCTTTTTTTATCTGCTCCATATTTACTGCGGAACCGGTTACTGGATCGGAGTCATGACGGTTTACACCTTTAAATTTTGCTTTTACATCATTAATATAGATTACGCTTCCCTCACAGTGGATTTCACGGATACCGATACGGTCTACGATCACCTCATTCTCGGAAAGGAAAAGCACCTGATACAGATATGGCTGTTCCGGATTCCAGAGTACAGGGTTTGTGATATCTAATACCGCTTTGTAAGCAAAATTTTCATCGTCACATTTCTTAAATGTACCTGTAGCCACCGTATTTCCCTCATGATTCCGGATTACAATTTTAGTATTTTCTGCTGCATTGCTCTCCCCAAGAAAATTCGCACGAATTTCAATTTCTGCACCATTTTCCCCTATAGATGTAGTGGTAAAATAATCATACAGTACACTTTCTGGTCGCTTTAACAGATATACATCACGGAAAATTCCTGTCATACGGAATTTGTCCTGGTCTTCTAAATAAGTTCCATCACACCATTTCAGGACAAGTACCGCTAAAGTGTTTGTTCCTTCTTTCAGATGATCGGTCACGTCAAATTCACTGGTTGCATGAGCCACCTGGCTGTAGCCTACATAGACACCATTGATCCATACATAGAAGCAGGAATCTACACCCTCAAAATTCAAGTATGCTTTTGGTGCTTTGGAATCTTTCTTATATTCAAACTGGTGTACGTACGCTCCGCAAGGATTCTCCTGTGGTACATATGGTGGATCAAGCGGAATTGGGTAACGGACATTGGTATACTGATGGCTGTCATAGCCATAGTTCTGCCAGATTCCCGGAACTGGAATTTCGTCGAAGCCCTTAGTGTCATAACCTGCTTCGTAAAATTTCTCCTGAAGATCATAAATGCTCTTATAGAACTGGAATTTCCAGTTTCCATTTAAAAGCTCCATACGGTCAGATTTCTCTCTGTCATGTACAAGAGGTCCCATATCCTTTGATGCAGGCATGTAGTATGCTCGATGGGGCATGGTGTTTTCATGTAACACATTCAGATTTTCGTAGTGTTTTGGTACGATCATATTTGCTCCTCCAATATTATATATTTTTCTGTTTTAACATCTGATATGATTATACCTGTTTTTTAAAAAAATTACATAAACTCTGTTCGACAAAACATGCACAAAATGATATAATTTAACAAGTAAAGACACAAAAACATACACTTTTTTATTAATTGTGAAATATACACAATCTGTTCCGATAAAAATTGTGCATATTTACAAGGAGGTAATTTATATTGTACACAAACTCCGCTTACTGGCACCAGACACGCTTGGATTTTAAAGATAAAAAACATCCTATTTTTATAGGGAGCTGCGGTACTTACCGTCTGTACACAATAAAGAAGCTGCCAACGCACCGGCCGCGAGGTCGGCTTGATTACCAGCTTCTTTACGTTGCTTCTGGAAAAGCACATTTCTATTTTGATGGAAAAGAGGAAATTGTTTCTGCTGGAAACATGGTTTTGTACCGTCCAAAAGAAGAACAGCGCTACTACTATTACGGTGCCGATCACCCGGAAGTGTACTGGGTTCATTTTACTGGGAATAACGTCAAAAATATCCTCCGCAAATACGGCATTGCAGATGGCGTTCATGTGATTTATTCCGGAGTCTCCATGGAATACAAGCATCTGTATATGAACATGATTGAAGAACTGCAGCTGCGGAAAGAAGACTATGAAGAGCTTCTTGTGTATTACTTTATGCAGCTTTTAATCCTTCTTCACCGCCAGATTCTTGTAAAACCTCACAAGAAGAATCCGATGATCATGGATGACATGGCGCAGGCAGTTGATTATTTCCGAATGCATTACAATAAACAGATTAATATTGAAAAATATGCAGCTTCGAAAAATATTAGTGTTAGCTGGTTTATCCAGAACTTCAAACAATATACGAATACAACACCCGCCCAGTACATACAGAACCTGCGTCTTTCAAATGCGAAATCTCTGCTGGAAACCACAAACTACAATGTTACAGAAATTTCCAATCTGGTTGGATATGAAAATCCATTATATTTCAGCCGCTTTTTCCGGAAACAGTTTGGCGCTTCGCCGTCACAGTTTCGGAAACAACTGCGGCAAAATGAAGAGAATCAGATGACTGAACCAGAAAAGAAATGATCTGTATACGAAAGCCCAGGTTCAAAAACTGCCTGGGCTTTTAATTGATTTATTTTTATTACTAATATTCTACATACGCTCTCCCCTAGTCATATGTACTTCTTATTCTTCTATTTTAATATACTCCCACAAATGCCATCGCAGGTGCAACTCTGGAATCTTCAATTACGATTGCCAGACTATCTGTATGGATTCCCTTCAAATCGACGATTCTCTTATATCCGATAGTTGTTCCTTCATAGCATTTTTTTATGCAGCCGTTTTCTTCATAGCAGACATTAAATGCCTCAACTCTCTGGCTAAGCGGAATTGCTTCTTTCAGAACAAGATAATGTAGTTTTTTTCTTTCAATCCATTTAATCTTGATAACCAGTTTATTGGTTCCAGCCTCATTCAGGAAATAAGTCTCATAATCATCGGTTCTAAGAACTTCTGGGGACATCTCCCGGCAGTCAAGTGGTGGAATGGTTGTAATACCAGCTTCTTCCACTAAATTATTGGAAAAGCTTTCTTTGATAAAGTCACCTAACTGCTTCAGGTTCTGAATATCCGTTGGATGGATCTTTCCGTTTTTCATCGGAGGGATGTTTAACAGAAGTGTAGTATTTTCACCAACTGATTTTAAGTAAATATCCTTCAGATTCTCAAAAGAACGTACCTTATCATCCTCTTCTTCGTGATAGAACCAGCCCGGTCTGATGGAGACATCTGTCTCAGCCGGATACCAGGCAAGTCGTTCTTCCTTCGCAAGACGTTCCCTGCTTCCCAGATCAGACTGTGTTTCATCCAATGGTCTTTCACGGAACTCTTCATTATCCTCCTGCTGGCTTAACTCTGCGGTCAGAGCCGGATCTTTCATATCTGCTGCTACCACGCTCCATTCACTTGGGCGTACCTCACCAGCTTCATTTCCACACCAACGGATATCAGGACCAGAAATAGAGATCACAGCATTTGGCTGTAGCTTGCGAACTACCTGGTAGTATCTTTGCCAGTCATATTTCTGTACCTTTCCGTTTGCGCCTTCCCCACAGGCACCGTCCAACCATACTACAAAAATATCACCATACTCTGTCAGAAGCTCTGTAAGCTGATTCACATAATAGTCATCATACTCTTTTCCTTTTCCATAGGATTCATTGTTTCTGTCCCAAGGAGAAAGATAAACACCAAACTTCAGGCCATATTCTCTGCAAGCCTCCATTGTTTCTCTTACAATATCACCCTTTCCATTTTTATATGGAGAGTTTTTGATACTGTGTTCGGTATATTTTGATGGCCACAGGCAGAATCCGTCGTGATGTTTGCAGGTAAGGATCAGTCCCTTCATACCGCCCTCTGCGGCTGTTTTCGCCCACTGTTTTGCATCCAGCTCTGTCGGATTAAAAATAGATTCCGGCTCTGTTCCATCGCCCCATTCTCTTCCGGTAAAGGTATTTACTGTAAAATGAATGAAACAGAAAAATTCCATGCTTTCATATGCAATCTGTCTTGCGGTCGGTACTGCTTCAATTAATCTTTTGTCTTCTTTTAAGCCGCTATAGTTCATAATCATCCTCTAGACATTTTTATTGTTACATCCCATTGCTATATTTCGTTATCTTAATGCTTATTTTGTTTCCAGCATTTTACTGTTCTTTAATTCTTCATTTGCCTTTTCTACATTCATCTGTGACATAATAAAAGTAATGATTACACAAATCACAACTGGAATCCACAGATACATAGTATGAAGCATGCTAAGGCAGGAATCCGGCTGTACAGCAAGTGAACTGTTAAAGTGGCTGAATTCCAGAAGCCAGCCTGTAATCGCAGTTCCAAGTCCTCCTCCAAGTTTCACACCAAGGGAAGTACAGGAATACATGGTTCCGTCTACACGTTTATGCTTTGTCAGATAAGTATACTCTGAACAGTTAGCAATCACCGCATTCATATCACCCTGCCATGGTCCCATACCAAATGCAGCAACGGCTGTAAAGGCAATCATAAGCGGTACGCTTCCCATATAAGCAGCAACTACTACAAGGGCACGTCCAATGGTTCCAATGGTATATCCAACCAGATTCAGCTTATATAACCCTTTCCATTTTGCTACTAAAGATGGTGTAATAACCAGTGCAATGATTAACGGGATATTGATTGCCCAGGAAAATACCGGGAACAGATCCTCGTTTTTCAATACATACATCATGTAATAAATACCCATACTGAGCATTGCGGAATAAATCTGCTGCAGAATGTAGGTTACGCAGATCATAATATAAAATCTGTTGGAAAATAACAGTTTTGCAGCTTCAATAAGGCTATATTTTTCATCTACTGCGCTTGATGCATCTTCGTTTAAGACTTCTTCTGGAAGCTCTTTTACAGATAATGCAGAAACTGTATTTATAATAAGTCCAATGATGGCATAAATAATTGCTACAATTCTCCATCCAGCAGCTCCCCCTCCCATAATCTCAACAAACTTGATAGTAACAGACTGGATCAAAAGACTGGTAGAAAATGCAAAGATAAAACGGTAAGATCCCATTTCTACACGTTCTTTGCTGTTTTTGGTAATCAGAGCTGTAAGAGCTGAATATGCAATGTTATTTGCTGTATAGAACACTGCATTTAACAGGGAATATGCAATAAAGAACCATGCATACTGCGCTGTCTGTCCAAGACTTTCCGGAATTGCAAATACACCGATCAAAGTAACTGCACAGCCGATATAACCATACAGCATCCAAGGTTTTGCTTTTCCCATTTTTGTTTTTGTCTTATCAATCATAGAGCCGAAGAAAATATCGGTCACTCCATCAAACAGTTTTGATACTGCAATCAATGTTCCTACAATACCCGGGTTCAATCCAACAGTATTGGTCAGATAGAGCATTACAAAGGTGGAAAGGAATGCATATACCACATTTCCAGCCACATCTCCGGAACCGTATCCGACTTTGTTGTACCATTTCAAATATCTTTTTTCTTCCATGTTTTCCTTCTCTTTCTCCTGTTTTTTCAGGTTTATTTTCGTACTTCCTTAATCCGAATATAATTATATCTTTATCTTTCCCAAAATTACATAAACAACATTTAACAAAACATGCACAAAATTGTAGAATTTTAAAAAATAGAATATTTCAGGATAAAAAATGCGTTCATTTATAACATAAGGTCAATTATTCAAAAAAATAAGAGGGCTGCATCTTACAGCTCTCTTATTTTAAATATACATCCTATTCTTCATATCCCTGCGGATTATTAGACTGCCATCTCCAGGAATCTTCACACATCTCACGGATACCGTTTTCTGCTTTCCAGCCAAGCTCTTTTTCTGCCTTAGATGCATCACAATAACAAGTTGCAATATCTCCGGCTCGGCGAGGTTTAATCACATATGGAATTTTCACACCAGTTGCAGCTTCAAAATTCTTTACAATATCAAGAACACTATAGCCCTTTCCGGTTCCCAGATTGTAAATCGCAAGCCCAGGATTTTCTTCGATTTTCTTAAGCGCTTTTACATGCCCCTTCGCCAGATCCACAACATGAATATAGTCTCTTACACCAGTTCCATCCGGAGTATCATAATCATTTCCAAATACACCAAGTTCCTTCAGCTTACCAACTGCTACCTGTGTGATATAGGGCATAAGGTTATTGGGAATGCCATTTGGGTTCTCTCCAATTGTTCCACTCTTATGTGCGCCAATTGGATTAAAGTAACGAAGAAGCATAACATTCCATTCTGGATCTGCTTTCTGGATATCGGTAAGCACCTGTTCCAGCATGGATTTTGTCCAGCCATACGGGTTCGTACACTGTCCCTTTGGGCATTCTTCTGTAATCGGAATCTGTGCCGGATCTCCATATACAGTTGCTGAGGAAGAGAAAATAATATTTTTTACATTATGTTTTCTCATTACATCGACCAGAGTTAAAGTGCCTGCTATGTTATTTTCATAATACTCCCAGGGCTTAACCACAGATTCTCCAACTGCCTTCAAACCTGCAAAATGGATGCAGGACTCAATAGTTTCCTTATCAAAAATATCATTTAAAGCATCTCTGTCCAGAATATCTGCCTTATAAAACTTCACTGGTTTTCCTGTGATTTTTGATACTCTGTCCAGTGCTTTTTCACTTGCATTGCTCAAATTGTCCAGTACCACAACATCATATCCTGCATTCTGAAGCTCCACTACCGTGTGGCTTCCAATATAACCAGCACCACCTGTAACTAAAATTGCCATAATGATTCCTCCTGAACGGTTTTTTCTTTTATTATAGTCTGATTTTTGTAAAAACATATAGACAAAGTTTTAGAAAATATGGAGAAAATGCCACGATTTCTTGTCTGTTTTCTTAATTGCAAAAACTTATATTTTTATATATTTTTTTCTTGCTTTTTCCAATAATTTGCTATATACTGCCCCATGTAAAGTAATGCAGAGTAAATTCATGAGCGTAAAGTGCCTTCCGGATGGAGAGTTGCCGGAGGACGAAAAGAGAAATCTTGCGGTTCGCGAATTGCTTCTCGCTGCAACAGAAGATAAATATGAATCCATAAATTATCTCCTATTGTGAGCGAAAAAAGAAAAGGAGGTAATTTTTTTATGGAGAAAACAAAGAACATGTTTCTCACCTCAGCCAAAGAGCTGAAAACCACTTCTACACTGGCAGTCTGTGCAATGCTTGCTGCCCTGGCACTGATTTTAAATTCAGTTGCTTCTATCAATATCGGTCCCTATGTAAAAATTGGATTTTCCGGTATCCCAAACCAGATTGCTGATTATCTGTTTGGACCCATTACCGGATGTCTGTTTGCCGGTGTGCTGGATATTGTGAAATTCTTTATCCGCCCTAATGGTCCATTTTTCTTTGGGTTCACCTTTAACGCAATGCTCGCGGCATTTATTTATGGATGTTTTTACTACAAACATAAGCTCACCTTCCGCCGCGTGCTGATTGCAAAACTGGTTGTCGTTCTGATTGTAAATGTTCTGTTAAATACCTTATGGCTGGACATGCTCTACGGAAAAGGATTCCTTGCAATCCTCCCAATGCGTACTGTAAAGAACCTGATCATGTGGCCAATCGATTCCTTTATCTTCTTTACCATCACAAGATTGATTGAGCAGACAGGAATTTTTAATCTTTTTAGAAAACCGGCTGCCAACTGATTACATATATTTGAAAATATAAAAACTTTGCGATATCAAATAAAAAACGCGAATATTCCAGTACTAAATAAGCCACTGATATTCGCGTTTCTTATTATCCTAACCACTTAAAAGAAGGATAGTATCTTACAACAGCTTTCCCCACAATCTGGTCAAATCGCACGAATTTGTTTTTCCATGAACGTGAATCTCTTTTCATTCTCCCAATTAGACACAGTCTGTCTGGTAACATGAAATATTTTTCCAAATTCCTCCTGAGTCAGCGCCTTTTCTTTTCGTATTTTTAATATCTGCGTTCCAATGTTCATATTTGCTCTGCTCCTGTTCTTCCAATCGGTTTTGCTTCTCACTTGGATTATATAAAAAATTCTGCCTAATGAAAAGCAATTTACCTTTTACAGTGGAAAAAACAGGTATGCAAAGCTTCTTTGACATGGTATTTTTTAAGAAGATTCACGTTTCTCTACTTAATCTGAATCCTTATTTTTTCACCGACAGGTGTCCAGTCAGATTCTGCAGTGATTTCACCTGTAGTTCCATCATATGCGCTTTCTTCGGTTCCATAATCTTCATCCGTTTTATTTGCTGCGTCGGTATTTTCTTTCTGGTCTGTATCGTCTTGAAGCCTTACTTCTGTGGGAGCTACTGCTCCTCTGCATCTGACGGATTTTCTCCCTCCAAAGTATCCTCTGGAACTTCTTCCACTTCTTCTGTAGTCTCACCAATTTCTACAAAATCGTCATCAACCCAGATAGTGTCTGCAGCAGCCATATAAGGCTCTCTGGTATAAAGCTGTAATTCCAGATAATCGCTGTCAATATCCGGGAGTAAAAGAACCGGACCGTCAGAATCCAGCTGATACATGCCCCAGAAACTGGTTTTAAAACTCCATTGAGATTTACCATCTGCTGAATTACTGCGCAGTTCATACTGTACCTGATTTCCTTTACTGTCTGTCCCCATAAGCATCATCTCATTACCTTTATACAGCTTTTCCTCAAGTTCTTCCGGAATTTCTGCCGCAATTATACTTTGCAGTTTATTCATGGAAAAGTCTGTTAATTTCACGGTTCCTTCTTCTGTTTTAATAGAAATATCTTCTAGCTTTTTATGAACTGTCTGTTTCATAAGCTCCGCATGAGGAATAGAAAAATCAAACTCAAATTCTGCAAAATAATCTTCGCCAAGATTTTCATTTTGATAAGCACCAAGTACCAAATGTACTTCCGGATTTTCTCCCAAATCCTCATCAAGGGAAAAGCGGGATTCCAGAACAGCATCATAGACATTTTCATCCAGTCCGGTATTTAGTAAATCCTCATCCGAATACGGCAGATAGTGTCCGCTTTCGTATTCTTCAATTTTCTGTCCATTTATTGTAGTTTTCTGATAATCAATGTTAAGCTGTGTATTGGCAAAGGTCCAGGCATCCTGGACATCATCCGTGCCCTTTTGCCCGGAAGATGTTTTTTCTGCATGCACCTTTGTTAACAGAACCCCATTATCCAGAACAACTTCTTTTAATGTTACAGTAATTCCTTTGTCTTCCTTAGAGGTATTCAACACTTCCGTATAAGATTCAATGCTTTTGGGGAAACCAAGGGTTTCTCCTATGGACAATGTAATATTTTTTATTGAAGCCTGGATATGCGGATTAGAAAAGATAACAGAACCCAAGGTGACAATCACACAGGCAGCTGCTGCTTTGCTCCACCATTTTGGTCTCCAGTTTTCCTTTTTGTCACTCCATTCCCGCTCTGCTTCCTCTATATATTTCGGATCAATATTACCAAATTCTTTTGAAAAATCAAACTTTTTCATATGCGTCCTCCTTCTTTTTCCAACAGTTTCAACAGCTTTTTCCGGTTTCTGTATAAATTCATTTTCACGCTTCCCACTGACATATGATGCCTTTTGGATATTGCAGAAACAGGATCCAAAAACCAGTATCTTCGTACAAAAATATATCTGTCCTTTGGAGACATCTCTTCCAAAAAACGATTTATGGTTTCCATCAGTTCTTTTTCTGCCAGCTGTTCTTCCACTGTATAAGTTACATTTAGCTGCTCCATTTCATCCATAACATCTGCCATATGAACATCCGGGCGCTTGCCTGCAAACTTTTTTCTTATACGGTCAATACTAAGATTTCTTGTAATCCGACCGCAAAAGTGTGCCAATACAGGAGGATGCGTAGGAGGAATCTGTGACCATACTGAAAACCAGGTATCATTCAGACATTCCTCGGCATCTTCTCTATTCGCTAATAAATTCCAGGCAATCTTGTAGCAATAGGGATGATACTTAGTACTCAATTCTATAATTCCATTCTCATCTCTTTTCAAAAACAGATTTATAATTTTATCATCATTCATTTACAGGTTGTCCTCCGGGTTTCTTTAAGATAAAAGTCACTGTCCATAATCTGACCAGCAACAGATAAGGCGCCTTTTTGAATAAAAATATTTCCATTCATATTATATATCGTAAAAAATAGTGGATGGTAACAGAAAAATATAACTTTTTTCAATTGAGAACCAAATTACAATTTTGGTTTTTAGTAGATTAACTTTTGGGGGTAAAAATAAATAATGAAAAGCAGCCGATATTCTCATTTTATATATCATGAGATACCGGCTGCAACTGCTGTTATAAAATATTTTCTTGTTCTGTAGTTTTGTACTTCATACTACAGCATTCATTATAATCACGATCAGAATACGTCCTATAAACTGTCCACAAAACGCATAAAATCTTCTCTTCCTTTTGGTGTGCATTTATAAACTCCGGCATCTTCCAGCACATGTACAAATACCAGTCCTACTTCTTTTTGAAGAATTGCTTGAATGTTCTCTGCATTAATATCCGGATATTTTTCCAGCAATTCTTTCACCCAGTCCTCATGCTTTGCTATTTTTTCATTTGAAGAAATATCTTTTCCAGATAAAATGTATTCCTCTAAAAGCTCCAACTCTTCTTTTAATCGGGTCGGAAGAACTGCAAGCCCCATTACCTCGATCAGCCCGATATTTTCCTTTTTAATATGATGGTACTGTGCATGTGGATGATATACACCAGGTGGATGTTCTTTCGTCGTAATATTATTGCGAAGTGTCAGATCCAGCTCGTATACATCTTCCACTTTACGGGCAATTGGGGTTATGGTATTATGTGGCTCTCCGTCCGTATTGGCAAATACAAAGGCTGCTTCATCTGTATAGCCTCTCCATGCCTGCAGCACATGTGTTGCAAGGTCAATCAACCGTTCTGGATTTTTATGACGGATACGGAGCACTGATAACGGCCACTTTACAATTCCCGCTTCCACATTCTCAAATCCAGGAATGGTCACATGCTTTTCAATCGGTGCCTTAGCCATTGCGAAGGTATAATGTCCTCCCTGGAAATGGTCATGGCTTAAAATAGAACCGCCTACAAGCTGCTTTTGGATTCTCCCCATATTTTTTCCAGAACGTTGTCTGTACTTCTGCAGGTCGTGGCATGAGGCAATTCATCAGTCTGGTATCAAACAGGTCTTTATAGACAACACTGTCTTCAATCAATCCCCGATCAATTGCCTCTTTTAACAGTTCATCCAGAACCTTCTCAAGTTCAATGTTCTGAAATTCCTGTTCCGGTGCAGTGTAATCATTCTCGTAAAATACATCCAGCAGAAGATTTGTTGTGTAATTTCTCTCACATTCTGGTGTCAGTCCCGTCTCGACTCCATACTGTACCAGTTTTGCAATACTCTCACTCAGCATATTTTTATCCTCTCTTTTCTATATGATTTCATTTTGCAGAACAAACTTTTCTCTGTACAGATTCCGGTATTCTCTTGGTGTCATTTTGTAGCGTTCCCTGAAAACCCGGTTAAAAGTCCGCTGACTTTCAAATCCTGCATCCATGGAAATGTCCGTAATGCTTTTGTCAGTACACTCTAAATGAACACAGACATAGTTTAATCTCTGTTCATTTAAATATTGGTTAAAATTTCTATGAAAAGTTCCGGAAAAGACACGCGAAAGTGTAAATTTACTTACCCCCATATCTCTTGCCATCTTTTCCAGGGACATTTCTTCTTTAAAATGTTTTGCAATATAGGAGACCGTCTGATAAATGATATCATTGCTCTCCACACTGCTCTTTTCCTGTAAGTTAAATGCCGGGATACTTCTGGCCAAAAGGATCTGCACATAAGCCTGTTCCACAACAAGGTTAGGATTTTGCTCCTTTTTATCGAGCTTCAGGCACCGAATTGCATTTACAATATCCCGGTGGACCTGCGGCTTTTTAATCACAGGATTTTTCGGACAGTATTTCTGCATGACAGAAGCAAATTGTCCGCAAAGTATGGGCTGCGCCCACAGATAGCATGCCTTATTATTCTCTCCTGAAAAGACCTGGCAGTGATGGATCACTTCCGGAAAAAGGACTGCAAAATCACCTTCCTCCATGTGAAAGAGTTCCTGGCCCATTCCAAGCTCCAAGCATCCTTCTGTAAGATAGATGAATTCAACTGAATTGTGCAGATGAGGGGATTCATGTCTGGCAATGCGGGAATGTAAATGCAGGTTTTCTTTTTTCTCTTCATAAACCGGAAACATAATTTCTCTCCTCTGCAAATTTTGTCTGTTTTTTCTTTTCATTTGGCACGTAATCCGCTTTCAGGTGATCTATAATGCACTTGTAAGTTAAGAAAAGAGGTGAACGAAATGAAAAATTTAAAAGCTTATATCTTATATGTGATGAATTTCTACGCAAACTATTATAAAGTTTGCCGCTAATGCCAGAAGAGAATTCCGGTATTCGGCCGGATTTTCTTCTGCATAAACTATCACATCCGCTTTTTATTAGTATAACCAACTAATGAACCCCTGTACATGAACAGGATTCTTTAAAATATAGACAAAATGATACAAAAAAAGATATGCTGCAAAAAATGACTGTATTTCCTGCCTCATATCTTTCCTTAATCCAATGACAGACAGCCCGAAAATATCGGGCTGTCTGCTTTTTAGATGGTATCAATCAGATCACTTCCACTAATGATCTGGCTCCAGCGGTTTTCACGTTTGTCCGCATTTTTCTCAAAGTATGGAAGTCGCGTTTCTTCCAATTCCTCCAGGCATGGGATGCTTCCATCCAGATACTTTTTGATTCTCCGTATGGTACTGTTAAGTCTGGTAATCACAGCTCCAAGTTTAATCTGTTTCTCAGCTTCTTCTACAGGTACAAATTTATTTTTCTTAAATTCTTCCAGACACCTAATTAGTGCATTATTATGAATATAAAAAAGAATATATTGAAGTTTTATTATTGCAGCCTTGTAACCAACTCTCCCTTCGAACATGTAGCAAAAAATCTATCGTACCAGATAAGGAATGTTAAAACTGTCCAGATTTTACGACTGTTATCTGCCTTTTTATTTTTATGGTCCTTCAGAAGCTGAAGCAGTTCCTCTGTACGAAAAAATTCTTCTGCCGCTTTTGAGGTAAATAAATCCGTTACCATCTGATACCAGTCATCCTGCCGCAGCCACACACGGATTGGAATGGGAAAACCAAGTTTCTTACGTTCATCGGTTTCCTGTGGAAGAAATTCTGAAACAGCTTTACGGAAAATATATTTGGTTGTACCTGCTGCAATCTTGGCTTCTTTCGGAAGCTTTGCTGCAAAGTTAAAAACCTCTTTATCCAGAAATGGTACCCTGACTTCCAGGGAATGTGCCATGCTCATTTTATCTGCTTTCTGCAAAATATCGCCAGGAAGCCAGTAGTTCAAATCTACAGACTGCATTTTTTCCATGTCTTGAAGTGATCCTCTGTTTTCTGCCTCAAGCTCTTCATAAAATGGTCTTAAATATTCCTGCGTGGAAGGTCCTGTTACTTTATTTTTCAAAATCTGCGCTTTCTCTTTTTCACGGTAGATATACGCATTTCCAATGAAACGTTCTTCCACTTTCATTCCCGCGCGGATAAGAAAATCCCGACCTTTCACATCTGGCAGCTTTGCGGCCAGTTTTCTAACAGCACGTCTAAGCCTGAATGGAATCCAGGCAACTTTCTTTAATGCTTCCGGTTCTCTGTAAATATTATATCCACCGAAAAGTTCATCTGCGCCTTCCCCGGAAAGGACTACCTTGACATGCCCTGCGGCCTCTTTGGAAAGAAAATAAAGTGCAACTGCAGAGGCATCCCCAAGGGGTTCATCCATATGATACATCACATCTGGAAGGGCATCCCAGAATTCCTGCTTGGATATGATTTTCACATGGTGTTTCAAACCTGCTTTTTCTGCCACTTTGGCAGCTTTGTTTACTTCACTATATCGATCTCCCTCATCAAATCCCACTGTAAATGCCTGATCTGCACCGGAGGAAGAAGCCAGATAACCGGAATCCACTCCACCTGATAAAAATGCGCCGACTTCCACATCACTTAACATATGATGCTTCACTGAATCCTTTAAAATCTCGGAAAGCTGGCTCCGCAGCTGCGCCATATTCGTCTTATGGTTCCACTGACCTGGTGTAAGCTTTGGTTTGAAATAAGTCTTTATTTCATAGCTTCCGTTTTTATATAAAAGCATATGTCCAGGCATCAGTTTATAAATTCCCTTAAAGAAGGTCTCTTCCAGAGGAGAATATTGAAATGACAAATACTGCTCCAGTGCCTTCTGATTTACTTTCCTTTCATAGCCTGGAAATGCAAGGATACTCTTAATTTCAGAAGCAAATACAAAGTGCCCATCTATTTCGGCATAGTACACAGGCTTAATTCCAAAGAAATCCCTTGCAAGCA
>OLQN01000405.1_pt1 | contig 38801 bp, 30 predicted proteins | sample 1673181 | NCBI WGS metagenome assembly OLQN01 (sample SAMEA3136763, study PRJEB25190) | human gut metagenome | biome: human gut; feature: human-associated habitat; material: faeces | place: Austria | collected 2013
CTGACGACCTCTAGCGTGACAGGCTAGCGTTCTAACCAACTGAACTACCGGGCCATACCCAGCCTGCGCGGCGTTGTGTGACGTGCACCTCACGACCAGCGCAGGAACTATTATAAGGGATACCGACAGAAAAGTCAAGGGATTTTTGCAGATTTTTTTATTATTTTTGCAGCTGCTTTGTAGGGGCGGATGCTCGCATCTGCCCGCGGGTCGATGCAAACATCGTCCCCTACAAAAGTACAATCACTGCTTCTGCATCCGAATCAGGCTGTACGCCATCAGCGGCGTCTCGCAGGGGATGGTGTACTGCATCATCGGGTGCGGGGTGGCGTCCACGCGCTCGCCGTCGGCGTTCTCGATCCACGCAGGCGTCAGCTTGACGACGCTGCCGTCGGGCTGCAAAATTTCGATGCTGTCCCCCACCGCGAACTTGCCGCGCTGGGTGCAGTGGGCAACGCCGTTCTCCCAGCTGTCCACCGTACCGATGAAATCCCAGTCGCGCACATAGGTGTGGCTGGGGGTCTGCTGGGCCTGCTCCTTGCCGAAGTAGAATCCCGGCGAGTAGTGGCGGTGGCTCGTGCGGTTCAGCTCCTCAATGACGTCGTCGGGCAGCTCAAAGCTATCGTTGTACGGGTCCGCCAGGAAGGCGTCCAGCGCGCGGCGGTAGGCGCTGACGACAGATGCAACGTAATAGAACGTCTTGGCGCGGCCCTCGATCTTCAGCGAGTCAACACCCGCTTTACAAATCAAATCTATAAACGGCGCGGTGCACAGGTCATTGGCGTTCAGGATGTAGCTGCCGTTGTCCTCGCTCTCGCCGATCTCCATGTACTGACCGGGGCGGTGCTCCTCCACCAAGCTGTACTTCCAGCGGCAGGGCTGGGCGCACTCGCCGCGGTTGCCGCTGCGGCCCGCCATATAGCTGGACAGCAGGCACCGCCCGGACACGCTCATGCACATGGCGCCGTGGACGAACGCCTCCAGCTCCAGATCCTGCGGGCAGTTGTCGCGGATCTGCGCGATCTCGGTCAGGGGCAGTTCGCGGGCCAGCACAACGCGCTTGGCTCCCAGCTCGTAGCAGACCCTCGCGGCCTCATAGTTCGTGATGCCTGCTTGGGTCGAGACATGACGCTCGACCTGCGGGGCGTACTTTTTGGCCAGCGCCAGCACACCCAGGTCGGCAATGATGAACGCATCCACGCCCGCCTCAGCGGCATCCTGAATGTACCGGGGCAGCTTGGAAAGTTCCTCGTTCGTGGGCAGGGTGTTCAGTGTCAGATAGACCTTTTTGCCGCGGGCATGGGCAAAGATGCAGCCCTCGTGCAGTTCGCCCACGGTCAGGTTGACGGGTGCGGCGCGCATGCCAAATTCCGGCAGGGCGCAGTAGACGGCATCCGCGCCGTACATGACGGCGTATTTCAGCGTTTCCAGGCTGCCCGCGGGGGCCAGCAGTTCCGGCTGTTGCAGCATAGTGATTTCCTCCGTTTTGCGTAAAAAGCGCCCGGTAGGAAGCGGGCGCTTAGGGATTTGATGTGTGGGGGTGCTGTAGGGGCCGGGCATGCCCGGCCCGCGTGTTTGCCAAAGCACAGCATTCCACGGGAAGTTGCGGGCCGCACATGTGCGGCCCCTACAGGGCAGCTTGCGCGCTTACGACGCCCACCCGGCCTTGACGCAGTTCTGGTAGTGCTCGTCGGCGGTCTTGGCGTAGAAGTACTGCCCTGCCACATCGGTGCCGGGATGGCCCGTGACAAAGAAGTAGTACCCCTCGTTGATATACTCCTCATCGGGGTTCAGCGCGGCCTCCATGGCGGCGTAGCCCGGGCAGGAGATGGGGCCTGCGGGCAGACCGCTGATGGCGTAGGTGTCGTACAGGGCCAGCACGTCATCGGGGATCGCGCCCTGATCCGGCCAGCCGAAGTACTCCGCCGTCGGGGAGTTCCACAGATAGTTGTTCTCGCTGTCCTGCATAATATAGCTGCTGGCGTTGGATTCCAGTTTGTGCTCGGCCCACTGCGGGTCGCTGGATTCCAGGCGGTTGTGGAAGCAGGCACTGACCCTGGCGTCCTCGCTCTCCAAACCGGCCTCCTCCTGAATGAAGCTGGCCAGCTTGACCACGTCGTCCAGGCTCGTGCCCTTGGCGGCGACCGTGTCGGCCAGATCGGCGGTCTTGGACGCAAACTCGCCGTAGAGGGCATCCACATAGTAGGCGACGCTCTCGTCCTTATAGAGATTGTAGGTGTCCGGGAAAAGGTAGCCCTCGCACTTCATCAGGCGGTCATTGTCGGGGATGGCGTTCCAGAAATCGTACTTGCTCCAATCCGTACCGTCGTTGCCGTTGGCGCAGGACAGGAAGGTGTCCACGTCGTCCACAAGGCCCGCATCCACGAAAATCTGCGCCACACCGACGGCTGTCGTGCCCTCGGGAATCGTGACGTTCACCGTTGCACGGCGGGTCACGACGGACAGCGCCTTGATGATGTCGTTGTAGGCCATGCCGGACTGGACTTCAAAGTCGCCGTACTGGATTTCACCGGCCTTGCCGCTGTACTTGACGTACTGCTTGAACAGCCAGTCATACTCGATGACACCGGCGTCCTTGAGCTGGGTCGCAATGCCGGCGACGGACGAGCCCTCGGGCACGGTGATGGTCTGGGTCGGGCCCAGCGTTTTCTGGCCGTCCAGCTCGGCGTAGAACTGGCTGACCTTGTAGCCGCCAAAGCCGACCAGCGCCAGAATGATGAGCACGATCAGGCAGCCAAACGGGAAACGGCGGCGGGGCTGCTCGTTCTCCTCGTCGTCCTCGACCTCCTCCACCGGCCGGCGGCGGGGCTTTTGGGCGGGCTTTTCCTTTTTGGGCTTCGGCGGCTTTGCAGCCTTCGGGGGTTCCTTCTGGTTTTCCTTCGGGATTTCCTGCTCGGGCAGTTCAAAGCCGTTTACCTCGGTCTGCGCCTTGAGCGGTGCATGGCTCTGCACCGGCTGGGCCGCAGGCTGCTCCGGATTTGTGCGATTGATCCTCATGGGAGACTCCTAACTTTTTACGGCGCACAAGGGCACCGGGATTCCTTGATTTTAGCCGCCGAGTTTATTACCTCCCTCGGCGAGGGAGGTGGCCGCAGGCCGGAGGGAGCGAACCTTGCCACAGCCCGAAATATTTCGGACTACATCAGGCTCTCTCCCCCACCGCCTGCGGGCGGAGCCCCCTCCCAGAGGGGGCCAGGATTACAGCAGCATCCTGAAATACGCATCGGTCACGGAGAAGGGGCGGCCTAAAAAGGCGATCATTCCGTAGCCGCAGCGGCGGCCTGAGCCGAGGTAAAGCGTCTGGTTCTCGGCCAGCAGGATGCGGGCGTTGGCCGCACCGGTCTTTTCCCGCGCGGCCTGCAAAAGCTGGTCGGCGCAGTGGTCGTTGTCGGCCTGTAATTCCAGAAATTGCAGCGTGTCGCCCTTGGTAAAGTACAGCCCGTAGCCGCGCCGGGTGGACACCACGGTCAGCCCGCGGCGGTAGAGCTGGGTCATGGTTTCGTTCATGGCCTCCTCGGGCAGGCTGATGCAGCCGGGCTGGTAGATGTGCCGCCGTTCCAGCAGTTTGTGGACGGTCAGACTGTCAAACGCCGCCTGGGCGAACAGGTCGCGGCGGATGGGCGTCTGTATGACCCGCAGCGGCAGCTGGCTTTTGAAGCCCAGCGTTTTCAGGTCCTCGGCGCGTCGGGCGTCGTCGGGCGTCGTGACGGCAAAGTCAAACCCGCTGGCCCCGTAGGCACGCAGGCAGCCCTCCATGATTTTGGGCAGCAGGCGATCCATCGGCACGCCCTGCACCCCGGCTGCGCCGCACAGCCAGACGCCGCGGTGCTGGCCATACTTGACCGGCACCGCCGCCAGCATGGCCGCGGGCTGGCCGTTTTTTTCCAGCACCAGAATATTTTCCAGCCCGGCGACGTTTTGCAGCCAGCCCGCCGCATCGACGGGGTTTGCTTTGGCAGCCCCGCAGCGCAGCGCCGTCAGCGCGGGCAGATCATCAGCGGTAGCCTTACGCAGCATGGGCATCACCTCTTTTTGTAAAGTAAACTATTTTTATCGCGCGGTAGGCGCAGGGGTCGGCGTCCCAGACGCCCTCGGAGACTGAATGGCGGCGGGAACAGACGGAGCGGTCAAGACCGCTCCCTACAAGCTGCCCGTTCACGTCATTTCGTAGGGAGGGGTCTTGACCCCTCCGGGCGTGTGCGGCGGGAACAGTCTGGTGTGCTGCCACGTAGGGGCAGATTCCATATCCGCCCGGGCCGTTCGCGTCACCACGAACCCCCGCGGGAGGGATAAATTCCTCCCCTGCGACACTCCCAAAACATACCTGTTTATTTTACAGTATTCCCGCCAATTCTGCAAGGATTTCTGCGTTAATATCCTCCACGGAGCGCATGGATTTTGCGCCGTTTGCGTCGGCGGTGCATTCAATGCGGTGCCAGCCCAGCGTGCGGGCGCAGTACTCGGCGGCGGCGCGGCTGCGGGCCAGATACTCGGTGTCCTTCTCCTGAATATCCTTCTTGCTCTCGTCGCCGTGGTATCGCTCGGTGATGAGCCGCTGGGACACCTCGGGGTCAACCGCTAAATAAATCACCGCGTCGGGCGCGGGGATGCCGAACTTCTTGTACTCAAAGTCGAACAGCCAATTCAGAAAACCGTCCCAGTGCATCGGCGGCAGCTTCGAGCACTGGTGTACGGCGTTGGACGTCGTGTACCGGTCCGACAGCACCAGCCCGCCCTCACGGTAAAACTCGCCCCAGTCGGTCTTGTAGCTGGCAAAGCGGTCCACGGCGTAAAAGCTCGACGCCGCGTAGGCGTTCACGTCGTCGGGCTTGTCGCCGAACGCGCCGGATAGGTACATTTTGACGAGTGCCGAGGACTCGCTGTCATAATCCGGGAAGGTGATCTGCCGCAGGTCTCTCCCCTGTTCTTTTAAACGCTGAGCCGTCAGTTTTGTCTGGGTGCCTTTTCCGGAGCCGTCCAGCCCCTCAAAAATGATAAGCTGTCCCATTTATACTGCCTCCTCCTTGAGTTTGGCGTATTTTGCGCGTACCTCCGTTTGTTTTCCGCAGCACATGCGGCCCTCCGGGCAGGGGCCGACGAGGCACCGCGGGCCGGCGCTCGCAAAGATGTGCGGGGCCAGCGGCAGCACCAGCCGCAGCATCTCGTCCGCTACGGCGCGAATCTCCCACTGGGCGCGGTTGCAGCAGCGCAGGTTGAAGAAATTCTGCAAGCTGCGGCAGTTCATCGTCATGACCATCTTCGTCTCGCAGGCGTTGGGCAGCACAAAGCGGGCGTCCTCGTTGGCCTGCTTGGACGCCTTGGCGCGGGCGGCCTTTTCATCGAGACCATCCGCCATAAACCGCGCTGTGTGGGCATTTTCGAGCGTCTGCACCAACTCAAGATATTTCTTCGCGTCGTCGTTCATCGACGCAATGAACTGGGCTCTGGCCTCGGGGATGGCCTCGATCTCCGGCGGTATGACGTAGCGGAAATCCTCCAGCCGCACGTAGCGCTGGCTCTGCACGCTGAAGCTGCCGATGCGGTGACGCGTCACCTGCGCCAGGAACGTGCGGGACACGCCCTCGATGCCGAACGTAAAGCTGGCGTGCTCGATCGGGCTGGCGTGGCCGACGTCGTTCAGCCGCTGCAAAAACGCCTCGGTCTTTTCGGGCGTCAGGCCGTCCAGCAGCGTCTCGATGTGCGCATCGGAGTAGCAGAGCTTTGCCGCTGCAGCGATGGTTTTTTCCGGGTCATTTGTATGGGCAATGAGTTGTACCAGCATATCATTCCTCCACTTTTTTCAGCGGCGCATAGTTTGCCATCGTCTTTTTGACGCCGACGCGGTCAAACTGAATCTCGACAATGCAGTCCCCAGCAATCGGCGTGGCCTTCAGCACCTTGCCGCGGCCAAACACGCGGTGCTCCACAATGTCCCCCGCCGCGTAGCTGGCGGCAGCCGCCTTCTTCTGAGGGGCAGCGGACGGCGCACCGGCCAGTGTGGATGTGCCCGCGCCCGCGGGGGCCGTGTTGCCCGCGCTGCGGCTGCGTCCGTAGCCCGAGCCAAAGCCCGTGCTCTGCACTTGATGGCGTCCGCCGTAGGAGTTGGGGCTTTCGTGGCCGCCGCTGGCAAAGCCGCTGCTGTAGCCGCCGCCAAACCCGCCGCGGGGGCGCGCGTTGTACTCACTGTTCAAATATCCGCGGGACGCGCCGGAGTACCCGCTGCGCCCGCCCGGGACGTTGGTGCTGTAGCTGCCGTACCCCGCACCGAAGCCGCCACCGTAGCCGGTCAACTCGGGGCTCTGGGTCTCGTCCAGCAGACCGGGGTCGATTTCACTCAGAAAGGCAGACGGCGGGTTGCGGCGCGTCTGGCCGAAGATCATCCGCGTGCGGGAGGTGGACAGGTACAGTTCCTTCTTGGCGCGGGTGATGGCCACGTAGCAGAGGCGGCGCTCCTCCTCCATGTCCTCCTCATTATACTTGGCCATCTCGCCGGGGAAGATACCATCCTCCATACCTACGACAAAAACATACGGGAATTCCAGGCCCTTCGCCGAGTGGATCGTCATCATCGTGACGCTGTCGGCGTCGTTGTCATAGCTGTCCAAATCGGAAATCAGCGCGACCTCCTCCAAAAAGCCCGACAGCGTCGCGTCCTCGCCGTTCTGGTCGGCGTAGGTCTTGATGCTGCTGACCAGCTGGCCCAGGTTCTCGCGGCGGGTCTCGCCCTCCTCCTTCATGGCTTTGAGCATTGCCTCGTAGCCGGACTTGGCGATGACGTCACCCACAAACTGGTCCAGCGGCTCACTTACCGACAGATCGCACAACTCGCGGTACATCTCATAGAAGCGCTCGAGCGCCGCGGCGGCGCGCTGCAATTCCGGGTAGTCCCGCACATGGGCGATGATTTCCATCATCGGCACGCCCTTGGAGGCTGCCAGCTCACCGATCTTTTCAATCGTCGTCATGCCGATTTTACGCGCAGGCTCGTTGATAATGCGGCGCAGGCGCACGTCGTCCCGCGGGTTTACGATGATGGCCAGATAGCTGTTGATGTCCTTGACCTCCTTGCGGTCAAAGAAGCGCTGGCCGCCCACAATGCGGTACGGGATGCCTGCGCGGGCAAAGTAGGTCTCAATCGGGTTGGACTGAGCGTTCATGCGGTAGAGCACGGCATGATCCTTCAGGCTCGCGCCCTCTCTCAAATGCTCGCCGATGACGTCCGCAATGTGGCTGGCCTCGTCCTGCTCGTTCGTCGCGGTGTAGTGGTGGACCTTCTCGCCGTCGCCGTGGTCGGTCCACAGGGTCTTGCCCTTGCGGCCCATGTTGTTCTTGATGACACTGTTGGCGGCGTTCAGAATATTGGCGGTGGAGCGATAGTTTTGTTCCAGACGGATCGTTTTTGCCCCGGTGAAAACCTTCTCAAAGTTGAGGATGTTTTCAATCGTAGCACCGCGAAATTTGTAGATAGACTGATCATCGTCGCCAACGACGCAGACGTTGTTGGTGCCGCCCGCCAGCAGCCGCACCAGATGGAACTGCGCAACGCTCGTGTCCTGGTACTCGTCCACGACGACATAGCGGAAGCGGTTCTGGTAGTATTCCCTCGCTTCCGCGTCATTTTGCAGCAGTTTGACGGTGTGGAAAATCAGGTCGTCAAAGTCCATGGCGCCCGCGGCCTTTAAGCGGCCCGCGTAGGCCGTGTAGATTTTGGAGACGAGCTGCGCTTTCGTATTGGCGAACGGCTCCCCCGCCACATCCTCGGCGGACAGGAGCTTATCTTTAAAGGAAGAGATCTGCCCGATGGCCGACTTGACGGGCAGGAATTTGTCGTCGATCATCAGGTCTTTGTAGATCTGCTTGATGACGCGCTGCTGGTCGTCGGAGTCGTAGATTGTGAAGCTCTTGGGGAAGCCGATGCGCTCGGCGTCGCGGCGCAGCATCCGCACGCAGGCGGAGTGGAAGGTTGACGCGTTGACGTCGCCACCCAGCGTGTCTCCCAGCATGGCACGCAGACGCTCCTTGAGTTCGCCCGCGGCCTTGTTCGTAAAGGTGATGGCCAGCACGTTCCAGGGACGCGCGGGGCGCACGGCCAGATAGGCGGTCTCCCGCGGCAGGTCGCGGCCCGCGGCAACGGCATTGCGCAGGTCGTTGAGGTCGGCCTCGGTCACGGGGCGCGGCAGTTCGGTGCTGCCGTGGGCGGAGCCGAAGCGGATGATGTTGGCAATGCGGTTGACCAGCACGGTGGTCTTGCCGGAGCCCGCGCCCGCCAGAATCAGCAGCGGGCCCTCGGTGGCAAAGACTGCCTGCCGCTGCACGGGGTTGAGCCGCGCAAACCGGCTCTCAATATATTGGTCGCGCAGCGCGAGATATTCCTTGGTGATGTCAGCCATGGAGTTCACCTTTCGTTTTGATTTTATTTAAAAATGCGCAGTAGGGGCCGGATATGTCCGGCCCGCGGGTGTCCCGGTAATAACCGTCACCCTGCGGAGGGGTCAAGACCCCTCCCTACGAACCGGTGTTCACGGGTGCTCTGTAGGGAGCGGTCTTGACCGCTCCGTGTCCGCTCCTGTCGGCATACGCCTCCCGGGTCGGCCACTCGCCCCCACTCACTCCCCCGTAAACGGGTCGTGACTATGGTTCAACCTTCTATTCCACACCTTCGGCGTGGCATCCCGGAACCCGGCGCTCAGATACTTGCCCTCGCTCAGGCTGATGGCCGTGCCGCGGGCCACGCAGTTCAGCGGGTCGGGGGCGATGGCCACATCGGTGTGCAGCTCGCCCGCGATATACCCGGCCAGCCCGCGCAGCAGCGAGCCGCCTCCTGTCAGCAAAATGCCGGTGCCGGACACATCCGCCGCCAGCTCGGGCGGGGTGCTTTCCAGCACGTTGCGGGCTGCGTTGGCAATACGGGCGGCCAGCTCCTGCACGGGTTCGTACAGGTCGCGGGTATAGATGATGCGCCGCGCGGGCAGGTTCGTCTCCCACGAGTGGCCGCGCACCTCCATAACGCCCTCAAACTCGCTCCTGGTGCAGCAGGCGACCTGCTTTTTCAGTTGCTCGGCGGTCAGCGGGCCGATGGCGATCTGGTATTTTTCCTGCACGTACTGGGCAATGCAGCTGTCAAAGGCGTTGCCCGCCACAGGCAGGCTGGCGGCCTTGACCCGCCCGCCCATGCTGATGACCGCAATGTCGGTGGAGCCGCCACCGATGTCCACGACCATGCAGCCGTGGGGCTGGCGGATCTGTAAGCCCGCGCCCAGCGCCGCTGCCACAGGCTCGTCCACAAGGTAGACCTGCCTGGCGCCCGCCGCCATGACGGACTCCACAACGGCGTCCGCCTCGATGCCGGTGATGGCCGCGGGCACGCAGACCGCAATGCGCGGCTTGAAGATGCGCGAGCGGCAGACCTGATTGACAAACCGGACGATCAGCTCGTTCGTCATGCGGTGGTCCTGGATGATGCCGTCCCGCAGCGGGCGCACCAAGTCAATGTGCGCGGGTGCGCGGCCCACCATTTTTAATGCCTCGTCCCCCACCGCAAGGATGGAGTTCGTCCGCGTGTCCACCGCGCCGATGGTCGGCTGGCGGAACACAACGCCCTGCTCCTCGGTGGCAATGATAATGGAGGTCGTGCCCAGGTCAATTCCGATGTCGTATTGTTTCATGGATAGTTCTCCATTGGTAAAATATCGTCGTTCTATCGCCAGTATGCCCCTACGTGCGTGGCTTTCCCGTCAACCCCAGCCCCTTGCGGAGCGGTCAAGACCGCTCCCTACAGGCCGGGGTGAACGGGCGGTTCGTAGGGAGGGGTCTTGACCCCTCCGTGCCCGCTCACGTCGCCGAGAGCTGTTCCTGCTTTTCCTCTGTCGGTGTCGCCGCGTCCTTCAGCAAATACCGCAGCCCGCTGTACCGCATATTCTGCCGCACATTCTCGACCATGGTCTGCTCGGTCCGGGCGGTGCCGGTCAGAACGCAGAGCTTCCGCGCGCGGGTCACGCCGGTGTACAAAAGGTTGCGGTAGCACAGCCGGGCGGGCACGTCGGCCACGGGCAGGATCACCGCGGGGAACTCCGAGCCCTGGCTCTTGTGGACGGTCACAGCGTAAGCAGGCTCCAGCTCGTTCAGCTGGTCAGCGGTGTAGGTGTACTTTTTGTCATCCATCTGGACCGTCACGCTGCGCGCGTCCACGTCCACCGCCGTGATGATGCCCAAATCGCCGTTGTACGCGCCGACACCGGCCTCGGCCCCGGCACGCTCAAACGTGATGTCGTAGTCATTCTTGACCTGCATGACTTTATCACCCAGACGTAATATTTTGGCACTCTCCGCCGTGCCGATCTGCCCCTTTCCCTTGGCGGGCGGGTTCAGAATATCCTGCAGCCGCCTATTCAGCTCAACGCTGCCGGTGGGGCCGACCTTCGTCGGGCAAAGCACCTGAATGTCCCGCACGGGGTCAAAGCCGTAGGCTTTCGGAAGCCGCGTGCTGACAAGGTCGCAGACCAGCTTCTGGCAGGCAAGGCCGTTGGACTCGATCAGGAAGAAATCGTCCTTCGGCCCGCCCTTCTGCGGCATCTGCCCCTCCACAATGCGGTGGGCGTTCTGGACAATCAGGCTGCGCTGCGCCTGGCGGAAAATATCGGTAAGACGTACCGTCGGCACGACGCCCGCCTTTAAAATCTCACCCAGAATGTTGCCCGGCCCGACGCTGGGCAGCTGGTCGGCGTCGCCCACCATAATGATGCGGCAGTGGTACCGCGCCGCAGCCAGCAGCGCCTGAAACAGCTTGACGTCCACCATACTCATCTCGTCGAGGATAATGACGTCATATTTTAAAAGGTTCTTTTCGTTGTGGATGAACCGCACGCTGCCGCTGCTGTAATCCACCTCAAGCAAGCGGTGAATCGTCGATGCAGCGTGGTTTGTCAGCTCACTCAGCCGCTTGGCAGCGCGGCCCGTGGGGGCACACAGAGCCACGCGGTCATACAGTGCCTCGTACAGGCTCAGAATCGCGTTGACGGTGGTCGTCTTGCCTGTGCCGGGGCCGCCGGTCAGCACCATGACCCGGCTGGACAGCGCCAGGCGTATGGCCTGCCGCTGCAGCGGCGCGTACGCAAAACCCTGCGCCATTTCCAGCACGCGGATGTCCGCATCCAGCGTCGGCGGGGCCTCGGTGGGGAACGTCGAAAGCTGGCCGAGCCGCGCGGCAATGTCCTCCTCGGCGGAGAGCAGGTCGGGCAGGTAGATGTACTCGACGCCGTCAAACGTGCGGGTGCGCAGCTCCTCGGAGGAGAGCAGCTCGTCGAGCGCGGCTTCCAGGTCGCCCAGCGGCAGGCGGAGAAATTTCGACGTAGATTCAAGCAATTTATCCCGCGGCAGGCAGGTGTGGCCGTTGCCCGCGTTGTGCCGCAGCGCGTAGAGCAGCCCCGCCGCTACCCGCAGGCGGCAGCCTGTCTCAAATTGCAGCGCCGCCGCGATGGTGTCCACCTGACCGAACTTTAATTGCAGCGGCTCGCCGCAGAGCAGATACGGGTTCTGGGTCAGCGCCTCGACGGTGTGCGGCCCAAGCGCGCGGTAGCAGGTCACGGCCTGCTGGGCGGTCATACCGTACCGGGCAAACCAGGCCACGACCTCCCGCACGCCGTACATGCGGCGGAACTCGTTGGAGATGATAGCCGCCTTCTGCTCAGTGATGCCCTTGAGTTCGCAGAGGCGTTGCGGGGTCTCGGCGATGACCGTCAGCGTATCATCGCCGAATTTTGCCACGATTTTTTTGGCGGTGGACGGCCCGATATAGGGTAGCACGCCGCTGGACAGGTAGCTTAAAATGGCGGTGCGGTCCTCGGGCAGACGCGCTTCGATAGTCTCGGCGCGGAACTGCTCGCCGTAGCTGGGGTGGTTGACCATGTGGCCGTAGACGGTCACGCTCATGCCGTTGTCCACCCCGCCGACGTTGCCGGCGACGACCATGTCGGTGCCGCCCGCGTCCACCTCGAACACCGCGTAACCGGAGTCGGCGTTCTCGTAGATGACGTGCTCGACGGTGCCTTCCAGCTTCATAAGCTGTTGTTCCTGCTGTTCCATAGCCGCCCCCTTCCCGCAAAATCGCCGCACTTTCACAGATAAGGATATTATACCGCATTGCGCGGCATTTGGCAAATTTATTTGTGTGTGGGAGGAGATGCACAACCCGGGATGCCTTTTGCCGCCGCCAACGTCCCGGAGCGGTCAAGACCGCTCCCTACGGGCCGGGGTGAACGGGCGGTTCGTAGGGAGGGGTCTTGACCCCTCCGTGGCCGTTCCCGCCGCCGCGGGCCTGAACCATACACCGCCCCCACAAACAAAAATCCCCCGCGCATACGCTGCACGGGGAACCGGAAAATTCCTGCTGATTTACTCCGCCACGGCGGCCTTCAGGGCGTCCACGCGGTCGGTGTTCTCCCACTTCACGCCCAGGTCCTCGCGGCCCATGTGGCCGTAGGCGGCCAGCTGGCGGTAGATGGGCTTGCGCAGGTCAAGGTCGCGGATGATGGCGGCGGGCGTCAGGTCAAAGACCTTCTCGACAGCCTGCACGATCTTCTCGTCGGCAACGGTGCCGGTGCCGAAGGTGTCCACCATGATGGAGACGGGCTTTGCCACGCCGATGGCATAGGCCAGCTCGACCTCGCACTTGGTAGCCAGGCCCGCGGCAACGACGTTTTTGGCGACCCAGCGGGCGGCATACGCGGCGGAACGGTCCACCTTGCTGGGGTCCTTGCCGCTGAACGCACCGCCGCCGTGGCGGGCATAGCCGCCGTAGGTGTCCACGATGATCTTGCGGCCGGTCAGGCCGGTATCACCCTGCGGGCCGCCCACAACAAAGCGGCCAGTGGGGTTGATGTAGTACTTGGTGTTCTCGTCCAGCAGCTCGGCGGGAATGACCTTTTCAATGACCTCGCGGCGGATGTCCTCATGCAGCTGCTCCTGGCTGATGTCGGGGCTGTGCTGGCTGGAAATGACCACCGCGTCGATGCGCACGGGCTTGCCATCGTTGTACTCCACGGTGACCTGGCTCTTGCCGTCCGGGCGCAGGTAATCCAGCGTGCCGTTCTTGCGCACCTCGGTCAGGCGCTTGGCCAGCTTGTGGGCCAGGCTGATGGGCAGCGGCATCAGCTCGGGCGTCTCGTTGCAGGCGTAGCCGAACATCATGCCCTGGTCGCCCGCACCGGCCACGTCGTCGTTGGTGCCCAGCGCAATGTCGGGGCTCTGGCCGTCGATGTTGGTGATGACGCCGCAGGTGTCGCAGTCAAAGCCGTACTTGGCGCGGTCATAGCCGATGGAGCGGATGACCTCGCGCGCCGTGCCGGGGATGTCAACATAGCAGTTGGTCGTGATCTCGCCCATGATGTGGACGAGGCCGGTGGAGCAGGTCGTCTCGCAGGCAACGCGGGCACCGGGGTCCTGCGCCAGGATGGCGTCGAGGATGGCGTCGGAGATCTGGTCGCAGATTTTGTCGGGATGCCCCTCGGTGACGGATTCGGACGTGAAAAGAACTTTGGACATTGGGGAAAGCCTCCTATAAAATATTCGGCAGAAACGCAACCGTGGAAACAAAAAGCGCGCAGCCGGAAAGACTGCGCGCGATAACGCTTATCTTTCGGTTTCCCGCAGGACTTGGCACCTTGCGCATACACGCAGGTTGTCGGGCTTCATCGGGCCTGTTCCCTCAGCCGCTCTTGATAAGTTGCTATTCTGTTGTTGTGAAGTTAGTGTACCACAGGTTTTTGGCAAAGTCAACGATATTTCGTTGTGCAGTTCAGACGGTTTGCACAAAAGTGGGGCAGATGCGGCAGCGTGTGTGGTTTTGGAGGAGAGCCTTCCTCATCGGGGGAAGGTGGCCGAGGCCCCGCCCGAGGCCGGATGAGGGCAAAGTTCTCCTTGCCGCCCATAGACGAGTGGTTGCGTCAACCCGGCCCTCATCAGTCACCTTCGGTGACAGCTTCCCCCTGCGCGGGGGAAGCCTTTCTCACTTTCTCCCGTGCAGCACGCCGGACAGCGGCTTGTAAATCAGGAAGCAGAGCGCCGCGTCCAGCAGACCTTTAAACAAGGTAAACGGGAAGTTGAAGGTGATCAGGCAGGTCAGCAGGCCGTCCACGCTGGGGTTGATGGCCTGGTACATACCGATGATGGCCTCGAGCGGCAGATGATACAAAACTACATAGGCCGGGTAGACGATGAAGTAGTTGTACGGCACGGACACAACGGCCATGATCAGTGCGCCCAGCCCTGCGCCGATGAGTGCGCTGCGGCGGGTCTTGCTGCGCTTGTACACAAAGCCGGCGACGCCCACAAACAACGCCCCCATGACGAAATTGAACAGTTCACCCACCGCAGCAGTGCTGGTGCTGGGCAGCTTGATGAGGTTTTTGATCAGGCACACGGCGATGCCGGACACCGGCCCGTAGGCGTAGGCGGCCAGCAGCGCGGGCAGCTCGGACACGTCCAGCTTGACGAAGGACGGCATGATGGGGATCGGAAACTCCATGTACATAAGTACGGCGGCGACAGCGCCGAGCATGGCGGTGCCGGTGAGCTTGCGGATGTTGGTAGTCTTGTTTTGCATGAGAAGATGCCTCCCGTAAAAATATGTGAAAGTCAGCTCACGAACCCGGGAGGCTCTGCCCTGCCCTTGCGAAAACAAAACGCCCTGCCGCAAAATATACGACAGGGCGCAAAAAAGCAAAGCAAACAGCTTTCCGTTTCTTTCATCCGGACTTTAACCGTCGGCCCCGGAATCACACCGGGTCAGCAGCCGCATTTGCAGCTGGTCGCGGGCTTGCGGGCCATGCCGCTCACCGCCGGTGGGGAATCACACCCCGCCCTGAAACAGACTTTCCGGGAAATATTATAGCATAGATTTTACAAAAAGCAAGGGGGTGTGGTATAATTAAGGAAATTCTTGCCCACCAACGACAGCCCACTGCGGAGCGGTCAAGACCGCTCCCTACAAAGCAACGTAAACGGGTGGTTCGTAGGGAGGGGTCTTGACCCCTCCGGTCCACTGAGGAGCACCGTAGGGGCCGGACGCTTGACGGCGCACAACGAGCGCCGTCAGCCAGCAAAGCTGGCCCGCTCGTGCGGTTGTTTGCCCCACGGGGGCAAACATTGCTCGCTCCCCAGTTTCACTGCGCTCAACTGTGGCCCCATGCTCGCAACCCCGCAATGTCCGGCCCTGCACCTACCCGTAAACGCCCGCTAACGGGACCACCCTTATTTCATTCCAACTGAGGTACCCACCATGGAAGAACTCACCCACGATTTTCTCTCGTTTCTGCCCGCGGCGCTGCTGGCGCTGGCGGCTGCCGGTGCACCCGAGGTGTACAAGCTCGCCGCCCGGCGTTTTCTGGACCGCGCAAAAAGTCACACAGCATCGTGGCTTTACATCTTGTTGGACAGCTTCCTTACGCCGGTGGCGGGCCTTTTTCGGGTACTGCTGGGCGCAGCTGCCGTCAAGTCACTGCCGTTTGAGCTGGTGCGCGACGCCGTTTTTTTGCAATACCTGAATCTGGCTGCCGACCTGCTGGTCATCTTCTATATCGCGCTCGGCTGCTGGCGTGCGGCCCCGGTCACCCGGCTTTTGCTGCGCAGCGCCCAGAACCATCTGGATTTAGAAACAAATCAGACGATGGGACACTTTTTTGAGAACATCTTTCATGCGCTGGTCGGCCTGTTTGCGGGTATCGCCATGTTGGACCGCCTCGGCGTGCCGGTCTCCGGCCTGCTGACCGGCGCGGGTGTCGCCGGACTGGCGGTCTCGCTGGCCGCGCAGTCCACACTGAACAGCCTGATTGCGGGCATCACACTGGTGTTGGAGCGGCCCTTCGGCATCGGGGATTACATCGTGCTGGGCGACTGCGAGGGCACCGTTGAGGACATTTCCTTCCGTTCCACCCGCATCCGCAGCCCGGATAACGTCGCTATCACGATAGAAAATTCCAAAATCACAGCGGAGTACATCCAGAACTATGACCGCCGCCAGAGCCGTCTGTGGAAGTTCACGATTGGTCTGACCTACGACACCCCGCGCGAAAAAATCGAACAGCTGACCGCCGATCTAACCGCCATGCTGCAAGCCCAGCCCGACGTGCAGCCCGACGGCGTGACGATTGCGCTGGACAAATTCAACGATTACAGCATTGATCTGGCGTGCCGGGTGTACATCACCAAAGTCAATCTGCGGGATTTCATGCAGGTAAAAAACACGCTGAATCTTCAAATTTTAGATTTGATGCAGGAGAAAGGCTGCGAGTTTGCCTTCCCAACGACGACGGTGGATTTGCCGGAGAGGAAGTGAGGCTGTGGGCGGCAACGACCACAAAGGCTTCCCCATCGGGGGGAAGCTGTCGCCGCAGGCGACTGATGAGGGCTGAGTTCCCGTGACTGCCCGTATGTGGGAAATCGCGCGGACTTTCCCCTTATCCGACCTTGGGCGGGGCCTCGGCCACCTTCCCCCAAAGGGGAAGGCATTTAACGCACAAAAAATCCCCGCTCGGCCAACCCGGGCGGGGCATTTTCATTTCACGTCGCTTCTCTCGCTGACGACCAGAATCTTATCCTCGCCGGTCTGCGTCGTCACCGTGAACTCAAAATTGTACGCGGTGTCCAACTCGTAGGAGACGTACCCGTCCCCTTCTGTCAGGATGTAATCCAGCTTGATCTGCGGCTTGACGCGGTCATAATCGACGTACACGTCGCCGATGTCCTCCAGATACACAAGGTCAATATCCTGCGCTGCAGCGCCGTAAAACGTTACAACGGGCTGACCGTCGGCCTTGACGGCGGGCAAAACCGACACATTGTGCACGTACAGCTCCTCCCGCGTTGCAGCGTAGTAGACGTCCGCGTCGGAGAGCAGCGCCGCGTTGGCAAGCTCTATATGTACGCCGCTGGCGGGCAGGTCGCGCTGCCAGACCGGCGTCAGGTCGGGCGCGGCGGCGCAGCCGGGCAGCAGCAGCGCCAGCGCAAGCGCCGCAAAACAGCGATACTTCATTGAAATGTTCCTCTCATTGATAAGGGTCGTAGGGCGCGACGGGCGGGTCCTCCCCCACCTCCAGCGTGCGCGGGCAGAGGCCGGTCTCGGCCTCAATAAACCCCATCACCATGCCCATGTGGCGGTATAAATGCCGATACTGCGACAAAATCAGCGTAAACCGCGTCCACTCGCAGTTGTCGGGCCGCTGCAGCAGATCCTCGTCGTGGAGCGAGGTCAGATAAATGGACAGCTTGGACTTGATTGTATAAAAATAGTCATCTACCGCCCGTCTGTCAAGACGCACTGCCGGGTAAATGTGCAGTTCCTGCAAGTGCGGCGTGTGGATGGGCGGCTCGACAAAGTCGGTGTCCCGCGGGTTGATGAACCACTGGTCCAGCTCGTGCAGGGTATGGTAGACGTGCTGCCACAGCGGTGCGCCGCCGTAGCAGCGGTCCCACAGCGCGTCGGGGATGCAGTCCAGCAGGTTTTGCAGCTCCCACAGTGCGCGGACGGTCATCTCGGCAATGACCGCGTGGTAGGATGTTTCCCGCATGGCACATGCCCCCTTTCAGGGTCAGTATGCCCGCAGAAAGCACGTTTATTCGTTGTAATTTTCCGTCTCGCGGATGGTTTTGCGGGTCGTCAGCAGCTGCATGAACGGGTCGAGCAGTGCGCGTTCCTCCTGCGAGGGCGTGCGGCTGCGGGCCTGCATCAGCAGCCAGGCCAGCTCGCCGCTGACGGGGCGGCCATAGACCAGCGCGTTGTAGCCGTCCTTGCAGACGGCCAGCTTTGCCGACGTGATGTCCAGCGTCGTTGCGCCCGCGTAGTGGCGCAGCACATTTTGCAGCGCTGCCGGGCTGCCGAACACCGACTTGACCAGCTGCACATACGCGGCGATGTACCGCGGCGGCATGCTGTCCGCGGCACGCAGCTCAATGCAAGATTTGAGACGTACATCGTAAAAGAAATTGGACAAAATCTGCGCGGTTTCCTGACGACTGACGTGCCCGGCGTAAAGCTCCGGCGCAATCTTTCCGCCCGCAGCCCTGACGCGGCCCAGCCGCAGCGCAGTGATTTGGGGCTTGGTCAACACGTTCTCCGCATAGCGGGCGTAACCGAAATCCGCGTCCATCAGATGCGGCGTGACGCCGCAGCGGTCACGGTCCACATCCTGCCAGAGCCGCGTGCGGATGCAATAGCTGCTGTTGCGGCTGGCCTGATAGACCGGAGCGTTGTCGCTGAGCAGTGCAAAGAACGGCGTCAGGAGGCTGGCCGCGCGCATTTTGCGGACAAAATCGGTCTCATCCTGATAGTCAATGGATACCCGCGTCGCCGCTGTGGCGCGCATCATCTGCACGCTGCAGGCCCCCTTTTCCCGCAGGTAGGCGTCCATGGCCTCGTCCCGGGTGCGGGGCACCAGGGGCAGGTCCTCGGCATGGCAGGTCGGGTGGCAGCCCGCCGTCCAGGCGCGCAGCCCGTGGGCAGCCAGCGCCAGCCCCAACTGCAAATAGAAGCGGTTGTACAGATCCATGATGTCCTGCACGTCGCGCAGCGGGGCCAGACTGATGCGCAGCTGGCACGCGGGCCCCAGCGTGGCCGTCAGCGCCGGGCCGCTGTAGCCGAAATATTCGCCGTCGGTGATGATCGGCGCGTCTGTCTGCTGCTGCAAATCGCGCAGCGCGGCCTGCACATCGGCAAAGGCCGGGGGCTGGCCGTCGGACCGGGTGAGGAAGTGCTCGACCTCCAATTGCAGCGTCAGCTTGCCGTCCGGCTCACAGTCCGCCGCAAAGTAGCCCGCCAGCGTTTTGATTTGTTCGTCCAATTTTGGCATAGCGTGTGGTGGTTCTCCCCTGTTGTGATTCTGGCACTATTATACCGCGATTTTGGGGCGGGCGCAATGCTGTTTTGACGCCGACCTGCGGCAACGGCACGGTGCCCAGGCAGATATGGAATCCGCCCCTACGGTGTCGGGGCATGGCCGACTTTACATATCCCGCGCCGCCGGGAAGCCGTACGCGCTGTCCGCGGCCTCCACGGCCCGGACGATGGCTTTGGCCATGACCCGCGCGCCGATCACGCCGACGGCGTCGAGGTCAGCGGGCACGTCGCCCAGCGAGACCGCGTAGATGCTGTCGCCGTCCATCGAGGTGTGCACCGGGCGGATGGCGCGGGCGTAGCCGTCGTGCGCCATACCCGCGGCCTTGCACAACCGCGCCTTGTCGAGCTTTGCATTGGTGAAAAGGATGCCAAGTGTCGTGTTGACGACGAATTTTTCCTGCGGCGCGTCGAGCTGCTGCATCAACACCCGCTCGGAATCCAAAGACGTTTTGCCGTCGTCAGCCCGCAGCCCGGCGACCTTGCGGCCCGTCTCAAAATCGTAGACGTCGCCCACCGCGTTGACCGCGACGAGTGCGCCGACCTTCAGGTCGCCCACCTGCACGGCGTAGCTGCCGATGCCGGATTTCATGCAGTGGTCCATGCCCAGCAGCTTGCCGACAGTCGCACCGGTACCCGCGCCGTGGTTGCCGTCGCGGTAGTTGCCGATTTCGGCCTTGACGCAGGCCGCGTAGGCCATGGCTGCATCGGGCCGGGTGCGGGCGTCGGCCACGGTCAAATCGAACAGGTCGGACTGGCAGACGAGGGGCACTTTCGTCACACCTACGTCAAAGCCGATGCCGCGTTCCTCGAGATACCGCATGACGCCGCCTGCGGCATCCAGTCCGAAGGCGCTGCCGCCCGCCAGCACAATGGCGTGGATGACCTGCGCCGCCGCCAGCGGCTTGAGCAGCTCGCTCTCCCGCGAGGCCGGCCCGCCGCCGCGCACATCCAGCCCCGCCGGGGCGCCGTCCTTGCCCAGCAGCACCACCGTGCAGCCCGTGCCCGCCGCCGTGTTTTCCGCCTGACCGATTTGGAGGTTGTCAAAGGATGTAATGGGGATTTCTTTCATGGGAGTGTCCTTTCCGCGAATGCCGCTTTACCGTATTCTTATAGACCATTGTACACCACCCGCGCCCCCCGCGCAACAAAAAATCCCGCCAGGCGTCAGGCCAAGGCGGGATGGCAGGGTTAGGGGTTACTCAAACTCGGTAAGTTTTGATTTTTACTAAGCAAGTTTGCTTATTTGTTTTGCTTGTCAATGTACTTTTTTCTATTGGATTTATGGTGCATATGACATTCCAGAATTTTTTAGTATCAAAATAGTATCACATAATCAGTAATCGTTTCCTAAACATAGAAAGCACCACTTATCCATATTCAATTCACTTTTCCAAAAAAATCTGCATTACCACATGCAATACTTTTATTCAAATGAAATCTCACCAACGACAAATCGGCTTTTCTCTATAATTCTCTCAATCGATTTTGTCATTTGATCCGTCATATCAAGGTAAGTCGTAAGATCTTGATCCAAAAAGCGAATGGATTGATTCATGCTTCTCTCGATCCCTAGATTTTCTAGAGATTTTTCTTTCATTGTACGCACGGATTTATCAGCTTTCCATATCGCAGTCTTTAACTGATACAAAGCTTTCATATAATCAATCAGTGATTTTCTATTTCCATCTTGCGCTGCGTACTCATTTTCTAGTAGCCCTAACGTGTTTTTCTCAATTTTAGTCCAGCGCATCTGTATTGATTCTGTACGCTGTTTTAAGTGTTTACTAAAGTCAGAAATATAGCTAGCCGCCTTTTTGGACTGTTTTCTTACAAAAGCAACTGTACCATTACCTCCGTCTTTTTTTACTCGCTCTATTTTTTCTGTGCATTCATTAATTCCCGAATTCATCGTATCCATCCCAGTAGATATCGACATGATATCTTCATTCATCTGATTCGTATCCTCTTCAATATCTGCCAAAAAGTCCAAAAAGCCTTTTTCTCCTTCTGGAATCTCCAGAGAATATTCATTCGCGCCAAATAGATTTTGCGTCTTAATTTGATTCTTATCGAGAAAGTCGCTTACTGGGTTGCTAAAAACAACGTCTCCGCTAATTGCCCCATTAAGGTTCTTATCTAAATATTCGATGAGATCAAAAAATTTTTTGAAGTGCGTAGAGTAGTCTTTGGCACGATATTGTTTTAGGTCGAAGGGCAATTTTCCAAGATCATCTTTTGTAATAACGATAGTTTTCTTATTAAAACTATGTGCAATTCCCAGCTCGTACATAACATTCGGATTCAATCCCGTAAGATCTGCCAAAACAACATCAGCTTCATATATAGGAGAAATAATATCTGCAAGAATATTCTGTTGGTTATCCTCATCACCTGCATGTGAAAAGTCGAACTCATTTTCAAAGTGTTCTTTTAACATTTCATATGACTCAAAAAATTCATCCGTAAACGGCATTATCACAAAAACTTTTGCTTTTTTCATAGTAACTTTCCTCGTAAATTTAACATATCAGGCTATTGTCGTACCAATCGTAAATTCACATTCAATACAAGTTCAACGCCCAGTACAAGTAAGACTGATTTGATCGTGCTTTCTAGCCAATATTTTGTTTGCACAATTACATACCCACTGCAACACTTGTATTAAATCGTATCACCTTTTTTATAGATGCTACAATCACCAATTCATATACGCTTGCGCTGATTTTTACGGGTCATTCTACGGTTATGCAGCTTTTCCCATATATCATGAAGCAGACCAATTTCTTTTTCGGATAGCCCCAGACCATCCCGAAGCAGGATAGTATCTGTATACTTCAAAATTTTATCAATTTCTCCATTTCGTTGCCAGCAATCGATCATTTGCAAATCCAACCGACTTGCCATTTGCATCGGAATACGTATCTTTCGGATTTCTCCCGGCTCAAAAGTCAGAACTCCTCCACCATAACTCCTTCCAAGTGTTTCGCTTAGAGCAAGCGTATATGTGTTCAAAAAGGCCGCTGCAACTTGCTTTCCATCAATCCCTTCTAAGAACCTTATCTTGTGAAGGGTATCCGTGACGAGAGCCTTCTTATCATTCAGAATAATCCTAGGATACAAGTGCGCTTGGCGAATTAAGAAGGCATCTGCATACCATGTCTGTGATACATGATACCATTTGGGTCTTATGCGGCATTTATAATTTTTGTTAAATCCTTTTTCTTCGCCCCACTGAATATACGATTTCTGTTCATTGGTTAAAGTATCAAGCTCTTTATCTCCCGGAGCAAAGAAAAACACTTTTTTCCCCAACGCAATCAGATTCTCATAATCCTTATTCGTTAGCCGTACACCTTTTAACTGCTCCGAACGGCTGATAATTGGAATAACACTATGTTGAAGATTGAATTCTTCCACCGTTGTCTGATTCATGATAAAGAAATCATTTTCGCCGCTTACAAGGCCAACATTTACTTCAAACAGATCGGTTGCATCAGAAATCCGTGGATTATTATTAAGACGTTTCAATAATTCCAGTTCTTCACTGGATAAATAGTATTTTACCCACTTGTCTCGACTATGATCAAGTTCTTTAAGTTCCGTATTTTCTAAACATGCTTGACCTTGCGTAATCAAATCTGCCATGTTATCCAGTTCTACAACACGAATACCATGTTTATCGCAGCCTCTTTCTCCCAGCAAAAGAACAACCTCTTGCTGTATATCATCGAAGACAAGTTGTTTGAATGTAACAAGCGTTAGTTTATCAAAAAACGTACTAAGGAATTGCCTCGTCTCAGCAGCATAATCAACTTGAAACAATTCTGCTGGAATAACCATTCCCACACGGCCATTTGGCTTCAATGCCTTGCAAGAAAGCACTAAGAATGGAAGCCAAATATTCGTTAAACGGTTAGGCTGAAATCCATGCTTATTCATCAAAGCAAATGCAACTTTACGGTACTCCTCTGTAAAATGCTGATAGCGAATAAAAGGCGGATTTCCAACTATCACATCAAATTGAATCTCGTTTTCAATTTTTTCTTGGTAATATGTGAAGAAGTCTTTACACACCACTGTTGTGCCGTACTTCGCAGATTTTTCAGCTTCCGCCTCGTCCAATTCTATTCCAATCACATTTTCACGAATTTCTTCATCTGTCGCACCCAATGCTCTATAACGAGTGGTTATAGCATCCAAAAAACTTCCATCGCCGCAGCTTGGCTCTAAGACGGAATCATCTGGTGTTCGAACTGCCCATTCTGTAATAAATTCAGATATTTTATCGGGGGTGTAGTATCCACCTCTCAATTTATTATATCCGTCGATCGGTTTCATGCTTGTTCCTCGACTTCCTGAGATTCTACTTGATAAAGTTCATCGATCGCTTTATTTAAATCTGCGTTGATTGCCATGATAGCATGCTGCAAAACTGTACGTCTAGCAGCATTTGGAGCCGTCGCCAACTGACCTTTCAACCGCATAATATCATGAACCATCTCAACAATGTACTGATGTTTGGCAGCTTCAGCCGGATTTCCAAAATCAATCTTGTATATCGGCAAAGCTGCTATAAACTGTTTCCCATGGGAGTAATAGTCACCTCTAAAAGTACTCGCTTTACTTTTAACCAACAGCTCCATTAGCCAATGGTTTAATATTGCTTGAATATAGAAAATCGACTCCTGCGAAGAATTCTTCATCTCCATGCCATAGAATGGGCCGTTTCCTCCACCAGTAAACGCTATCATTTCACTATCATAAACATAATTTGAACCAGTAGATAGTACCGGCCACACCAGATGTTCTCCAGCAAGGAAACGCCGAACGCTTTGGCTACGACCAAAAGCGAACCAACTTTCTTCCTTACGGCCAGTCATTTTTCTCCTATCCAATTGTTCCTTATATTCACTCAAATAAAACAATGTATTAGGGAAATTTTCGGACATCTCCGAAAGGCTATATAATACAGGTTTACCATTTACTTCTTTATACGGGAAGATGATATAGCAATTAGCAGCAATCTTTTCATAACTTGTGATTTGAATGTCGTATATACCCTTTCGTAATATTCCTTTTTCTACTTTGAATTCTCTCTGTCCATTATGAAAGTAAACATAGTTGGCGTCCTCAGAATCTGCATAGATTATGTATATATCATCTGCGCTTGTTTGCAAGCCAACAAAAATATCAACCAGAGTCGAAAGCGGAACACACGATTCTGAAATAGCATCCAAATGAGTAACAATATTTTGCGGGAGAAATGACCATGGCTGACCTGTAATGTACGCTTCGGGATATGTCGCACATTCCGTATTGTGGTTAAAGAGGAATTGATTCCAGTCCTGCACAAACCCAATTTCAAATTGAGTATTTTCCTGTTTAGTAAGTATCAAAATACAGGTATAGGTGCTTCTATTCTCAAAGACTTGATAAGTACCAAAGTGAAGGATTTTTCTAACTGCCGAACTACTTGTAAGTAATTCTCTCAGCTTGACACCAGCCTGAATGTTCATGAATTTGTGCGGAACAATATAGCCAAGTATTCCATCATTATTTAGCAAAGCAAGACCTTTTTCGATAAACAGGTAATATTTGTCGAGAGTATCTGTTTGCGCTGTTACATATGGCGAATAATTGCTTTTGTAAAAATTATATTCTTCCTTAGAATAATGCACCATGTTCTGCACACGAATGTACGGCGGATTGCCAATGATTGCGTCAAACTTTCCGTTACCAAACTCTGTGTTCCAGTCAAACATCTTCAATTTGTTCATTAAGGGGATGTTTTGATATACAGTTCTGTCAAACTGTGCGTAAGACATATTTACAAGGCTATTGCCGTTTTTGATATTCTCATCCAGATTGGGAAGAATTCGGAGATGTGTACGCCGATGAAACGCTTCTGCTTCTTCCAAAGAGGAATTTTCTAATGCCTTCAGCAACAAACTAAATTTTGCTACTTCTACCGCAAGCGGATCAATATCTACGCCAAAAATATTGTTTTGCAAGATTGACCGTTTTTTCTCATATGAAAGAACATAGTTCGAGCTACCTGGCAGCTGATATATATTACCACTTCGTTCTGCATTATCTTTATCATGATTCAAATAATACTCAATATGGTAATTTACAATATACTCAAACGCAGACAGCAAAAAATTTCCAGATCCGCAACAGATATCCGCAATGCGATAGTGGGCTACTTCTTCAGGTCTCTTTCCTGCATAAAGCGGACTCAGCGTTTCTTCAACAATAATATCTGTTATATTCTTAGGGGTATTGACAGTTCCTTGCGAGTCAATAACTTCTGGCTTTTCCTGTGCCTCAATATGACCATCTTCTCGAATAATTAGCGCTTCGTCCAAGAACAATTCATAAATTTGTCCAATAATATACGGATCAATCACGCCAAACTCATAAGAATTATTCGGATAGTACAGGCTCTGAAAAATGTTGATAATTACCGCATCAGATACCGTAAGTCTATCTTCTTCTAAAAGCTCAAAAAGACCAGAATCATACTTTTGGTCCGCCGCTGCAAACAACCCTCTCAATTCTTGATAAGTAGTAATTGCTTTAAGTGACTCATAATCTTCAAAGCATCTATCCTCGCAAATTCGCAGGAAAATCACCCTATTGAGTACCCTCTGGACAAAAATATTAAGCGTCTCCACATCAATGTCGGGATTATTAAAGAGAATATCCGCACCGAGCATATTTCTCCAGTTTCTGATTTGATCTAAGAAATACTGGTCAAATGGCTCGCGCCGCAAAGCACTACGGATATTACCAAACCGATGCTCAAATTCACCTTCAAGTACAGCTTCTTTAGACAACATATTGTAGATTTCTTGAAAATGCTCTACATACTCATCAAAATGATAATGGGCAATCATTGCAACACCAATATCATCACCTTCTCTGGGGCGAATAGAGCAGTCATAAATGTACAAATCTGTAAAATTAGTCAACACAGATATTTTGAGATTTCCGCTCCACCCATATCGCCGTAATTGAAATGCCGGTGCTGCATCAACAGTGATATTTACTGCTGGTTTCTTTGTTTCAAGAAAATATAATACATCCGTTCCAACTCTAAAGGAATAGTCAGGCTTTTTACTGCGATGTACACCATCTTCCTCCACAATAACTGTAGCTTCATGGGTTACTTCTCGCAAATGTTGTGGTAAACCACGTTCATTATCTACATCCCAGCCAAGCAACTTAAAAAAACGGTTTACAAAATCAACACGCACCTGAGTTTCGTTATAAGTAGCCCGCTGGAATTGCGGATAATTATCACTATAAGTTTGAACTAGTTCTGTAACGCGTTCTCTCAGTGCTGCCATCATTTCTGGTGTCATCTCTGCAATTCCTCACTTTCCTGTAAAAAATCCACAATATCCCCAATATTGCAATTAAGTGTTGCACAAATTTTCATAAGACTTTCCATAGAGACAGATTCATTTTTTCCCATCTTCGCAAGAACATTAAAACTAATGCCAGATGCATCTTTTAATTCTGTCCGGTTCATTTTTTTATCAATTAATAACTTCCATAGCTTATCGTAGGAAATAGACATTGCAATTCTCCGTTCAAAATTTAGGCTGATTGTATTATAGCAAAAATCAACGACATTCGCAAGATAATCTCATCGAATCATGAGATAGTCTTCATAAAAAGGATAGTTGCTTGTAAGATAGACCTTACAAGCAACTATTCGCACATAATTTCTTACTCACTCATAACCTTATCCGTCTCAGGTTCAGCCTCTGCGAAATATTTGAAATATATCACATATCAAAGCCTATAAATCAAAACTACGACAAAATTATTCGTAAACCAGTTCGGCCATTACGATTTCTTCGGCGCGGCTGCGGATGTTGTTCATACGGCATACCCATTCAAGCTGATCCTGCCGTTTCAGTTCATCAGTGATGCCCTCTGCCTGACGCATCTGTTCCTCAGTTAAAATCAGCGTGTCTTGCATTTGGCGGTCAAATTCTACCAAGTAGCTGTGCAGCTTATTTTCTTTCAGTAGGCTTTGGTACAGTTGCGAGCGGTGCTGCTTGATAAATTCAAAGCGCATATTTGCCCAGCGACCTAAATCGTTGTAAGTCATATTGTGCTCCTTATCTCTCGCCATGTTCCTGTTCGTGGATTCTTTCTTTTGCAGGGTCAATACCATTCCGCCGTAAAAGGTTCATCAAGCCTTTTTGCTCACGTTTCAGCATAAGATTTTCACGGCGCACTTCCATGCTCTCGGATTTAACATCGTCCAGTTCTCTCTTATGCCAAAATTCAATATTGCTAAGTTCGTCTACCAACCCGGAAACTTTTCGTTTCAGTTCGCCAACAACGCTTTCCAACTGCTTGATTTTTCCATTTGCGGCGTCCAGAAGCCCTTGTAGGCGGTCATCTTGGCGGCGGTAGACAACATACTGCTTGGCAGCGTTCAACAGATTTTCAAAGTCGTTGCGGGGCAGTGTTACCTTGTCGCTTAGTAATGCCTTTTTCACGCTGATATTCTCGATTTTGTCAAGGTCAATGACCTGTTTCTGCACCGATTGCAGCGTCTGCTCGATTTCGTCTACCTGCGTTTGCTTTTCCGCAATGGTAGTGTCCAATGCTCGAACCTCTTTGGCGCGCTCCTGCTTTTTATAGTCCAGAACAGATAGATGTTCCTCGTGCGTTCCAAGCAGCTCCCACTCAATACCGTGTTCCAACATAATCTCTGCCAGCACTTGTTTTTCACTCTGCGCCCACTGATTCCACTCGGTAGCGCTGCGTGTACCACCCTTGAAACCAAGCTGTGCAAGCGCCTGCTTGAGTGACACGCGCGTATCCATGCTGCGTTTGCTGCCTGTGATATAAGGCACAAAATCTATATGTACATGGGGTGTTGCCTCGTCCATGTGCAGATGGCTCCAAAACACACGGAGCGTTGGGTTACGCGCTTGAAATCCGTTCGCATATTCAATCAAACACTGTTTAGCCGTTTCTGCCAGTTCCGTATGGATGCCTGTATCGTCCTTATTTCCAATCTGTAAGACAATTTCATGGAAAGGCTTTTCCTGTTTTGACGAACAGATTTTCTCATAATAATTATCAATGTGGCGGTCATTTCGGGTCTGTTTAGCATTGAATCTTTCCTGCGCATCATCGAACAGTTCATGGTAGACATCTCGTATGTCCTCGCGGCAAAGCTCTATATTCAGATGGCTGCGGTTGGGGTCTACGTTGGATGCGTAAAATTCACGGCTGTTATGATTGAGGGAGCCTTTTCCCACCATTGCACTGATTGTCCTTTTCAAATCCACTCCTTATCTCCGGCGCAAGCCGGCACGGTTCTGTTACTCTTGCCAAGAGTAACGCAAAAGCACTTTTGACACTTCGTATCAAAAGCGCCTTTGCGCCCTGCGGGGCTACTTGTTGGAAAAAGAATATTTGCCACCTCTTCCGTGTCGGTCGTGACGATGGTGACGGTATTTTTGCTGTCGGGCTTGCGCCCCAAAATATCGTCACGACCGTCACATATCGTCACGCTTTCGGCTGTTCCAATGTCAGGCAGACCGTGCGCCCCTCGTGTGTGCGCTTGCTTTCATAGCGGATTCCATAGTCGTTGTAAAGACGGTCAGCACTCACATTTAATTTTCGGGTCAGGACATTTGCTTGGATTTTCACGTCCGGCAGCAGAGCCAACAACTCCGTTGGTGTTCCACACCATGCAGAGCCAGCTGAAAGGAAAATCTGTGAAACAACTTCCAACACTGGGTCTGGCGGTTGTTTCCAAAGCTGTGTTTCTGCACCTTGGAAATTCCACACGCACCGTTCCCGGTCAAATTCCAGCGTTAATTCCTGATCCGGCTGGTCGCGTCCGACAACATCGAGTGTGGCAATGTTGTCCGTCCGCCGCTTTTTCTGCATGATGAACGCGCCGTCCGCTGCGCCCAGCAGACCATTCGTGCCGGAGATCATATCGAAGCTATCCCCTGCTTCCATCTTCCGCGTATGGTGTACGACCAACAAGCAGATACCATGATTATCACTGAATTTTTTCAGCTTTGTCACAATCTCATAGTCGCTGGCATAACTGTAACACTCGCCGCTTACCTCACGGATTTTCTGCAAGGTGTCAATGATAATCAGCCTGACATCTTGGTGAACCTTTACAAATTCTTCAAGCTGTTCATCCAAACCACCACCAACGGATTTTGCTTGTGTTGCAAAGTACAGATTGTCGGTTTCCTCTACGCCGAACATTCGGGAGAGCCGCCGCTGCAATCGCGCATAATCGTCCTCCAATGCCAAATATAATACCGTTCCTTGGTGGACTTCGTACTCCCACAAGGGCAGCCCTGTGGCCACCGTGTACGCAAGCTGCCCCATGAAAAACGACTTTCCGATTTTGGGAGCGCCCACAAATAGATAAGTACCACTGTACAACAGATTGTCTACGATAGGTCTGCGCGGCGGGTATACTGTATCGTACAGTTCTGTCATAGATATGGTTTTCAGATTGCAATTGTTGCTAGAGTCTGTTATACTATTGGTGCTATTTTTTAGTAACGGCTGCACCGCATCTGCGCCAACAGATGTATCCGGTGTGGTCGTTTTCTTTGTTTCTGTCATTCGCTACCCTCTTTCATGCCATTCAGTGTGATTGCGATCACCTGCAATGTTTCCAGCATATCTGGCGTGACTTCCTGCGCCGATGTAAGGCGCTGCAACTCTGCATAAATGTCCGCCATCTGATTTTTCAGGGCTTTGTAAACTCTCGGATTTCCAACCACCCGGATTTCTCGGTCTGTCAGCCGACTAACGATATAGTCCTGCTTTGTCAGCCCGGAAAGACGTACTTTAATTTCGATTTGGTTGTTTTCCTCCGGCGATACGCGGAACGCCACAGTCTTGCTGCGCCAGCGTCCTTGCCTATCTAAAGCCTTTTCCATTACCGTTCCCCTCTTTCCATGTTCAATTTAGCCGCCATTTCCTGCTGCTTTGACGGGAATAGGTGCGCGTACTTGTAGGTAATATCAATGCTTTCATGCCCCACTCGGTCCGCAATAGCTACCGCAGAGAATCCCATCTCGATCAGCAGTGACACATGAGAATGCCGCAAATCGTGGATTCTGATGCGCTTGACCCCGGCCTCTTTTGCGCCCCTGTCCATTTCGTGATGTAAATAATACTTAGTCACCTCAAAGATTCGGTCAGTCGGCTTCACCTTGTAAAGCGATTTCAGATAGTCTCGGATTTCCTCTGTCAGAAAATCCGGCATCTGAACGACCCGGACGCTTTTCGGTGTCTTGGGGTCTGTAATCACATCTTTGCCATTCAAACGCTGATAGGATTTTGTGATAGAGAGTAGCCCTTTGTCCAAATCAAAATCTGCGGGTGTCAGCGCCAGCAGTTCTCCCTCGCGGATACCGCACCAGTAGAGGATTTCAAACGCATAGTAAGATAACGGCTTGTCCATCATCACTTCTGCAAATTTGAGATATTCCTCTTTTGTCCAGAACAACATCTCTTGGTGCTTGGAAGAGCCCATATTGCCCGCAGTCGTTGCTGCATTTTTGTTCAGTCCATAGAATCGTACCGCGTGGTTCAGAATCGCACTGAATTGACTGTGCAGCGTTTTCAGGTACGTTGGAGAATACGGTTCTCCGTTTTTGCCGCGGTAGTTTAACAATTCATTCTGCCACGCGATGACATCCTGCGGTTTAATATCGCAAAGTCGTTTTTCTTTGAAGTACGGCAGTATCTTAGTGCGAATGATATGCTCTTTAGTAGACCATGTATTCTCACGCAGACGGTTCTGCTTGTCAACAATATAGATCTCTACAAAGGCTTCAAATGTCATGGTCAAGTCAGCAGCCTGCTGAAGAAGAAATGTGCGTTCCCACGCCAAGGCTTCTTTCTTTGCGGGAAAGCCGCGCTTTAATTTCTTTTTCTTGACGCCTTTCCAATCCTGATAGTAAAAGGCTGCATACCATGTACCCTTTTGGGCATCCTTATACGCAGGCATCGGCTTTCTCCTTTTCCGCACCGTAAATTTTCTCGTAATAGTACTGACGGCTTACCCGTCCACCCACGGTGGTGTAGCCCTTAGCTTTCAGTTCCTCGTTCCACTGGTTGATCATCTTATAAGCCAACGCCTTAGAAACATCTAATTCTACGGCAAGTTCGTCTGCTCTGATAAAAATACTTTTATCCATTTTATGTTCCTCATTCAAATATTTATTTCAACTGGCTGAATGATTGACGCTTCACACCTATGTCGCCCCACATAGTCCTTTCCTATTTGAAGCTTGACCTTTTGCCAGTTAAGTCATTTTTTCAACTAAGCTTATATGTTTAATGTCTTCTCCATTATACTAAGCATATCTAGTTAAGTCAATTATCTAAGTTCATTTTTCCTAAACTTTTTTGTTAAATTTTTGTTGCGATTTTAATAGTTTAATGGTATAATACTCATGCAGTCGTTCGTGCAATGCTGCGCTTGTACACTCACAGTACGAAGGAGTTATTAACGTTGTCAATTGGTGATCGAATAAAGAAAGCGCGCGTCTTTCGCGGTATGACTCAAAAGGAGTTAGGTATCGCTGTCGGATTTAATGAAAAGAATGCCGACATTCGGATTGCTCAATATGAAAGCAATACACGGAGGCCTAAGTCAGGTACTCTCAATAAAATCGCAGAAGTCTTAGATGTAGGCTTTTTTACGCTTTACGAGCCCTATCCGCACAATGCAGAAAATATAATGTATTCTCTTCTCGACCAAGGAAATAATCCGACGCGAGTCCAATTAGAAGAGGTGCTTATCACCGATGGCCTACAGCGCTCTCAAAAACGTATAGCTGTTGTCTACAATTACGATCACATGGATGAGTACCTCCGGGAATGGAAACTTCGCAGGGAGCAGGTATTAAATCACACCATTACAGTAGAAGAATATACCGAATGGGTGGTCAATTGGCCTGACACCTCTGATGTCTTTGTAGACGAACCAAACTACAGGGATTGGAAGAAAACAGAAGAATAAAAATAGAACGCCCTCTGAAAAACTTACCGTTTTTCAGAGGGCGTTCTTCGTCTCTCAGTGGCGAATAATTTTCAGTTAGTATCAAAGCAGTATCAGACGACTATCAATGTTTCAAAATTTATCGTTACTGCAATGATTATCAACGATTTCAAATTATTCAAACTCAATCGTTGCCGGCGGTTTAGTGGTGTAGTCGAACATGACACGGTTGATGTTCTTGACCTCGTTCACGATGCGGTTGGCGGCGGTGGTGATGGTCTCCGTCGGCAGGATCGTGACCTCGGCGGTCATGAAATCCGTCGTGGTGACGGCGCGCAGGGCGATGGCGTAGTCGTAGGTGCGCTCGTCGCCCATGACGCCGACACTTCGCATGTTGGTCAGCGCGGCAAAGTACTGGCTCGGGCGCTGAGCCATGGGCAGCTTGTCGATTTCCTCACGCCAGATGGCGTCGGCATCCTGCACGATGGCGACCTTCTCGGGGGTCACATCGCCGATGATGCGGATGGCCAGGCCCGGGCCGGGGAACGGCTGGCGGGCAACAAGGTACTCCGGCAGGCCCAGCTCACGGCCAGCCTGACGGACTTCGTCCTTGAACAGGTCGCGCAGCGGCTCGACGATTTCCTTAAAGTCAACGTAGTCGGGCAGACCGCCGACGTTGTGGTGGCTCTTGATCGTGGCAGATTCGCCGCCGAGGCCGGACTCGACCACGTCGGGGTAAATCGTACCTTGTGCCAAAAAGTCCACAGCACCGATCTTTTTGGCTTCGTCCTCAAAAACGCGGATGAACTCCTCGCCGATGATCTTGCGCTTGCGCTCGGGGGCGTCCTGACCGGCCAGCTTCTTGTAGAAGCGGTCACGGGCATCGACGCAGACAAAGTTGATGTCGAACTGGCCGCCCTCGCCAAAGACCTCACAGACCTGCTCGCGCTCATTCTTGCGCAGCAGACCGTGGTCCACGAACACGCAGGTCAACTGCTTGCCGATGGCCTTGGCCAGCATGGCCGCGCAGACGCTGGAATCCACGCCGCCGGACAGGGCACAGAGTACCTTGCCGTCGCCGATCTTTTCGCGCAGGGCCTTGACGGAGTTTTCCACGAAGGAGTCCATCTTCCAGTCACCGGCGCAGCGGCATACATTATAGACGAAATTACGCAGAATTTTCGTGCCGTTCTCGGTGTGCAGGACCTCGGGGTGGAACTGCACGGCGTAGAGGCCGCGTGCCTTATCCTGCGCGGCAGCCACCGGACAGTTGGGCGTGTGGGCCACGATCTCAAAGCCGGGGGCAGCCTGCTCGATGTAGTCGTTATGGCTCATCCAGCAGACATTCTGCGCGGGCAGCGTGTCAAACAGCGGGCTGGCGGTGTCCAAGTCGACCAGCGTCTTGCCGTACTCGCGCTCGGGTGCCTTGCAGACCTTGCCGCCCAGCATGTGCATCATCAGCTGGCTGCCGTAGCAGATGCCGAGGATGGGCACGCCCCAGTTATAAATTTCGGGGTCGATCGTGGGCGAATCCGGCAGGTAGGCACTGTTGGGGCCGCCGGTGAAGATGATGCCCTTGGGGTTTTTGGCCTTGATTTTGGCAAGGTCGGTGCGGTACGAATAAATCTCGCAATATACGTTGCATTCGCGGACGCGGCGGGCGATCAGCTGATTATACTGGCCGCCGAAATCCAGAACGATGACAGTTTCCTGCTGCATGAGGAGACTCCCTTCTCTATTTATAGTCCTATTGGGTTATTATAGCACGTTTTGGCGGGTTTGAACAGATGGAGAGGGAAAATAAATTATTTTTGCGTTTGTGTGGCGTACAGCGTGACGCAGGGGCGCCTTGTATATGTGCCCGGGCCGTGTGCGGTTGCGTTAGGTTCGCAGGCGGATCGGGAATCCTCCACTACGGGGTGGCGAGAGACTTGCGGCGGCGGGAACGGGCACGGCGGCATAAGGGCATGCCGCCCTACGTCCCTGCATAAATGATACACGTAGGGCGGGGTGCCCCACCCCGCCGCAAGTTCACACCAGCTCCACCTTATACTTTGCCAGCCAATAGTTCAGCTGCAAAAACCACGCGATAGTCTGGGGCGTGGTCATCAGCTGACCGTACCACGGGATGGGGTTATCCGCGCCGGAGGCCAGCAGCGTTTCCAGTGCGTCCGCCCGAATGATGCGCAGAAGCGGCGCGGCGGGGTCGTTCAGGACGGTGCGCAGCTCCGCCGAGACGGCAGCCAGGTAGCTGGGGTTCCACGTTTTGGGGTACGGGCTTTTGCGCCGCCACAGAACCTCGTCGGGCAGCACACCGCGCATGGCCTCGCGCAGGAGGCCCTTTTCCTGCCCGTGATAGTCCGTGAACTCCCATGGAACCGAGTAGAGATACTCCGCAATGCGGTAATCGCAGAACGGCACGCGGACCTCGAGGCCGCTGTACATGCTCATGCGGTCCTTGCGGTCCAGCAGCGTCTGCATGAACCATTTGAAATTCAGGTTCATCATCTGGCGCATCCGCTGTTCTGCGGCGGGCAGGCCGGGGCGGACGGAGGTCTGTGCCAGCGTGGCGCGATAGCGTTCATCCACGAACGCTGCCGGGTCGATGCCGCCCAGCACACCGGGCTTGATGAACGACGCGCGGTAGGCCGTGGACTGCGCCCAGGGGAAGCCGTACCGCTCGCGCACCGTGGGGTCGCGGTACCACGGGTAGCCGCCGAAAATTTCGTCCGCACACTCCCCCGACAGCGCCACCGTGGCGTGGGGCTTGATATGCCGGCAGAACACGAGCAGCGACGCATCCACGTCCGCCATGCCGGGCAGGTCGCGGGCATCTACTGCGGCGTACAGCGCGGGCACAAGCTCCGGCGTGTCCAGCGTGACCCAGTGGTGCCTGGCATGGAGAAAGTCGTTCATTTTGCGGATGTAGGGTGCATCCGCGCCGGGCTGAAATTTTGTCGCGTGGAAGTACTTTTTGTTGTCCCGGTAGCCCACCGAGAACGTTTGCAACTGGTTGCCCTGCGCCGTAAAATGCGCATCGGCGATGGCCGAAATCAGGCTGGAATCCAACCCGCCGGACAAAAACGTTGCCACGGGCACGTCGGACACGAGCTGCCGCTCGATAGCATCGGTGACGAGGTCGCGCACCCTGCGGGCCGTGGCGGCGAAGTCGTCGGGGTGGTCGTGGTCCTCGAGCCGCCAGTAGGTGTGCAGGGTCAGGCGGGCTGTTTGGGTCTCATAGACAGCGTACTGGCCTGGCAGCAGCTCCCGCACATTTTGAAATACACCGCAGCCCGGCGTGCGCCCTGGGCCAAGCAGCAGCACCTCGGCCAGGCCGTTGGCATCGACGCGGGGCGGCACAGCGGGGTGCGCCAGCAGGGTCTTCAGCTCACTGCCAAATATCAGCGAGTCCTCCGCCTGCGTGTAGAACAGCGGCTTGACGCCGCAGCGGTCCCGCGCCAAAAACAGCGTACCTGCGTTCTGCTGCCAGACCGCAAACGCAAAAATACCGTTGCACTTGGGCACGCAGTTTGTGCCCCACTCGGCAAAAGCGTGGAGCAGTACCTCGGTGTCGGAGTGCCCGTTGAAGCTGTGCCCGCGGGCGGCCAGTGCGGCGCGCAGCTCGGGCGTGTTGTAGAGCTCGCCGTTATAAACCAGCACGTAGGTTTCACCCTGCCAGTCCAGCTGCATGGGCTGCAGGCCGTTTTCGAGATCCACAACCGCCAGCCGCGCGTGGATGAGCGCCGCCGCGCCGCAGATATACATACCGCGCTGGTCCGGCCCGCGCCGCGCCAGCGTTTGCTGCATGGCGCAGTAGGCCGCGTACCGCCGCTGGATGGTCCGGGGGTCGCGCCCGACCTGCCCCGCAATTCCGCACATAAAAACGCCCCCTTTGCATGATTCACAAATGAATATGCAGGTGGGGGCGGGGGTATGATTTTTTTGTTTCGGGAAAGGGCTTTGGCCGTTTGCGGTCTGTTTCTTACTTTCCCGCAATCGCGTCTGCAATGTGACCGGCAACGGCATCCTTGCTCTGGAGGGGCAGCTCGGTGACGCCTTGGACGGTGATGATGGTCACAACGTTCGTGTCGACGCCGAAGCCTGCGCCGGGCACTTTCAGGTTGTTGGCCACGATCATATCCATGTTCTTCTTGTTCAGCTTGGCCGTGCTGTTTTCAATCAAGTCGCGGGTCTCCATCGAGAAGCCGCAGACAAACAGCTTTTCCGGCTTATGCGCACCGACCCAGGCTAAAATATCGTCGGTGCGTTCCAGGGCAATACTCATCTCGCCGTCGTGCTTTTTGACCTTGTCCGCGGCGACAGTGGCCGGGCGGTAGTCGGCCACGGCGGCGGCCATGACGAGGGCGTCAGCGTCCATGGCGTTTGCCTTGACGGCCTCAAACAGGTCGGCGGCGGTGGTGAACGGAACGGTCTTTACAAACGGCACGGGCGGCAGCGTGCAGCCGGTGGACGCCAGCAGCGTGACGTCTGCGCCGCGCAGCATACAGGCGCGGGCCACGGCGTAGCCCATCTTGCCGGTGGAATGGTTCGTCAGGTAGCGCACGGGGTCCATCGGCTCCTGCGTGGCACCGGCGGAGACGACGACCTTTTTGCCTTTAAGGTCTTTCGCGCAGGCCAGCTCCCGCAGGACGTAGTCAACCAGCACACCCTCATCGGGCAGGCGGCCCGAGCCGACGTCGCCGCAGGCCAGCATACCGGAGCCGGACGGGATGACCGTGAAGCCGTAGTGCTCCAGCGTTTTGAGGTTATCCTGGGTGATGGGGTTTTCGAGCATGTGGGTGTTCATGGCGGGCGCGACCAGCTTTGGGCAGGTCGCGGCCAGCGTGACGGTGGTCAGCATATCGTCGGCCTGACCGTGGGCCAGCTTGGCGATAACGTTGGCCGTGGCCGGAGCGATGAGCATCAAATCTGCCGCGTTGGCAAGGCTGATATGGGCCACGTCGTACTGGAAGTTGCGGTCAAACGTATCGACCTGGCAGCGGCGGCGGGTCAGCGTCTCAAACACCAGCGGCGAGATAAACTCGGTGGCGTTTTTCGTCATAAGAACGTGTACATCCGCGCCCAGCTTGACGAGTGCATGCGCCACGTTGGGCATTTTGTAGGCGGCAATGCCCCCGGTGATGCCGAGGACGACGGTTTTATTTTTTAACAGCATTTGTAAGGTCACACCCCTGCTAAACAAATAATAAATAAGAAATAAAAAATAATAAATGATGTGGAGTTTTTGCCTTTGGCAAAAACGAAATTGCTCTGCGTGTATTATAGCAGATTGACGCCCCGTATGCAAATGCGTATAATATTTTTGAGCGGTGCGCAGCGCCGCGATCCACCATATTTATTATTTATTATTTTTTATTTCTTATTTTATAAAAGGATAGATTATGGTTTTAGCAGTTGACATCGGCAACTCCAACATCTGCATTGGCGGGCTGGACGGAGCGGACCACCGCACCATTGCGTTCACGACCCGCATGGTCACCCGCCCCCGCTGCACCGAGGACGAGTACGCCGCCGAGATGAAATTTCTGCTGCAGCGCCTGCCTGTGGACACCACCGCCTGTGAGGGCGTTATTGTGTGCAGCGTCGTGCCACGCCTGACCGGCGTGCTGGCCGCCGCCTGCAAGCGGCTGACCGGGCGCGAGGCGCTGGTCGTGAATTACACGCTGGACACCGGGCTGACCTTCGCCGTGGACGAGCCCGCCAAGGTGGGCCGGGACCGCATCGCCGATGCCGCTGCGGCAGCGGAGCACTATCCCCTGCCCTGCATGACCGTGGATCTGGGCACGGCGACAACATACAACGTTATATCGGACAAAAATGTGTTACTGGGCGGGTTCATCGTGCCCGGCGTGCAGACGAGCCTGCGGGCCATCAGCGCGGGCACGGCGCAGCTGCCGCCCATCGCGCCCGAGCCGCCGGAGCATCTGATTGGCGCGAACACCGTCGCCGCGCTGAACAACGGGGCCATGTTCGGCACCGCCGCCATGCTGGACGGGTTAGCGGACCGCGTTGAGGCCGAGCTGGGCCAGCCGCTGACCGTGGTCGCCACCGGCGGGTTAGCGCCGTACATTATGCCCTGCTGCAAGCGGAAGATCATCTATGACGCTGATTTGCTGTTCAAGGGGCTGGCACTGATCTGGGAGAGGAACGGGAAATGAGGCTGCGGTTCAGGGGAGGGATTTATTCCTCCCCTGAGGTCTGCGGTTGCGGAGGTTGCCCGGGCGGATATGGAATCCGCCCCTACGGGCTGTGGGATGCCTTTATACATCCCATGGGCGCTTGCTGCGACGGAAACGGCCACGGGTCGTCGGGAACGTCGACCTCTGCGGAGTTGCTGCCTGCCTGTCCACTGGTTTGTAGGGGCCGCACATGTGCGGCCCGCGGCTGTACGGAGGCGCTCGTTTGCGGGCAGCCTCCGGGCCGGGCATGCCCGGCCCCTACCACACGATGATATTAAAAAAGCACAAAAAGCCGCAGCTATGCGTTTTCTGCACAGTTGCGGCTTTATTTGCACTCTTTTATGCGCTCACATATCCGGCGTCACGGGCACGGCACCGTAGTTGCGGATGTTCAGGACGTGGCAGCTGCCTTCGCCGAAGCAGCCGTCGATGGCGGCCTTGTAGGCGTCCAGCAGGTCAACGGGCACAAACGCCTGAATGGTGCCGGCAAAGCCGCCGCCCTGCAAACGCCACGCGCCGCGGCCATTCAGCACGCGCTGGCTCAGGGCCAGGGCCACAGGCACGCCCTGCTCCTTCGGGTTCTTGATGCTGTAGGCGTTCTGGTTGAACTCAAAGCTGGAGTGACCGCCCTCGATAATCAGGCGCAGGAACGTTTCAAAATCATCCT
>OLQN01000410.1_pt1 | contig 38499 bp, 27 predicted proteins | sample 1673181 | NCBI WGS metagenome assembly OLQN01 (sample SAMEA3136763, study PRJEB25190) | human gut metagenome | biome: human gut; feature: human-associated habitat; material: faeces | place: Austria | collected 2013
TCCCACAAATTGTGACGCACATCTTGCAGAAAGCCTTTTTCAGACACGCTCTAGGCACAGAATGAACAGTAGGACAGTGACCGGACTGGATGTACTCTGTTCAGTCACGCAAATGAATTAAGCGAATATGTCGCGTGCCAGCGACATCATTATAATGGAGGCCGTGCCCTCAAGGCATGTGAAAGAATATGAACAAGAAGCAGAAAAAAGTATTGACCAGAATTATTATTGCTTTTGTCCTTTTGGTTTTGCTGCACTTTCTTCCGGTAGATGGCTATCTTCGAATGGCACTTTACATGGTCCCGTATCTGGTGATCGGTTATGATATTCTGAAAAAAGCGCTTAAGGGAATTAGGAACCGTCAGGTATTTGATGAGAATTTTCTGATGGCAGTTGCCACAATTGGTGCCATTGCTCTCGGCGATTATCAGGAAGGCACTGCGGTTATGCTGTTTTACCAGATCGGAGAACTTTTCCAGAGTTATGCCGTTGGAAAGAGCAGAAGAAATATCAGCGAGCTGATGGATATCCGTCCGGATTATGCAAATATTGAGCAGGACGGTAAGCTGGAAAAGGTAGACCCGGACGAGGTAGAGGTTGGAACTATCATTGTGGTTCAGCCAGGAGAGAAGATTCCAATTGACGGAATGATTGAAGAAGGAAATTCCACATTAAACACAAGCGCACTGACAGGAGAAAGCCTTCCGCGAGATGCGAAAGTGGGAGATGAGGTCATCAGCGGCTGCATTAACATGACAGGTGTATTGAAAATCCGCACCACGAAGGAATTTGGTGAATCTACGGTTTCCAAGATCCTGGACCTTGTTGAGAACTCCAGCTCCAAGAAATCCAGATCTGAAAACTTTATTTCAAAATTTGCAAAATATTATACCCCGGCAGTCTGCTACAGTGCTCTGGCACTTGCAGTCATTCCGCCTCTTTGCAGAATGCTGTTTATGGGACTTTCTCCGGAATGGGGAGACTGGATCTACCGTGCTCTGACGTTCCTTGTAATCAGCTGTCCATGTGCACTAGTGATCAGTATTCCCCTCAGTTTCTTTGCTGGAATCGGTGGTGCCAGCAATCAGGGCGTTCTGGTAAAAGGCTCCAACTATCTGGAGACGCTTTCCCAGACGAAGACCGTTGTTTTTGATAAAACAGGTACTATGACAAAGGGCGTATTCGAGGTCAGCGGAATCCACCATAATGAGATGGAGGATGCAAAGCTTCTGGAATATGCAGCATATGCAGAGTGCTCTTCCTCACACCCCATCAGCAAGAGCCTTCAGAAAGCATATGGCAAGCCAATTGACCGCAGCCGTGTCACAGACATTGAGGAAATCGGTGGAAACGGTGTTATTGCAAAGGTGGACGGTGTGTCTGTAGCTGCGGGTAACGCGAAGCTGATGAACCGTCTGGGCATTGCGTACAAAAAGTGCCATCATGTAGGAACGGTTGTCCATATGGCTGTGGATGGAAAATATGCAGGTCATATCCTGATTTCAGACATTATCAAACCTCATGCCAAAGAGGCAATTGAGAACCTGAAAAAAGCAGGTATTACAAGAACGGTTATGCTCACCGGTGACGGAAAAAAAGTTGCAGAGTCTGTAGCAGCTGACCTTGGAATCGGAGAGGTTCACAGCGAGCTTCTTCCGGCGGATAAGGTTTCCAAGGTGGAAGAACTTCTGGCAAATAAGTCTGAAAAAGAGAAGCTTGCCTTTGTTGGAGACGGAATCAATGATGCACCGGTTCTTTCAAGAGCGGATATTGGTATTGCAATGGGTGCGCTTGGTTCTGATGCTGCAATCGAGGCGGCTGACGTTGTGCTGATGGATGACGACCCGTTAAAGATTGGGAAAGCCATTCGCATTGCCAAGAAGTGTATGCGAATTGTATATGAAAATATTTATTTTGCAATTGGCGTGAAACTGATCTGTCTGGTACTTGGTGCCCTCGGCATTGCAAACATGTGGATAGCCATTTTTGCAGATGTAGGCGTTATGGTACTGGCAGTGCTCAATGCAATCCGTACTTTGTTTGTGAAAAATCTTTGATGATGATATCGAGGTATTCAGAATGAAAAAAGACATAGATAAAGAAGTGGAAATCTGTGATTGCTGTGAGGTCCATGAAAATCTTCTGCAAATTGTAAACGAGACCATCCCGGAGGAAAACGAGCTGTATGATCTGGCAGAGCTGTTCAAGGTGTTTGGCGATTCTACCAGGATCCGGATCCTGTTTGTACTTTTTGAAGCAGAGGTGTGCGTGTGTGACCTTGCAAAGGCATTGAACATGACTCAGTCAGCTATTTCCCACCAGCTTCGTATTCTGAAACAGAATAAACTGGTAAAAAGCCGCAGGGATGGAAAATCTATATTCTATTCTCTGGCAGATGAGCATGTTCGGACGATCATTGACCAGGGAAGAGAGCATATAGAGGAAGATTAGAGGTTGACTTCTTAACGGCAATTTGGTATATTAACTACACATATGGATTCTGTGAGGGAGTAGTTTGCGTGAAAACGTGGTTTGTCAACAGTCGCGGCTTTGATCGAATTTGATTCTGGCCTGGCAAATCTTAAAGAATGAGACTCATGTATGCATGTTATGGCATACATGAGTCTTTTTACATTTTGTGCAGATGTAATTCCAAAGAAGCAGGCTTATGAAGCAAATACTGTTTTGTAACACACATTTTGCAGAAAGCCTTTTTCAAACACACTCTGGAGAATCTGTAAAGGTAAAAATATGCGGATAACAAAAGGAGAATATTATGCAAAATATTATTAATGGATTGCCAATTGCAGCTGTTATCCTGCTGCTGGCAGTGGGATTTGCCTTTCTGGTAAAAGGGGCTGACTTTTTTGTGGAGGGAAGTTCCAGCATTGCGAAGAAGTTAAAGGTTCCGCCCATCATCATTGGTCTTACGATTGTGGCTATGGGAACTTCACTGCCAGAAACAGCCGTGAGTGTGACTGCTTCTCTGGTACAAAATAATGAACTTGCGGTCAGCAATGTAGTAGGATCCAATATTTTTAATCTGATGTTTGTAATTGGTGTCTGTTCGATTCTGACGCCAATTATGGTTCAGAAAGCAACTGTGGTAAGAGATATTCCCTTGTCTTTAGGCTGTGCACTATTTCTGCTTGTACTGGGAATTTCAGGACTGGGAGATAAGGCGGGAATGACGCTGGGTCATGCAGATGGAGTTATTTTCTTGATCGTGTTTGCCGGATATATTTTCACAATGGTACGAAGCGCAATGAAAGCCCGTGCTGCAGGACAGAAGGTTGAAATAGAAGGTGTTGAAGAATGTGATAATATGAAAGAGCTGTCATATGGCAAAAGTATCCTCTTTCTGATCGTGGGTGCAGCTGCAATTGCTTTTGGCGGTGACCTTACCGTTGATACAGCCAGCAGGATTGCAATAGAGCTTGGAATGAGCCAGACTCTGGTCGGGCTTACCATTGTGTCTATCGGAACTTCACTTCCGGAGCTTGTAACCTCTGTAGTTGCAGCAAGAAAAAATGAAGTTGATATGGCAGTTGGAAATGCAGTTGGATCTAATATTTTCAATATTCTGATGGTTCTTGGAATCTCATCTGCTATCAGTCCGGTAGCTTTGATCCGGGAAAACATAATCGATATAGTGCTTCTTATGGTATTTTCGGTTATGGTCTGGATCTTTGCAGGAACCAGGAAAAAAATTGAGCGCAAAGAGGGTATTATAATGGTAGTGGTATATCTGGTTTATTGCGCATATATTATTGCCCGTTAATAAAAGTAGAAAAAGCTTTCATCCATCCCGCAAAGGGAGAGATGAAAGCTTTTTTTTGATTGGAAAACAGGTGAAAATCAACGCTTGCATAGAAAAACGCCTGGCGGAACAGTACCAGCTGAATAGCGGTAAATATGCTGAAAAAATTAAAACATATTGCTGATAAAAATTTCCAGACCAATTGCGATAAGAATGACGCCGCCGAGAATATCCGCCTTGTTGGAAAGCCTGGTTCCGAAGCGTTTTCCAAGGGAAAGTCCGGTCATGCAGATAAAGAATGTGACTATGGCAATGATCAGGGAACAGACAAGAGCCATCAGCCAGTCATACTCTGAGATGGTGAATCCTACGGACAGGGCGTCAATGGAGGTTGCAATGCCCTGAATGAAAAGGGCTTTGGGACCAACTCCCGGAATTTCATCACCCTCATCGGTTCCCCGGATACCATTGATCAGCATGGAGCCTCCGATATAGCAAAGAAGGATCAGCGCAATCCATGGAATAAATTTCTCAAATGTCCTGAAGTATCCTACAATGGTGTGGACACATAACCATCCGGTCATTGGCATGATGGCCTGGAAAGCACCGAATGTGCCTGCAATGCCGCACATTTTTTTCATGCGCATCTTAGGCTCGTGAAGGCCGTTTGCCAGGGACACAGAAAAAGCATCCATTGCAAGTCCGACTCCAAGCAGGGCGCTGTTCAGAAAAAACACAAAACAGTAGTTCATTTTTACGTTCCTCCGTAATGTATTTTATTACTGGTTTCCATTTTTTTATTTGCTGTGGAAACAGATCTCTCGGCGAAGCTTTTTACAGCATGAAAAAAGACCCGATATATAACCACAGGCTATATATGGGTCATCTGCATTCTTATAAAAGGACAGACTCCATGTATAGCATAACGTTATACATGAGTCTCGCAATTTAATGCAAGCCAGATCGAAACACTGCTCTGAAATCTGCTGTTCATTCAGTGAACAGCAATCTATACAAACAGATTCATACGGTCGGTATGTTGACTTGCCACGCGTCTGTGGACACGCTTGCTACTCCCTCACAGGGAAACCTTGTTTCGTAACTTTATCAGATAATGATAAAATTGTCAATAATTTTTCTCAATAATATTGACATCCTGACAATATTAGAATAAACTAACTCCTGTAACATTAATGATAAAATTTATCATTAGAAGACGAATTTTATCAAAAATGGTTGCTGCGTAGTTTTGCACAGCAGCAAAAATCTTACATATGGGAAAAGAGGACAAGTACATATGACATTAAAAGACCTTCCCATCGGGAAAACCGCCACAGTTACAGTAGTAGGAGGAGAGGGTGCCCTGCGGCAGCATTTCCTGGATATGGGAATCATTCCCATGGCGGACGTGACCATGGTAAAATATGCACCTATGGGTGACCCTGTTGAAGTCAGGATACATAGCTATGAGCTGACTCTGCGTCTTGCAGATGCTGCCCAGATTCAGATTGATAATGTAAGGAATGAAAAAGAACAGAAACGAGGAAGCCGTGTCAGGGCGATTCCTCATCCAGGTCTGGGCGAGGGAGGTAAATATCATGAAAAAGCAGATGAGCATCCCCTTCCTGACAGTGAGCTTCTTACCTTTGCGCTGGCAGGAAACCAGAACTGCGGTAAAACAACCCTGTTTAATCAGTTAACCGGCTCCAGTCAGCATGTAGGCAACTTTCCGGGAGTTACTGTAGACCGCAAGGATGGTATTATCCGTGGGAAAAAGAATACTCTGGTGACAGACCTGCCGGGAATTTATTCCATGTCCCCCTATACCAGCGAGGAAATCGTAACCAGAAGCTTTATTCTGGAACAGCATCCAAAAGGAATTATCAATATTGTGGATGCAACCAATATTGAAAGAAATCTATATCTTACCATGCAGCTGATGGAACTGGATGTTCCTATGGTCCTGGCATTGAATATGATGGACGAGGTAAGGCAGAATGGCGGTTCTGTACGTGTGAACCAGATGGAAGAGGCGCTTGGAATTCCTGTAGTACCTATTTCAGCAGCGAAAAATGAGGGAATCGATGAACTGGTAGCCCATGCGATCCATGTGGCAAAATATCAGGAAAAACCAAAGCGGCTGGATTTCTGTGATGCAAACGATGACGGCGGAGCCGTTCACAGATGTCTTCATGGAATTATGCATCTCATTGAAGATCATGCACAGCAGGCGGATATTCCGGTGCGTTTTGCAGCCAGTAAGCTTGCGGAAGGGGATGAACTGATCCTGGAAAAGCTTGGGCTGGATCAGAATGAAAAAGAAACCCTGGAGCATATTGTAAAGCAGATGGAGACGGAGCGTGGGCTTGACCGGTCCGCGGCGATTGCCCATATGCGCTTTGACTTTATTGAAAAAGTCTGCGCTGAGACCGTGATTAAGCCTCATGAAAGCAAGGAGCATCTGCGCAGTCAGAAGATGGATAAAATACTTACAGGCAAATATACAGCCATTCCATGCTTCGCAGGTATTATGGCTCTGGTTTTCTGGCTGACCTTTGGCGTGATCGGAAAGGGACTTTCAGATCTTCTGGATATGGGAATTACCTGGCTGACTGCAGTGGTGGATCAGGCAATGACTGCATGGAACGTAAATAATGTGCTTCATTCTCTTGTAATTGACGGTATTTTCAATGGAGTTGGAAGTGTGCTCAGCTTTCTGCCGATTATCGTCACCCTGTTTTTCTTCCTGTCACTTCTGGAAGACAGTGGATATATGGCCAGAGTTGCTTTTGTAATGGATAAGCTGCTTCGAAAGATTGGACTTTCCGGACGAAGCATTGTCCCAATGCTTGTAGGCTTTGGCTGCACAGTTCCCGGCGTTATGGCAAGCAGAACCCTGCCCTCAGAGCGTGACCGTAAGATGACGATCCTCCTTACTCCTTTTATGAGCTGTTCGGCAAAGCTTCCTATTTATGCTTTCTTTACAGCTGCCTTTTTCCCGAAATACGGTGCACTGGTAATGATAGCACTTTATTTCGGCGGAATTATTATGGGAATCCTGATGGCACTGATTTTTGGAAAAACCATGTTTAAGGGAGAAGCGGTTCCCTTTGTAATGGAGCTTCCTAATTATCGTCTTCCAGGTGCAAAAAACGTTGGCCAGCTTCTTTGGGAAAAGGCAAAGGATTTTCTTCAGAGAGCCTTTACTGTTATTTTTGTGGCAACCATTGTGATCTGGTTTTTACAGACCTTTGATCTGCATTTGAATATTGTGACAGATTCCAAAGACAGTATTCTTGCAGTACTTGCCGGATTTATTGCACCGGTATTTGGGCCTCTTGGCTTTGGAGACTGGAGATTTTCCACAGCTCTTGTAACAGGTTTCATGGCAAAGGAGAGCGTGGTTTCCACATTGTCCATATTATTTGGAAGCACAGCGGCACTGGTGGAGGTGCTTTCTCCGCTGGCAGCAGTGTGCCTTCTTACCTTCTGCCTTTTATATACGCCTTGTGTAGCCGCGATTGCTTCTGTGAAACGTGAGCTTGGCGGAAAATGGGCAGCTGGAGTGGTGATCGGACAATGTGTGATCGCCTGGATTGCGGCATTTTTGGTAAAAATCGTCGGCGTTTTGATCGGATTTTGAGAAAAATGACTATTTTTCATTTTTGTTAAAAATAATATTGACTATTGGTCATTTTGGGTTATACTATAGTACGAAAGAAATGAATTTAAGGAGATGACATCAATGGTCAAAGTAGGAAAATGGATAGCCAAGCATAAGGTCCTGGTGCTTTTGATCGGACTTTTGCTGGTAATCCCGTCTGTGATCGGAATCGCAGAGACGAGAGTCAATTATGATCTGTTAAGTTACCTGCCGGATACCCTTGAGACAGTAAAAGGTCAGGATATTCTGGTAGATGAGTTTGGTATGGGCGCCTTTTCCATGGTAATTGTGGAGAATATGGATATGAAGGATGTCCAGAAGCTGGAAGAGAAATTCAGTGAAGTAGAGCATGTAAAGGATGTTCTCTGGTATGATGATGTGGCGGATATCACTCTTCCGGTAGAGATGATTCCTGAGAAGTACAGAAAGGTATTTATAAATGGCGATGCAACCATGATGCTGGTTTTGTTTGATAATACCACATCTTCAGATACTTCCATGGAAGCTATCACAGAACTACGTAAGATTGCCAACGAGCAGTGCTTCCTCAGTGGCATGACAGGAGTTGTTACAGATATTAAGAACATTGCCATGCAGGAGCTGCCGATTTACGTTGTGATCGCAGCAGTACTCAGTCTGATCATTCTGGAGCTGACAAGCGGATCCTTTGTTGTTCCGTTTTTGTTCCTGCTTAGCATCGGACTTGCTATTCTTTACAACCTGGGAAGCAATGTTATTTTAGGCGAGACTTCTTATATTACGCAGGCACTTACCGCGGTACTTCAGCTTGGTGTTACCATGGATTATTCCATTTTCCTTCTGAACAGCTACGAGGAAAATAAGAAGCGTTTCCCTGGTGAAAAGGATCGTGCCATGGGGCATGCCATTGCCAATACTTTTAAGTCTGTAGCTGGAAGCTCTGTTACCACAGTAGCCGGCTTCGTTGCACTTTGTGTTATGACCTTTGCTCTTGGACGTGACCTTGGTATTGTTATGGCAAAGGGCGTTATTATTGGTGTTATCTGCTGTGTAACCATTCTTCCGGCACTGGTTCTGTTTTTTGACAAGCCTATTGAGAAGACACAGCATAAGCTGCTTCTTGCCAGAATGGATAAACCGTCTGCATTTATTACGAAGCATTATAAGCTTTGGACTGTGATTTTCCTGGTGCTTCTGCTTCCGGCTATTTATGGAAACAATCATACAAAGATTTACTATAATATTGCAGAATCCCTTCCATCCACTTTGGATTGCAACATTGCCAATGATGAGCTGGAGAAAACTTTCGCAGTAGGCAATATCCATATGATTATGATGGATAAGAATATGGACTCCAAGCAGAAACAGCAGATGTTAAATGATATTGATAAGGTTGAGGGTGTGAAGTGGAGTCTGGGTATGAATTCCCTGATCGGACCTACCGTTCCGGAGTCTATGATCCCGGATGATCTGAAGAAGATTTTCAAAGGAGATCAATATGAGCTTGCATTTGTATGCTCTGAATATGGTTCTGCTACAGATGAGGTAAATGCCCAGCTTGCAGAAATTGATAAAATAGTAAAGAAATACGATAATACTGCAATGGTAATCGGTGAGGCACCGCTTATGAAAGATCTTCAGGATACCACAGATGCCGATCTGGTTCGTGTAAATGTAATCTCCATCGGTGCCATTTTCCTGATCATTATGATTATCTTTAAATCAATTTCCCTTCCGATCATTCTGGTTGCGGTTATTGAGTTTGCGATTTTTGTCAATATGGCCATTCCGTACTATCAGGGAATCAGCCTTCCGTTCGTTGCAAGTATTGTTATTGGTGCCATCCAGCTGGGTGCAACCGTTGACTATGCGATCCTGATGACTACCCGTTATCAGAGAGAGAGACAGCACGGTAAGAATAAGATGGAAGCCATCAGCATTGCCCATAAGACCAGCATGCCGTCCATTATCAGCAGTGGTCTCAGCTTCTTCGCAGCAACCTTCGGTGTTTCCTGTTATTCACAGGTTGAGATGATCGGTTCTATCTGTACATTGCTTGCCCGTGGTGCGATCATCAGTATGGTAGTTGTACTGTTTATCTTACCAGCTATGTTTATGATCTTCGATAAACTGATCTGTGTTACATCTATTGGTTTCCTTGGAGATAAAAAGGCAGCCAAAGCGAAATAAAACATAATCAGACGTCCTGGGAGCGCTGATTACGCTCAGAACAGCCGGCTTTGGAAGAAATCCGTTACGGTTCGCTCCGTGACAAGTAACACGCTTCGCGATGCATAGAAATCCTGCTTCAGCAAAATGAGGCAGGATTTTTTTGTTGAATAAAAGAGAAGAAAACGTTATAATTGTGTTGCATTTTAGAGCCTGTTTGAAAAAACATTCCCGCAAATTGTGACGCACATTTTGCAGAAAGCCTTTTTCAAACACGTTTTAGGAAATGGAGTGATTTGTACATGACACTAGAAGAAATCCTTGCCCAGGTGCAAATGGGAGGACTTTCTCCGGAAGCAGCAGGGAAGCTGATTCGACAGGATGGTTACAAGGAAATGGATTATGCCAAGCTGGATACGGGGAGAAAAGCCCGTACTGGTTTCGCAGAGGTGATTTACTGCAGCAATAAGGCAGATGTCCATTTGCTGAAAATATTTGAACGTTTATATATGGAAGAGGGAGAAGTACTTGGAACAAGGGCTTCCCAGGCACAGTATGAGCTGGTGAAGGAGAAGTTTCCGGAAGTTCAGTATGACCCTGTTTCCAGAATCCTGAAAATAGAGAAACCAGATAAGATTCATGAGGGAAAGGTGGCTGTCTGTACTGCAGGCACTGCAGATATTCCAGTGGCCGAGGAAGCAGCACAGACTGCAGAATATTTTGGAACTCACGTGGAACGGATTTATGATGTTGGTGTAAGTGGAATGCACAGGCTGTTTTCCAGGCTGGAGATCATTCAGGACGCGAATTGTGTTGTGGCTGTGGCTGGCATGGAGGGTGCTCTTGCCAGTGTTATGGGCGGTCTTGTAAGCCGACCGGTGATCGCGGTGCCTACGTCTGTGGGATATGGAGCGAATTTCCATGGATTATCAGCACTTCTGACCATGATCAATTCCTGTGCCAATGGAATTGCCACCGTGAATATTGACAATGGATATGGAGCCGGATATCTGGCAACGCAGATGAACCGGCTGGCGCTTGGTAAGTAAGAGACACAAATTGAAAAGCAATTTGATAAATTTGTAACGAGGAGAATTATGGGAAAATCATTATATCTGGAGTGTTATTCCGGAATCAGTGGTGATATGACAGTGGCAGCACTGCTGGATCTGGGAGCAGATCAGAAGGTGCTGGAGGATGTACTTGAAAGTATTCCGGTGCAGGGATTTGAGATAAAAGTAAGCAGGGTGACGAAATCCGGGATTGATGCCTGTGATTTCGATGTAATCCTGGATGCAGAGATAGACGGACATGACCATGATATGGAGTATCTGCATGGACATGATCATAGTCATACGCATGGGGCAGAAGAACATAATCACCAGTATGAGCATAGCCATGAGGCAGCTGCAAAGAATGTGGCAGCACATGGACATGATCATGGAGATGAGATAGCAGCACATACTCACGAGCCCCATCGTCATCACAAACATCGCGGCATGAACGAAATCCGCCAGATACTTGCTGATACGAAGATGACTGACAGTGCCAGAGGTATTGCCCTTAAAATTTTTCAGATCCTGGCAAGGGCAGAAGCAAAAGCCCACAATGTTCCGGTGGAGGAGGTGCATTTCCACGAAGTTGGGGCTGTGGATTCTATTGTAGATATTTTGTCCGTGGCAGTCTGCCTGGACAATCTTGGAATTACAGAGGTCATTGTACCTGTATTATGTGAAGGAATGGGTACGGTCCGCTGCCAGCATGGCATTTTACCAGTTCCGGTTCCGGCGGTAACCCATATTGTACAGCAGTGTGGCCTGGATCTGCGGATCACTCCGGTACAGGGTGAACTGGTAACTCCTACAGGTGCGGCAATTGTGGCAGCAGTACGTACTTCCTGCAAATTACCGGAGACCTTTGCAATTGAGAAAACAGGTATCGGAGCTGGCAAGAGGACGTATGAGTGCCCGGGAATCCTGCGTGCAATGCTGATTCACCCGGAAGAATCCCATAAACCGGAAAAAGCGGTGGGAATTCCGGCAGGAAATGAAAGTGCGGCAAATGAAACTGCTGAAATTTTCAATCGGGAAGCTGCTGCCAAAATTCAGACCGGTGTTACGGAAAGCGCGGATTGTGCAGATTACATCTACAAGCTGGAAACAAACATCGATGACTGCAGCGGTGAAGTACTTGGCTTTGTCATGGAGAAGCTTTTTGAGGCCGGTGCAAGGGATGTGCATTATACTCCTGTATATATGAAGAAAAACCGTCCTGCATGGCTTCTTACCGTAATCTGTAAGGAAGAAGATGTCCCGGGAATGGAAGCTTTGATTTTTGCAGAAACTACCAGTATTGGTATCCGCAGGGTCAAGATGGAGCGCACGATTTTGCCCCGGAGAAAGCGGAAAGTAATGATTCCCTTCGGTGAGGTGGAAGTGAAAATCTGCGGTTCAGAAGGAGCAGAGAAATGCTATCCAGAGTATGAAAGCCTGGCGGAAATCTGCAGAAAGACTGGAATTTCTTATGCAGAAGCCTACCAGATGGCAGTAGATGCAAGTAAGAATCTGGAATGATTGATGTTATTGGTCACGGAGTAACACAGTAACTGATTGATCGCTTCCAGGTTAAATCGCAATATTGCAACCTGGGAAAGAGTATGTTACAATACAGTTTGGCTTTTTTCCAAAAAGAAGTTTATATACGAATGCTTTGGATAAAACAGAAAGCCAAATTTTTCAAAATATAATGGAGTGAATATGAAGAAATATTTAGATAATCTCAGACAGTATCAGTTCCTGTTAAGTGAGCTGGTCAAAAAAGGAATCAAGCTGAAATATCGTCGTTCCTACCTTGGTATTTTGTGGTCCATGCTAGAACCACTGCTTTCCATGGTGGTACTGACCATTGTCTTCGGAACCCTGTATGGAAACACGGACAAAACATTCCCTGTATACATTCTTTCCGGACGTCTTCTGTACAGCTTTTATTCCTCTGCAACCAAAGCTGCGCTGAAATCCATCCGGTCCAATGCAGCAATGATCAAGAAAGTGTATGTACCGAAATATCTGTATCCACTTTCAACTGTAATTTATAATTATATTATTTTTCTGATCTCCCTGGTTGTGCTTGCCATTGTAGGCGTGATCCTGGGTGTGAAACCGACTATTTATCTGCTTCAGGCACCGGTTGCCTTGATCATCATTCTGATCCTTTCCTACGGAAGTGGAATGTTCCTTGCAACTATCGGTGTATTTTTCAGAGATATTGAGTACCTCTGGTCTGTTGCCCTGATGCTGATCATGTATACATGTGCCATCTTCTATTATCCAAGCAAGCTGCTGAAGAGTGGCTGGGCATGGATCCTGAAGTTCAATCCTCTGTACTGTACCATTCAGATTTTCCGATCTGCAATCTTCGGAGAGCCTATGTATGCGCCATATGTAATTTATGCAGCTGCATTCAGCGTAGTAATCACCATCATCGGACTTGTATGCTTCAAGAAAAAACAGGATAATTTTATTCTGTACATCTAGAACCTGTTTGAAAAATCATTCCCTGCAGAAAGTATTTTTCAAACACGCTCTAAACTACCATTTACAGGAACATGTTAAGGAGAAAATATGAGCAAGACAGCCATTGAAGTCGATAACGTAAGCATGAAGTTCAACCTGAGCCGTGAGAAGGTTGACAGCTTAAAAGATTATATATTTAAAACCATTAAGAGAGAAATCCAGTACAATGAATTCTGGGCTTTGAAGAATGTAAGCTTCAGCGTGGAAAAGGGAGACCGTGTAGGTATCCTTGGTCTTAACGGAGCTGGAAAAAGTACTCTTCTTAAGGTGATTTCCGGTGTATTCAAGCCTACAGAGGGTCATGTGGACAAACATGGGAAAATGGTTCCCCTTCTGGAACTTGGCGCTGGTTTTGACCCGCAGTATACAGGAAAAGAGAATATTTACCTGTATGGTGCCATGCTTGGATATACCAAGAAATTTATTGACAGCAAATATGATGAGATTGTAGAATTCTCTGAACTTCAGAAATTCATGGATGTTCCGGTGAAAAATTATTCCTCCGGTATGAAATCCAGACTTGGCTTTTCCATTGCCACAGTAGTAGAACCGAAGATCCTGATCCTGGACGAGGTCCTTTCCGTAGGTGACGCCAAGTTCCGTAAAAAAAGTGAAAAGAAGATCATGAGTATGTTTGACTCAGGTGTTACCGTCCTTTTTGTATCCCATTCTCTGGAACAGGTACAGCGCCTTTGCAATAAGGCCATGATTCTGGAAAAAGGCAAACTGATCGCATACGGCGACATTGATCCGATCTCTGAGCAATACAGTAAAATGATAGGTGGCTGATTATGAAAAAGGAATTAACCCGGGAAGTTTCCAGATATGACAAGCTGGTAAAGCGTTTAGAAGGTGAAAAATGAAAATCCTGCAGGTAGGGCTGGGAAATAATCCTGGCGGTATGGAAGCATTTGTAATGAATTATTTCAGGGAACTGGCCAGACAGGGAGTATCCTTTGATTTTGTATCCATGTATGGAACGATTGCTTATGAGAAAGAAATCCAGGAGCTTGGTGGACGGGTTTTTTATGTTCCCAATATAAAAAAAGATTACTTTGGCTATATAAAGGCCTTTCGGAAGCTCCTTTCCCAGGAAAAGTACGATGTCGTGCATGTGAATATGCTTTCAGCAGCCAATATCGTACCACTTCGCCTGGCGAAGCAGGCTGGAGTGAGAAAGGTGATCGCACATTCCCATAACGCTTCAGCACCGGGAATTGTGCGTAAGCTGATGGATGGCATGAATCGTCCCAGAATAAAGCATTATGTGAATGAGAAGTTTGCCTGTTCCGAAAAAGCAGGCAGATGGCTGTTCGGAGATAAGGCTTTTGAACGGGGAGAAGTAACTTTGGTTGCAAACGCAATTGAGACAGATAAATATGGCTTTTCAGAGTCAAACAGGCGGAAAATCAGAGAGAAGCTGGGGATTTCCGGGGATGCCCTGGTAGTAGGGCATGTAGGCAGGTTTCAGGTTCAGAAGAATCATGAGGCCATTCTCCGTATTTTCCATGAAATCCAACGAAAAGAGCCAGCTGCAAGGCTTTGCCTTATAGGTGACGGCGAATTAAAGGAACAGATCCAGGAGCAGGCTAAGAAGGCGGGTGTCCTGGATAAAATCATATTTACGGGAGTATGTCAGGACGTGGAGCGGTACTTAAGCGCCATGGATGTTTTCCTGTTTCCTTCTTTATTTGAGGGACTTCCCTTTACTCTTCTGGAAGCTCAGGCCAATGGCCTGCCCTGTGTGATTTCAGACCAGATCACAGGAGAAGCAGTACTCTCCCGGGAAAATGTGACGATGATTTCTCTGGCAGAAAGCCCGGAGAAATGGGCCAAAGCTGTGTTTAAGATGAAGGAAGCCGGGAGAATCGAAAGAGAAGAAGCGGCCAGAAGGCTGGCAGAAGCAGGATTTGACATCCATAAGGAAGGGCAGAAGCTGATGCTTCTGTATGGCAGATAAGCTGACTGAGAAAGCTTTAGAGCGTGTTTGAAAAAGGCTTTCTGCAAGATGTGCGTCACAATTTCTAGACCGCAACCATTTAAAGAGCAGGAGAATAGGAATGGAAAAAATAGATTTTGTGCTTACCTGGGTGGACGGCAGTGACCCTGACTGGCTTGCACAGCGCAGGGAATATCAGCCTGGCAGGGGAACTGACGCCGGGGAGAGCAGATACCGCGATTGGGACAATCTCCAGTACTGGTTCCGCGGTGTGGAGAAATTTGCTCCCTGGGTAAATAAAATATATTTTGTCACATGGGGACATGTTCCAAAGTGGCTGAATACAGCGCATGAGAAGATTCAGATTGTAAAGCATGAGGATTTTATGGCGCCTGCTTATCTTCCTACCTTTAATATTAATTCCATAGAACTGAATCTTCACCGAATAAAAGGATTGTCAGAGCATTTTGTCTTTTTTAATGATGATATGTTTCTCATTGATTTCGTGAGACCGGAAGATTTTTTCAAAAACGGATTTCCCTGTGACTGCTGTATTGAGACCGCCCTTGTGCAGGACAATATCCGCAACCCTTTTGCCAATATTCTTATGAATGATGCAGCTCTTGTCAATATGCATTATAATAAAAAAGAAGTAATCAAAAAGCAGGCAAAAAAATGGTTCAGTCCGGCTTATGGAGCAATGCTCTTCCGCAATGTGCTGATGCTGCCTTATCGTGAATTTTCCAGTTTTAAATATTCACATCTTCCAAGTCCTTTTTTGAAAGCAACCTATTGGAAAGTATGGGACGAAGAAGGCGCTGTTCTGGATGAGGTTTGTAAGAATCGTTTCCGTACAGTATTCGATGTGAACCAGTACGTGATGAAATACTGGCAGTACATGGAAGGGAAATTTACGCCCCAGTCACCGAAGCTTGGAAGATTTTATACCATAGGAAAACATGATCAGCAGATCCACCATACCATTCGCAGACAGGCGTGTAAGATGATCTGCCTTAATGATGATGTGAATGTGGGTGATTTTGAGAAGCAGAAGAAAGAAATTCAGAGAAGCTTTGAAGTGATTTTTCCAGAGAAATCGTCTTTTGAGATGTAATTGCAGAAAGCCTTTTTCATACAGGCTCTGGTGTATCGTAATTTTTGTCAGGCAAATTATAGAAACGAGGGTAAGAGATGACAAAGGATTCCCTTAAAAGGAAAATAAAAGAAGAGGGTCTGGCTGGAAGTGTTCTTTATTATCTGGGTCGCTTTTGTTCAAAAGCGGAGCTTGCCATGGTGGGAAAATGGTTCGGGAATCACGGGAAGCTCCGTCAGAACTGCATTGTGCTGAAAAACCGTACCATGCAGGACATGACAGACAATCCCAGGGCCTTTTATGAATATCTGATTCAGAATAAAATAAATGAGAACTATCAGATTATCTGGATGGTTTCCGATAAGAAAAAATGTAAGAAACTGAAATGCAAGAATGTTAAATTTGTAACGGCAGAGAATAAATATGGCTGGTCCAGCCCCCTTTCTTATTATTATGGTGCTGTTGCAGGATTTTTTTTCTATACAAACAATACAGCTTACCTGAATTTTTACCATTGTAAAGGGCAGACCACAGTGAACATGTGGCATGGCTGCGGCTATAAAGATGCAGCCAAAGACAACAAGCCGCCAGAAGGAAAAAGCATGATGCATTTTGACCATGCCATGGTGCCGGGACCTGTGTTTGTGGAAACAAAATCCCGTTACTGGAACTGTGAGAAAGAGAAGATTCTTGCCCTTGGCTATCCAAGATATGACTGGATGCTCCATCCATCTGTCAGCCGTGGGGAGGCGCTGGAGAAGCTTTTTTCCCATAAGGATATGAAAACCGTGATCTGGATGCCTACTTTCCGAAAAAGTGAGGTGCTGATCAGCGCAGAGAATGAAATTGAACTTCCCTTTCAGCTTCCTGCATTGGAGAGCGAGGCGGAGCTGAAAGCACTGGATGTTCATTTAAGGGAATGCGGAATATTTCTGATCATCAAAAAACATCCCCTTCAGTCTGGCTGGTCCCTGGATGAAGGTGCGTATACCAATATCCGTTATGTGACAGAAGAAATGCTTCAGAAATCGGGCATTCAGCTGTATGAACTGGTGGGACTTATGGATGGACTGATTTCGGATTATTCCTCCATTGCAGTAGACTATATGCTTCTTGACCGACCTCTGGGCTATGTGCTCACAGACCTGGAAAGCTATCGAAATACAAGAGGATTTGTATTTGAAAATCCGGAAGCATATATGCCAGGTGAGAAGATTTACAATTTAGAGGATCTGAAGGACTATTTTTCCCATACCGCAGTGGGAGAGGATCCTTTTAAAGAAGAGAGAAGAAGATTATTGCCTGCAATGCACACTATGCCAAAGAAGTCAGGTTACTGCGAGGCACTTGCAGAGTATTTGAATATAAAGTAAAATAAAAGCAGAAGTTACCCATCCAAAAAGGTTCTAGTACATCATTTCGTAAATAATTATATCAATCGGATTCACAGACAAGTGAGTGGTATAGTTATTTAGAAAACAATGTGCTATGATTATTTTTTCGAAAAAAACAGATACAGGAGAGGGATAAATGGGAAAGGTAATCGGATACACACAGGGAACTTACGATATGTTTCATATCGGTCATCTGAACCTGATCAAAAATGCCAAGAGAAGATGTGATTATCTGATCGTAGGCGTAAATACAGATGAGCTTGTGGAAAGCTATAAGAATAAAAGACCTATCGTGCCATTGGAAGAGCGGGCAGAGATCGTCCGGTCTATTAAATATGTGGACGAGGTGATCATCACAAATACCCTTGATAAAAAAGAAATCTGGGATAAGATCCGTTTCGATGAAATTTATATCGGAGATGACTGGAAGGGAAATGAGCGCTGGGAGCGCACCGGGAAAGAGATGGAAGCCCTGGGAGCCAGGCTGGTTTATCTTCCCTACACCAAAGATACTTCTTCTACAATGCTTCGTGAGAAACTGAAAGAGTATTAATGCGGACTGATTTAGAGCCTTTTTTAAACAGGCTCTGGATTGTAATATATTAAGAAAGGTAAAATCCATGGAAAGAGCACAGAGAATTCTAAAGAAATTTTCAAAAATCCTGAAAGAGCAGGGCGCAGGACCTTTGTTCACCACTTTCAAAGGCTATGTGACTTACGCTTTATATGACCGCTGGAAAGTGAGAAGACTTCGCAAATTCCCCCCACGCATGGTGAAAAACAGAATCCTGTTTGAGACAAATGATGATTTTACAGACAATTGCCGGGCTCTTTTTGATTATATGGTTGCAAATGGATATAATAAAAAATATGAGCTGGTCTGGCTGGTTCATGAGCCGGAGAAGTATAAGAAATACCAGGCGGAGAATGTGAAGTTTGTCCGCAATTTTAAGAAGAACACGACGATCCGCCGGGCAGCAGCTTACCGCTATGCATTGACCTCAGCCTTTATTTTCTACACCCAGGCATTTAACTGGATCGGAATGGCAAGAAAGGGTCAGACCTTTGTAAATCTCTGGCATGGCTGCGGCTACAAGGCGAACAAGAACAACCGCAAGGTATTTTTCGACTACTGTCTGGTGCCAGGAGATGTGTTTATTGAGACGAAGAAAGAGTTCTTTGGCTGCAGTTCCAGAAAGCTTCTTGCACTTGGCTATCCCCGTTACGATCAGATGATGAAGGGCAGCGACGCCGCAAGAGCATATAAGGAAAAGCTTCTGAAAGCAGCTGACAGTGACAGGCTGATCCTGTGGATGCCTACCTACCGTCATGCAAGCAGCGAGAGACTGAATGAGGAAACGCTGAACAATGAATTTAATATCCCGATCCTGGACGATAAGGAGAGGCTTCTTGCTTTTAATAATTTCTGTCGTGATAATCATGTACTTGTGGTAATTAAGAAGCATTATCTCCAGATTCCATATGACTTCGGAGAAAATGTGCTGACAAACATTGTTTATCTGGAAAATCAGGATCTGGAAGACAATGGCTTGCAGCTTTATGAGTTTATCAACTGTTCGGATGCCTTGATTTCTGACTATTCCTCTGTGGCAATTGATTATCTGCTTCTTAACAGACCTATTGGATTTACCCTGGATGACTATGATGCCTATACGGAGTCCAGAGGATGGGTATTTGAAGATCCGCTGGAATACATGCCAGGAGAACACATTTACAATGTACAGCAGTTTGAACAGTTTGTTCTGGATGTCAAAAATGGAAAAGACGACTATGAGAATCAGCGTAAGGCGATTCTTGCAAAGACTCATAATGTAACAGATAATTACTGCAAACGTGTTTTGGATTATTTCAAAATTACGATATAACAGTGAAAATACGAAAGCCTTTTTTTACATGCTTCAGGATTTATCCCGCAAAAGGAGGAAGCCCCGGCAGGGGTGGTATATAACATGAAAATATGTATCTGGATAACAAAAATCTTTGATCTGGGCGGAACCAAGAGAGTGGTTTCCCTGTTGGCAAACGAGCTGGTGAAAGAGCATGAAGTGACGATCATGACTTATGAAGACCGCTTTCGTGAAGACCGCACCATGTATCATTTAAGTGAAGATATTAATGTGGATTTCATTGACAACAGCCAGTTCGTGAATAAGCATCATACCCCGGCTTTCTGCGCCCGCTATCTGGTGAAGAAGTTCAATGACAGATCTGGTATGTTTAATAAAAAAAGCCTGAATCCCATTCTTGCAGAAGCAATTTTTCCAAAAAAAACAAGAGAGAAATGGGTGGAATATTTTAATTCCCAGGATTATGACGTGATCCTTACCACAGCATCCCTAAGCCTGAGACTTGCCATGATCGCGCCCCGGCTGAAAGCCGCAACCATCGGCTGGCAGCATAACTGCTATGACGGATATCTTCATGTGAAGCCTGTCGTCTTCTGGCAGCAGGAGAACCTTCTTCAGCAGTATCTCCCAAATCTGGACCGCTACATTGTGTTGAGTGATTATGATAAGCGCGACTATATGGAGAAGCTTGGAATAGATTGTGAAGTAAAAATCAATCCCAGAAGCTTTGTCAGTGAAAAGAAGTGCGATGTGAAATCCAAACGTTTTCTCATGGCGACCCGTTTCGTATATGCCAAAGGACTGGATCTGATGATGGAATCCTTTGAAGAGTTCTGTAAAGAGGATTCGGAGTGGGAGCTTGATATCATTGGAGACGGAGATCTTTTTGACCAGATCAGGGCAGACGCGAAGAAGCGTCATCTGGAGAAGCGTGTCCATTTTGTAGGATATACCAATGAGCCTGAGAAGTATTATCTGAATTCTTCTGTTTTCCTTCTTCCATCCAGATGGGAAGGCTGGCCTATGGTGATTATGGAAGCCTTTGAGTTCGGTCTTCCGGTAATCGCTTATCATATGGGCGCCATGGATCTGATCATTGATGATGGAAAGACTGGTTTCCTTCCTGAAGCGTTTGATCCCCACAAATTTGCCCAGGCCATGCTGAAACTGGCACATGATGAAGAGCTTCGTGCCCGGATGTCTGCGAATGCCATTGCCAAGTCTGATGATTTCTCTATTGACAAGGCTGTGAAAGAATGGGACGGACTTTTTGAACGTGTAGTTGCGAAGAAGAGGGGGAAGTGACATGAAGATCACCGTGAACAACCTGAAGAAGCTGGTGAAAAGGATGGTCCGCCCGGATGAAAATTCCGGTAAAGAGAAGGACACTTTTGAGGCTGCCTTGAAGAGAGCCAGGGATGAGGCTAAATACAATCTTACTGAGGAGCTTCGGGAGAAGTACGCGGATTTTCTTGACAGTCCCATAAAAGAAAAATGTATACTATATGAGGCATTTGGGGGTAGAGGCATGACCTGCAGCCCTCATGCCATTTTCAAGTATTTGCTGACCCAGACAGAATTTCAGGAGTATCTCCATGTCTGGGTCATTGACGATTTTTCAGATAATGAACCCTGGATGGGACTTTACAGGGATTATCCAAATGTGAAATTTATTAAATTCCAGTCTGTAGAATACAGGGAATATCTGGCTACAGCCAAATATCTGATCAATAATGTAAGCTTTCCCGGATATTTTACCAAACGCAAGGAGCAGATCTTTGTGGATACCTGGCATGGAATCCCGTTAAAAACCATCGGATTTGACATTCCGGCAGGCAAGGTGAGTGCAGGAAATACAGTAAGGAATTTCCTTGCAGCAGACTATCTGATCGCGCCCAATCATTTTATGACAGAGATTTATGAGAATGCGTTCAAAATGAAAACTATTTATCCCGGAAAAATTTTGGAAATCGGGCAGCCCCGTAATGACAGCTATTTTCACACAGACCGGGAGGCTATATTTAAGAAGCTGCAGATGGCAGGCGTGGAGGCAGATCCAAAGAAGAAGCTGATCCTTTATGCGCCTACCTGGAAGGGCAGCAAGTATTCCAGCCCGGATACCAGCCTGGATGCCTATGAGAAGATGATCCGTACCATCGAGGAGAATGTGAATACCAGGGAGTATCAGGTGCTGGTGAAGCCTCATCAGATTGTATACTACCACATTAAAGACACAGTAGGGATAACCGGTCAGTATATTCCTGCAACCGTAGATACCAATGAGCTTCTTCGTGCTACAGATGTTCTGATTTCCGATTATTCCAGTATTTATTTTGACTATCTGGTATCGAAAAAGCCCATTTTGTTCTTTATCCCGGATCTTGCAGAATATAAGAATTACAGAGGCTTATACTTCGGAATTGATAAGCTGCCGGGGCCTGTTGCAGAAACTTATGAGCAGCTTGGAGATTATGTGAAGGATGCCGAAAGAGCCATGGAGCCATACCGGAAGGTTTACGAAAGGGAAGCAGCCTGGGCGTGTCCGCAAGATGACGGAGAGGTCTGCCGCCGTCTTGCAGACATTGTGTTCCACGGAAAAGAGGATTCCCGGTGCATATCCTGTCAGAATGAGGCACAGCCGCCAAAGAAAAAGCTTCTGATGTATGCCGGTGATTTTTCGGAGGGAGATGAAACCGAAGCATTTCTTGGACTTGCAGAAAATCTGGATTTTCAGAAATACGATGTTACCCTGCTTGTGTGCGGTGGTGGAGATGAGTTTGCGGAAGAACAGATCATAGGTCTTCCTGCCGGACTTCGGATCCTTTACCGTGGTCAGCCTTTTAACGGAAAAGCGGAGGAAATCGCGAAGAATGAGCTGTTTTTGAAGGGGAAAATAAAAGATATTCCACATGCTTTTTACAAGAGAGAGGCAAGGCGCCTGTTTGGAGAGGCGAAATTCGACTGTGCAATTGACCTTACCGAGAAAAAGAGCCTGTTTTCCGTGGTGGTAAAGGAGATGGAGGGTGTTCGGTTTTTCCAATACAATGCACGTTTTGTCCGGGAAAAACAGATTGCAAAGGAGCTGGCAGGCCAGCAGGTAATCGTATCTGCCACAGAAAGCTACTTTATTGCCAGATACCAGGGAAGCAATCCAGCTGTTATTACCGTGGAAGCCATTCCGGCACCGGATACAGAGAAAATCAATTATATCTGTATGTACCAGCAGAAAGCCCAGAACGTTCTGAAAGCCTTTTGCCGTCTGGAGAAAAATACCTGTCTGTACATTACCGGAAAAGGGAAAGGGTATCAGAAGCTGAAAGCTATGGTTTCAGAGCTTCACCTGGAGGGAAGGGTGATCCTTACCGGATGGCTTGAGAAACCCTTTGCATTTATGAATCTGTGCGATTATTTTATCTGCCCGGAAGGGGAAGAAGAAAGCCTGGGTACCCTTGCTGCAAAAACCATGAATATGAAGCTGCTGGCAGAAGACTGCACAACAGAGATGCCTTACAGCTTTCAGGCCAGGTCCTGGAATCAGGAACAGTGTGAGAAGCTGGATGAGCTGATAGAAGGTAAGAGGACTTCAGATGAATGAGATAGAGAAGATTTTGAAAGATAATATGGAGGATTATGAGAGCGTGAAGCGTCAGGCTCTGAAATTCATCCATGAGAATAAGAAAGAACTTTCCAAAAACTATGCCTACGCAGAGGTATGCGGGAATCCGGTGGATGCTTCCCATTTTTTCTTCCTTATAGATGAAAAAAAGCCTGGCAGTGACCTGCTTCTGGAAATGCTGGACTATGCGCTGAAGAAGTATGTTTCCTCTGAGAAGGCGAGTGTTACGGCCTGCATAAAAGGCGGTTTTCATCTGGTGAAAAAAACAGGTGTGGACTATGTAAAAGAGGAAAGTCGTGAATATCTGGAGGCGCTTTCCCAGGCAGGTTACATTATCGGTAATATGGTTCTGCCAGGCTCTTTTGTGAAAAAAGAAACACAGGTTTATTTTAATCCCATGCTGGAAATTTATGATAGGAAGTCTGTGGAGACTGCAGAATTTCTCTCAGTTACGGCAAGGGAGCTTCTGAAAACAGATTATATCTGCGCTCCGTCTAAGAGTAAAGCGAAGGAAGCATGGCTGGAAAAATGCACCCTGGGAAAAGTCTATGATGGAAAAGTGATCATAGAGAAAAAGGAAGGATTAAAAGAAGGCAGAGGCAGTCTTCTGGAGTGTATCCGAAGTCAGAATGCAGTGCCTGAAATGGAGTTTTTCTCCCTTCGAAATCAGGAGGAAAGGAAGAAAGTCCTGATCCTTAGCAGCTGGAAAGCCGAGCGGGAGGCTAAGCTTGTTGTCCGAAAGCTTGCAGACAGTATGGACAGGGAAAAATATGATACGGTTATTTATAGTGGCTGGCTTGGAAGCAAGGGAGATGTGAAAGAATTTCTCGCCTTTGAAAAAGAGCTTCCAAAAGTGATGGGCGCAGGAAGGATGACTCTGAGTGAGGAAGATTTCCTGAATTACCGTATGATTGAGAAAAATCCGGCTCTTTATCTGGAAAATCCGGAAATACGAAGATATATGCGAATGCTTGCCCAAAGAGAGTGGGGCAGGCTGTTCGGCAGCAGTTCCTGGGATGTGGTGATCATGGCTGGAAGTACAGGGTATCTGCCATATTATCTGGCAGCAGAGGCACCGGCGAAAATGAAAGTTCTGGTGGATCTTGATTTTCTGCCTTACATCCATGAAAAATATCCGGCAAGATGGCGAAAAGCTCTTACCGTATTTGACCGGATATATGCTCCGGCAGATTGCCAGCAGCTGGGAGACTACGGAAAGGAAAACCGCCTTCGGATAATGCGCCTTCCGGTACTTGCTGCGGACAAACCGGAGGAGAATCAGGTGGAAACGGTTTCTTACAATGGTGAGACTTACCTTGTGTGTGGAAAATGGAACCTGCAGGGAGAGCGTATTTCCATGAAGCTGGTACAAAAGCCGGTTCCGGGAAGTATTCTGGTAAATGGTGAGCTTGCACCAACGGCAGAGCAGAAAAAAGCTTTGGAGCAGCTGTCGGAGGATCACAGGATTTATGTGCTGGGGGCACAGAGTGCCGCCTATAAAAGCCTTTTGCCCGAAGTAGTGATCCTGGATGGATATGTGAAAAAAGAACTGTATCTGCAGCCTGCGGCCTGGGAATTTTTTGGAGCCTTTGAGAGTTATGTAGGAAACAAGGCCTTGGAATATGATGCATTGGAAAGAATATGTAAAACTTTTGGAGTGAAGGAGGACATTCCTTGATTCGTTCAGGGAGTGTCCTTTTTCTATAAAATGGGGGGAAAGTATGAATACGAAGAATAAAACCGGGAAATTCCGGATCATTTTCCGTTTCCTGAAAGGAAATATCCGGTTCTTTGTGGGGACGCTATTATTTTCGGTGCTGTTTACAGCATGTAATGCGTTGATCCCACAGATCGTGAAATACACAGCAGACCATATTCTGGTGCTGGATGGAATCCCGGATGGTCTGAATGTGCGGCAGACACTGCTTTTGTCAGCACTTCTGGTAGCTGCTTCGGCAGTTCTTTCGGGAGTTTTTAATTACTTAAGTAAAATGTGCCTGGCAAAAGGCTCAGAGAATTTCCTGAAATCCATCCGTGACACCTTGTATCACCACACCCAGTATCTGCCTTTTTCCTGGCATGTAAAGCACCAGACCGGGGAGATCATCCAGAGATGTACCTCTGACGTGGAAGTGATCCGTAATTTTGTGTGCAGGCAGCTGCCTGAGGTGTTTCGAATCTGTTTCCTGATCGTACTGTATCTGGGAATCATGTTTTCCATGAATGTGCAGATCACACTGGCTGCGGCAGCTTTTTTCCCGGTGATCATCGGTTATTCCTGCTATTTCTATTCCAGGATCGGGAAACGTTTTCAGGATGCTGATGAGGCGGAGGGGGCACTTTCCAGTACCGTGCAGGAGAATCTGACTGGAGTTCGTGTAGTGCGTGCTTTTGGTAGAGAAAAGTATGAGATCGATCGGTTTGATGAGAAAAATAATGCCTACTCCAATTTGTGGGTATATCTTGGAAAACTGATGAGCGTTTACTGGGCATCGGGAGATTTGATCACCAACCTGCAGGTGCTGGTGGTTATGGTGACTGGTGTTGTTTTTGCCGTGAATGGACGGATCACATTGGGCGAGTTTATGGCATTTATTTCCTACAATGCGTCTCTGACCTGGCCGGTGCGAAGCCTGGGAAGGATTATTTCAGATATGAGTAAGGCTGGGGTTTCCATGGAGCGTGTGGCTTATATTCTGGAGGCTGAGGAAGAGGATGCTGCTGTAAAGTGTGAAGCTAAGTCTACAGACAGAAATGAAAATGCAGAGAATATTGTGAAAAAGAAGAAGGCAGGACAGAGTGAGGCAACTCTGGATTATAAGATTCCTGCGCGGACAGCAGAGCGAACGAGTGAGGATTCCGAAAATAAAGGCTGTGGAGAAAAGCAGACTTTGGGACATATCATTGGAATGAAACCTGCCATGGATGGCGATATCTGCTTCCGCGATGTATCTTTCAGTTATTCCCCAGACCACCCGGTCCTGAAAAATATCAATTTTACAATCCCATCCGGAAGCACCTTTGCAATCCTTGGCACAACCGGAAGTGGAAAATCAACTCTGGTTCATTTACTGAACCGTTTATATGATCTGCCGGAAGACTGCGGCAGTATTACCATTGGTGGTACAGACATTCGTGACATTGACCGTCAGTACCTGCGCCAGAACATCGGAATGGTACTCCAGGAACCGTTCCTTTTCTCCAGAACCATCCGTGAGAATATTGGCATCACAAAGGAGAAGCTTCTGGATGAAGAAATCCGCCATGCAGCGGAGATTGCCTGTGTAGATGAGTCAATTCTTCATTTTGCAGACGGATATGACACCATCGTAGGTGAGCGTGGCGTCACTTTGTCCGGTGGACAGAAGCAGCGTGTTGCAATTGCCAGAATGCTGATGAAAGAAGCTCCGATCCTGGTATTTGACGATTCCCTATCCGCAGTAGATACGGAGACAGACAACAAGATCCGCAAAGAACTGAAAAAAGAGATGGAGAAAGCAACGGTTATTATGATTTCCCATCGGATCACATCTCTTATGCAGGCTGACTGTATTATTGTGATGGACAAGGGAGTAATCCAGCAGATGGGTACCCATGAGGAACTGATCCACCAGGAGGGACCATACAAAGACATTTATGAGATCCAGATGAACAGCGACATCCGTCTCATGGAAGGAGGTGCAGCATGCGAATAGAAGAAAAAGAATATACAAAGTCCATTGACATTTCCATCTGGAAAAAGGTTTTTCCATTCCTTGCACCCCGGAAAAATGTGCTGATTATGGTAATTGTGATGAATATTCTCTGCTCAGTAGTGGATATTATCATGCCGTTATTTCAGCGACAGGCCATTGATTCCTTTATCGAGAAAAATACTCTGGCAGGACTTGGAGGATTTATTGCGCTGTATATTGCAGTGATCGTCTTTCAGATGTGGTCCGTCATCTGTTTCACCAGAGGCTGCATGACACTTGATGTGGAAACAGGCCGTGATATGAAAAGGGCATTGTTTGTTCATCTTCAGAAGTTGTCTTTTTCCTACTACAATGCAACTCCGGTTGGATATATCCTGTCCAGGGTAATGAACGACGTAGCCAGGATCACAGAGTTAATCGCCTGGGATGTGATCGATATGCTGTGGGCTATCTTTTATGTAGTGGGTGTGTTTGTGGCAATGCTGTTTCTGAATTGGAAACTGGCTCTGGTGATCATGCTGATCGTTCCAGCTATTGCAGTTCTTACCTGGTATTTCCAGAATAAGATCCTCACATGGAACCGTCAGGTGAGAAAAATCAATTCCAAGATCACAAGTGGCTATAACGAAGGAATTATGGGTGCGAAAACTGTGAAATCCCTGGTTGTGGAGGAGAAAAACTTCCGGGAGTTTGCCTCTGTCACTGAGGAGATGAGAAGTGCGTCTATCAAGGCTGCCAGATTAAATGCAATTTATATTCCGCTGGTAGTTTTCTTTGGAGCTCTGGCAACTGCCCTTGTGCTGGAGCGTGGCGGCATTATGGTTCTGAATGGAAGTATGGATATTGGAACACTTGCTGCATTTACTGCATATGCAGTTGGAATTTTTGAACCAATTCAGAGGCTTGCAGGAATTTTGTCCCAGTGCATTTCTGCTCAGGCCAATATTGAGCGGGTGACCTCTCTTCTGGAAGAGAAGCCCCAGGTGGTAGACTCCCCAGAGGTTCTGGAAAAGTATGGAGATTTCTTTGATCCCCACAAGGAGAACTGGGAACCCATTAAAGGCGACATTGAGTTTGAAAACGTTTCATTCCAGTATCCCGATGGAAAAGAAGAGGTGCTCAGCAACTTCAACCTGAAAATTCCGGCTGGGACCAATGTGGCAATCGTCGGAGAGACCGGTGCAGGAAAAAGTACGCTGGTGAATCTGGCTTGCCGTTTCTTTGAGCCCACTAAGGGAAGGATCCTCATCGACGGCAGAGATTACCGTGAACGAAGTCAGTTGTGGCTGCACAGCAACATCGGTTATGTGCTTCAGAATCCCCATCTGTTTTCCGGGACTGTGATGGAGAATATCCGTTATGGAAGACTGGATGCCACTGATGAAGAAGTAAAGGCTGCTGCGAAGGCGGTTCATGCCGATGAGGTAGCCGAAAAGCTTGACAAAGGTTATGACAGTGACGTAGGTGAAGGCGGCGACCGTCTCTCCACCGGAGAAAAGCAGCTTCTTTCCTTTGCCCGCGCAGTACTGGCAGATCCTGCCATTTTCGTTCTGGACGAAGCAACTTCCTCTATCGACACCAAAACCGAGCAGCTGATCCAGCAGGCCACAGACAAACTGTTGAAAGGCCGCACTTCCTTCCTGATCGCCCACCGCCTGTCCACCATCCGAAACGCCGACCTGATCCTGGTAGTCCGTGACGGCAAGATCGTAGAGCAGGGAAAACACAAGGAACTGTTGGCGAAGAAAGGCTACTATTATCAGTTGGTACGGCAGCAATTTGCGGATGAGGAGTCCAGGAAGGTACTTAGCTAAATTGCATAAACTTGCATAATTACACTTGACTTCCTAATATTTTGGTAGTAAAATTACTTCAGTTCGTTAAACAACTAAATTAAAAAAGGATTAAATTCCTTGAAGGGAAGAAGTAGAAACAGAAGCACCTTGTCTACAGAGAGCTGTGTCGGTGGAAAGCAGCGTCAGGTCTGTTTTGAAGATCATCCCCGAGAAGGGAAGCCGAACGCTTCATAAGTATCCGTTTTTTCAAACAGGAACCAGATACGAAGTGAAGAACTGCATCAAGTAGGTTTCCACGGTTGTTCCCCGTTATCGGAATCGCGTATGTCGGTACGTTGTCTTTTCGTACTTGTTTCAAAGGGGAAACAGGGTGGTTGCGGTCTAATATGGTCCGTCCCTAGTTCAGGGGCGGATTTTTTTTGTGTAACAGGAAATTCCGTTGGAACTTCCTGTTATACAAAAGCCCTGCCGGGCAGGAACGCACTGCGGCTGCATAACAGATAGTTTCATTTTACGAAAGACGAAAACCTGACAAGTAAATTAAGAGGAGGAGAGATCATGAAAGTCTTCAAAAAAATCATGAATGCAGTAGCAGCAGTAGAAAATTGTATTCTGGTAGTGTCTACCCTGCTGATACTGGTTCTGACCGTGGGAAATGTTTTTTCCCGAAAAGTGATCCATCGTTCCTGGTCCTTTACCGAGGAACTTGTGGTCGCAGTCTTTGTACTGATTACCTTAATGGCTGCAGCACTTGCATGCCGCGAAGGAGAACTGGTTAACCTGTCACTGGTTACAGACCGTCTCCCTGAGAAACTGAAAAAACCATCTGTTATCCTTACCACTGTTCTGTGCATTATTTTTACCGCAATCTTATTCTGGTTCGGTATGGAAAAAGTAATCACACAGCTGGAAAACGGAAAACGTACCTTCGTTCTGAACTGGCCGGAGTGGATATTCTGGTCCTTCGTGCCAATCGGATCCGGATGTATGATCTTACATTTTATTGAATACTGTCTTGACTATTGCACAGGCAATCTGAAAAAGGAGGATAAATAAATGATAAGTGCAGTTCTTTTTATTTCATTTTTTGTTTTCCTGATCATGGGAGTTCCCATTGCAATCTGTCTGGGACTGTCCTCCGTCTGTGCAATCCTGTACTCCGGAACCTCCCTTACCATCGTTGCAACCAATATGTATGCCGGAATCAGTAAATTTCTCCTTCTGGCTATCCCATTTTTCGTACTTTCCGGAAATATTATGGCAAAAGCCGGAATTTCCAAAAGACTTGTCAGATTCGTAGATACCTGCGTGGGACATAAAAGAGGCGGCATCGCCATTGTATGCGTTATTGTAGCATGCTTCTTCGGCGCAATTTCCGGATCCGGACCTGCAACGGTAGCAGCACTTGGAGCAGTTCTGATCCCTGCAATGGTAGAGCGGGGAGGCTTCAGCGCACCGTTTTCCACAGCCCTGATGGCAACATCAAGCTCCATCGCCATTGTCATCCCGCCAAGTATTGCATTTGTTGTATATGCTTCTATCACAGGCGTATCTATTGCAGATATGTTCATGGCAGGAATCGTACCTGGAATCCTGATGGGCGTTGCCCTTGTGATCGTAGTTATGGTGGAAGCCAGAAAAAAAGGCATTCAGCCAGCCCAGAAGAAAGCGACTGCAAAAGAGCGCTGGGATGCATTTAAGGATGCTTTCTGGGGATTCTTAATGCCGGTTATTATTCTGGGTGGTATTTATGGCGGTATTTTTACTCCTACTGAGGCAGCGGCTGTATCTGTTGTATACGGTCTGTTTGTAGGTATGGTGATTTATCGTGAGGTTAAATTAAAAGACCTGTTTGACATTTGCGTGGATTCTGCGAAAACAACTGGTGGAATCATGCTGATCGTAGCAAGTGCTTCCCTGTTTTCCTATGTATGTACCAAATTCGGTATCGCAGACGCAGCTTCAGCGCTTCTTGGAAGCATTGCACATAACCAGTTTACCTTCCTTCTGATCGTAAACATTATTTTCTTGATTGCAGGCTGTTTCATCGATGCAAACTCTGCTATGTACATTTTTATTCCGGTTATGCTTCCGGTATGCAAAGCACTTGGCTATGATGTGGTTGCATTTGGTGTGATGGCAACTGTAAACCTTGCAATTGGACAGGTAACTCCGCCGGTTGGTGTCAACCTGTTTGTGGCAATCGGAATCAAGATCAAAAAAGGTATGGAGGTTACCCTTCAGGAAATTTCAAAAGCAGTTATGCCCATGCTGGCAGCCTGTGTGGCAGTGCTTCTTGTGGTTACCTATATTCCGGTAACTTCAACGGCTCTTCCGAGAGCACTTGCTAAAAATGGTGCATATTCCGGAGATTCTTCCTCTGGTGACAGCGGCTCATCCGCAGCTTCTGCAGCCGGAGACGGGGATTATTCCTTCAATGAGATTGCAGACTACAGTGATCTTGGCTGGGAGGAAACTACCTGGAATTTTGCATGCTCTACAACTGAGACTTCTACCTGGGCAGACGGCGGCCGCAAGTTTGGCGAGCTGATGGAAAAGGCCACAGGAGGAAAAGTAAAAGTAAATATATATGCAGCAGACCAGCTGACAAACGGAAACCAGTCCGAGGGAATCCAGGCACTGATGAACGGAGACCCGGTACAGATTTCCATGCATTCCAACCTGATCTATTCTGCATTTGACCCAAGATTTAACGTAGTTTCCCTGCCGTTTATTTATGACTCTGTAGAAGATGCAGATGCCAAGTTTGACGGTGAGGCTGGTGAGAAATTAAAAGAAATTCTTGGTGAGTACGGACTCCATTGCATGGGTATTGCAGAGAACGGTTTCCGTGAACTGACCAACAGTGTCCGCGAAGTAAAATCTGTGGATGATATGAAAAACCTGAAAATCCGTGTTGCCGGTTCCAACCTTCTTATGGAATGCTATAAGAGATGGGGCGCAGATGCAACCAACCTGAACTGGTCTGAGACTTACACAGCCCTTCAGCAGAACACAGTTGAGGGTCAGGAGAATCCGCTTCCTGCAATCGATGCAGCCAGTGTACAGGAGGTTCAGCCATACTGCTCCATGTGGGATGCCATCTATGACTGCCTGTTCTTCTGTATCAACCAGGAAATTTATGACGGTCTTACACCGGAACAGCAGGCTGTTGTAGACGAGGCAGGCCAGAAAGCCGTAGAGTACGAGCGTTACATCAACCGCTCCGGTGATGAAGAAATCACGAACCGCTGGAAAGACAAAAACGGCGTTACCTTCACTGCAAAAGAGGATATGGACATTGAGTCCTTTAAGGAAGCTGTTGACGGTGTAGATGAGTGGTTCATTGAGGAACTGAAATCCCAGGGATACGAGGATGCAGAAGAGCTGGTAGAGGCATTTACCGGAATTGGCGATTACAGTGACCTTGGCTGGGAGGAGACTACCTGGAATTTTGCATGCTCCACAACTGAGACTTCTACCTGGGCTGATGGAGGCCGCAAGTTCGGCGAGCTGATGGAAAAAGCTACAGGTGGAAAAGTAAAAGTAAACATATATGCAGCAGACCAGCTGACAAATGGAAACCAGTCCGAGGGGATCCAGGCACTGATGAACGGAGACCCGGTACAGATTTCTATGCATTCCAACCTGATCTATTCTGCATTTGATCCGAGATTTAACGTAGTCTCCCTGCCGTTTATTTATGATTCTGTGGAAGACGCAGATGCCAAGTTTGACGGTGAAGCAGGAGAGAAGATGAAGGAAATCCTCAGTGAGTATGGACTGCATTGCATGGGTATTGCGGAGAACGGCTTCCGTGAATTGACCAACAGTGTGCGTGAAGTAAAATCTGTGGACGATATGAAGAACCTGAAAGTCCGTGTTGCAGGCTCCAATCTTCTTATGGAATGCTATAAGAGATGGGGGGCAGATGCAACCAACCTGAACTGGTCTGAGACTTACACAGCTCTTCAGCAGAACACCGTAGAGGGAGAGGAGAATCCGCTTCCTGCAATCGACGCAGCCAGTGTACAGGAGGTTCAGCCATACTGCTCCATGTGGGATGCCATCTATGACTGTCTGTTCTTCTGTATCAATCAGGATATCTATGATGGCCTTACACCAGAGCAGCAGGCTGTTGTAGACAAGGCCGGAAGAATGGCTGTTGAGTATGAGCGTTACATTAACCGCTCCGGGGCCAATGAGATCATGAATCGCTGGGAAGAGAAAAATGGCGTTACCTTTACAGCAAAAGAGGATATGGATATTGATTCCTTTAAAGAGGCGGTAGAAGGCGTAGACCAGTGGTTTGTAGAAGAACTGAAAAACCAGGGATATGACGATGGTCAGGAACTGGTGGATGCATTTAAGTAAGACAGCATAAGCGTGTATCAATTTGATACATGTGCCTCATAAATTGAACAGTGCCCTATAGAAAACACCTCCCGAAATGTGAGTAACCAACATATTCCGGGAGGTGTTTTTGGTCTGTCTTACAGTAATCCAGTGATCCTGAGAGAGCACCACACAAGCAGCAGGGCCATGATCCCATTCATCAGCTTATAATGGCTGCTGTAAAATCTTTTCAGTACATTTCCTGCAAATGCCCAGAGCAGATTTCCCAGGGCTCCAAGAAACATCAGATATACAGCGAAGCAAAACAGTATAGGAACCCTTGCTTCATAGGGCAGAATATAAGCGGAAAACATGGTTAGCCCATAGATAATGATCTTTACATTTATCAGCTGCAGGAAAAATCCCATCAGCCAGGTTGGCTTTTTGTCCTGGACATTGTCAGAGGGCGGAATCCTGCGCCAGGTCTGCCAGGCAAGATAGAGTACATAAGCTGCGCCAAAATATTTCATAACCGGCTGGATCCCTGGAATGATTTTCCCAAGAGTACTGCAGAACAGTCCGGAAAGACACATCAAAGTGAGAGATCCGCTCCAGATTCCGGTCATAAAGCGGATATTACCGGAAATGCCGTATTTGCTGGCTGTGGACAGCAAAAGAATATTATTGGGACCAGGCGACCAGACGGTAAGGATGGCAGACAGGGTCATTTCTATGAAGACAGATAAAGGCATGGGACTTCCTCCTTAGGTAAGTTTAAACATCTGAGCTACGAAAAGAAAGGTGTAACATACAAAACGCTGTGTGTTCGTAAAACCCATACAAAATATGATTTTTAATAATAACACAAAAATATCGGATTGTATATAAGAGGATAACGATCGCAATCGAAATTCGGTTAAATGTTTGTTAAATTCGTGCAAAATGGGAACGATTATGTTATAATGCAGAAAATAAGGCGGATATAAAAAAATAGAATTTACTTTTAGCAGGAAAATTGCTTTGAGTTTGAAAATAATAGTAAGTGAGGAGGACGTGTTTATGCTGAAAACCTGGATCCCGGAGGAGATTCCGGAAAAAGAGGAGTTGAAGAAACGGATTAAAGAAGCTGGCGAGAAGCTGTATCAGCAGCAGATGAAGCTGAAAGAACACAAGCTGCCTGTGCTGGTACTTTTTGAAGGCTGGGGTGCATCTGGCAAAGGAACCACTATTGGCAGAGTGATCAAATACATCGATCCCCGTTTCTTTAAAGTAGCAACCATGTCAAAGCCTACAGAGGATGAACTGCGCAGACCATTTCTATACCGGTATTTTAATCAGATTCCGGAAGCCGGCAAATTTACTTTTCTGGATTCTGGCTGGATGGAGCAGACCTGCAAAGACTGTCTGAACGGTCTGGAAGAAGAGGATTATGCAAAGCGGATCGACAGCATCAAACATTTCGAGCGACAGCTCACAGACAACGGTTATCTGGTCCTGAAATTTTTCATGCAGATTGACAAAAAAGAGCAGACCAGACGTATTGAGAAGCTTAACAAAGAGCAGGATACAAAATGGCGTGTGGATGCCTTTGACAAGTGGCAGAACGAACATTACAAACATTGCCAGAAGATTTTCGACCGCTACCTGACAGACACGAATACTTCTATTGCACCATGGTATATTATTGATGCAAAAGACCGCAACTTCGTAGAACTTCAGGTTCTTGAAATAATGGTGAATAACATTGAGGTAGCCTTGCAGAACAGCACACACAGCGCACCGCTTCTCCCAAACATTTTTCCGCTTGAGAAAATGCCGAAGCTTTCGGAAATCGAATTGACAGACAAGGTGATCGAGGATGAAGAATACAAGAAAGAGCTGAAGCATCTCCAGAAGAAGCTGGGCGAACTGCATAACCGTCTGTACCGCAAGCGTGTGCCGGTGATCATTACGTATGAAGGCTGGGACGCAGCCGGAAAAGGAGGTAATATTAAGCGGATTACAGAAGCCCTCGATCCCCGTGGCTTTGAGGTCCATCCAATCGCCAGCCCGGAACCTCACGAAAAAGCGCGTCATTACCTCTGGCGTTTCTGGACCAGATTGCCCAAAGACGGTCACATTGCTATCTTCGACCGCACCTGGTACGGCCGCGTAATGGTAGAGCGTCTGGAAGGCTTCTGCAGCGAGAACGACTGGAAACGTGCTTACAACGAGATCAATGAATTCGAGAAGGAGCTGTCCGACTGGGGTGCCGTGATCATCAAATTCTGGGTCCAGATCGACAAAGACACCCAGCTGGCCCGCTTCACCGACCGCCAGAACAACCCTGAAAAACAGTGGAAGATCACCGACGAAGACTGGCGCAACCGCGAAAAATGGGATGCTTATGAAGGGGCCGTAGATGAAATGCTTGCCAAGACAAGCACCACCTATGCACCGTGGCATATCCTGGAATCTGTAGATAAGAAGTATGCGAGAATTAAAGCTCTTAAAATTGTAATAAAAGAATTGGAAAGGGCATTAGAGCGTACTTGAAAAATCATTCCCGCAATTTGCACGCCCCACTTTGCGGTATATTTTGCCCGAATTCAGTTGCCGTAGCCCGCTACGGCGCCCTCATCCGGACAAAATCTCCCACAAATTGTGACGCACATCTTGCAGAAGGCCTTTTTCAAACGTATTCTGGAATAGCAGCATAATAAGCAAAATCGCTGGCCAACAACCAGCGATTTTGCAATATATAATCATACAGCAGACCATTTAAGGAGCGGATTTCGTGATGCCGGGATCCATGATTTCCGTCACGCTCTCAGATAATTCCGCATGGTTTTAAGTGCATTCTTTTCCAACCGGCTGACCTGTGCCTGGGAAATTCCAATTTCCTGGGCCACCTCCATCTGGGTTTTGCCCTCGTAAAAACGCAGATCAATAATATGCCGTTCCCGCTTATTCAGCCGGTTTATAGCTTCCCGGAGGGATAGATTTTCTACCCAGGTCTCCTCCTTGTTTTTCTTATCGCTGATCTGGTCCATCACATAAAGCGTATCCCCGCCTTCCGTATAAACCGGTTCAAAAAGCGACACCGGATTCTGTATCGCATCCATAGCATATACGATCATCTCTTTATTTATCCCTATTTCGCTGGCAATTTCCGCAATGGTAGGCTCCCTCAGATTTGTTTTCATATAGGTTTCTTTTGCATAGATAGCACGATAAGCAATATCCCGCAGCGACCGGCTCACCCGGATGCTGTTATTGTCACGAAGATACCTTCGTATCTCACCAATGATCATAGGCACTGCATAAGTGGAAAATTTTACATTCAATGTAGTGTCAAAATTGTCAATTGCTTTTATAAGCCCAATGCAGCCAATCTGAAAAAGATCGTCCATATTTTCGCTGCTGTTGGAAAAACGCTTGATCACGCTGAGAACCAGTCGCAGATTTCCTTTGATATAAAGTTCCCTGGCTTCTTCATCACCCTCCTTGATCCTGCGAAAAAGCTCTTCTTTTTCTTCTGCCTTCAGTACCGGAAGCTTCGATGTATTGACTCCGCAAATTTCAACTTTGTTAAGTGCCATTATTTGAATCCTCCTTTTGTGCATCGCGAAGCGTGCTGCTGAGAACGAAGTGAACAGTAACAATGATTCTCACGTGGGAGGATAAATATTCTTTTTTCGGGAAAATATAAAAATTATTGCCCCTTGACAATATGGAAAATAGAATTAAGCTTTTTTACAGCAATACTTTTCATCAATTTCTACCAGGATAATGTCATCTCCAATCTGCCGGATACAATTCCAGGGGATTATATATTCACTTCCGGCTCCCCAGAAACAAAAGCAGAAACTGCCAGGTCCGGGAACCACAAGGGCGGTAATACATCCGGTTTCACAGTTAAATTCCACATCCACCGGACAGCCAAGTGTACGGCAGGTACAGATATTGATCACTTCTTTTTGCTTTAATTCGCAAATACGCATGAAAAGCACCTGTTTTTTATGATATTATGCAAAAAGTCTGAAAATATGTATGGAGTTTATTGACATACTTTCTATGATTAAAGTATAATAAGAAATAGGTAATTCAGTCCGTTTTATGTTACTGAGCGAACAGAAAAGAGGAAAGTCTGCTGCCCGGATTGTATGGCAGAAGGGGAGCCATGAGGAAGGGGAAATACATACATGAGATGTCCATACTGTAATCAGGATAATACAAGAGTAGTAGATTCAAGACCAGTGGAAGAGACCAATTCCATAAGACGCAGAAGACTGTGCGATTCCTGTGGAAGAAGATTTACCACTTATGAGAACGTGGAGACAATCCCGTTAACCGTAATCAAGAAGAATCTGAACCGTGAGCAGTACGACCGCAATAAACTGATCAACGGCGTCCGCCGCGCCTGCTATAAACGTCCCATTGCCAGCGATAAGCTGGAAGCCATGATCGATGCCATAGAAGGCGACATCTTCAATGCCGAAGATAAAGAAATCTCCAGCACGAAAATCGGAGAGATCGTGATGAGCCATTTAAAAGATCTGGATTCGGTGGCGTATGTGCGATTTGCTTCTGTGTATCGGGAGTTTAAAGATGTCAGCACCTTTATGGATGAACTGAAGAAATTTTTAAATTAGAAAAATCCTCGCCAGAGAGCGGGGATTTTTTTCTGTATAAACAATTGTTAAATGGAATAAAAAAGACAGGCCACAGCGGACCTGTCTTTTAAAAACTTCAGATAACAGAGAATCAGCAGATACCCTGAGCTTTCATAGCATCTACAACTTTCTCAAATCCGGCGATGTTAGCACCGGCAACATAGTTGTCTTTCATACCATAACGCTTAGCTGCGTCATCTGCTTTGTGGAAGATGTCTACCATGATTCCGTGAAGCTTCTCATCAACTTCCTCTGCTGTCCAGGAAAGTCTCATGGAGTTCTGGCTCATCTCAAGAGCAGAAGTAGCAACACCACCAGCGTTAGCTGCTTTACCAGGCATGAACAGAACACCGTTCTCCTGGAGATAAGTTGTAGCATCAAGAGTAGTAGGCATGTTCGCACCCTCAACTACATATTTGCAGCCGTTTGCAACAAGTGTCTTAGCACCCTCAAGAGCAAGCTCGTTCTGGGTAGCACATGGAAGGTATACATCACATTTGATGTTCCAGATTCCGGTACCTTCTGTGTAAGAAGCACCCTCAACGCGGTCTGCGTACTCTTTGATACGTCCACGTTTTACTTCTTTGATATCTTTCACAATGTCAAGCTTGATTCCTTCCGGATCATAAATATATCCGTTGGAGTCACACATAGCAACAACCTTGCCGCCAAGCTGCTGAGCTTTCTCTACAGCATAGATTGCAACGTTTCCGGATCCTGTTACGATGAATGTCTTTCCATCAATAGAATCGTTATGTGCTTTCATGATCTCATCAAGCATATAAACAACACCATATCCGGTAGCCTGTGTACGGATCAGAGATCCGCCGTAGGTAAGTCCTTTACCTGTGAGAACACCCTCGTATAATCCGCGGATTCTCTTGTACTGTCCGAATAAATAACCGATCTCACGTCCGCCTACACCGATATCACCAGCCGGAACATCAGTGTCAGCACCGATATA
>OLQN01000421.1_pt1 | contig 37849 bp, 30 predicted proteins | sample 1673181 | NCBI WGS metagenome assembly OLQN01 (sample SAMEA3136763, study PRJEB25190) | human gut metagenome | biome: human gut; feature: human-associated habitat; material: faeces | place: Austria | collected 2013
AAACTTCCTCCTGGTAAGGTTCTTCCTGAAGAAATAAGGGGATTCCCAAAACACGATAAAAGAAAGATATGAAAAAGATATTCGATATTTTTAAAATCAAGAAAGAGGAAAGAGTTTCAGCACTCGTCGCACTCATCATAGCATGTGCCCTCAATGCCCTGACTGTCATCAAATACCACAGCCAGTTCTCGCAGATTACAGAGAATTATCACAAACTCTTTGTCAAGACCTTCCATGTGGCAGGTTTCGACCCGCTTACCTATAGCATCGTATCTCACTGGGACACAGAATATAACGTATACCGCCACCCGCTGCTGGCGTTCTTCATGTATATCCCGAATCAGATAAATCAAGGATTGATGATGCTTACCGGCATCAACTGCGTTCAGTTTGTCGTGGGAGCTATCCTGGTGTTCTGCGCCTTCTATTCCTTCATTTTTCTTTACCGTATATTCAGAGAAGTGATTGGTACAGAGCGCTTTGATGCAAATCTGCTCTCTGCCTTCTATTTCTCTTTCGCCTATGTGATGGTTTCAGCGATGGTACCCGACCATTTCATCATGTCGATGATCATACTCCTCTGTACCCTGTATATCACAGGCGTATGCATGAAGAAAGGCAGACAACTTACCATCTGGCAGACTATCCTGCTCTTTGTTTTTACAGCGGGCGTATCACTCAACAATGGTCTGAAGACCTATCTTGCCGCCCTATTCACCAATGGCAGAAAGTTCTTCAGTATCAAATACTTCCTGATAGGAGTCATCCTTCCTGCCGCTCTCATGTGGGGTTTCGCCAGATGGGAATACCGCACCTTCGTATGGCCTAAGGAGATGGCAAGACATGAGGCTAAGATGAAGAAAAACAAGGAAGCCACAGCCAAGATTTACCAGCAATACCGCGACAGCATGGGCGTAAAAGACTCGGCAAAGGTGGAAGCTGCCGTCAAGAAAATCATCAAGGATAAGGCGCATGCCAAATATGTTCGTGACCATAAACAGATATGGAACAAGAACACGGGCAAGCCTATCGCCAGGGGCGAATTCATGAACTGGACCGACAAGACTACCTCCCGATCACAAACGCTGGTAGAGAATTTCTTCGGCGAAAGCATCATGCTGCACCAGCAGAACCTCCTGGGCGATGTATTGCGCAACCGTCCGGTTATCGTGAAATACCAGTCTGCGGTCAATTATGTGGTAGAGGCATGTATCGTTGTGCTTTTCTTACTTGGCATCCTTTCCGGAAGAAAATCAAAGTTCCTCTGGCTCACCCTGACATTCTTCCTGATGGATGCTGCCCTCCATATCGGTTTGGGCTTCGGTATCAACGAGGTATATATCATGACTGCCCACTATATGTATGCCCTTCCTATCGCCATCGCCTTCCTGGCGCTCAAGGCAAAAGGAAAGAACCTGAAATGGGCCTTCAGAGGATTGATGCTCGCCATCACCCTCTATCTGTGGATAAGCAACGGATATCTGCTGGTAGACTACATGCTAGGATAAATATTAGCAAGAAGCCTTGATCCAGCGGATGATATCCTCATGCTTCATATCAAACTTACGGGCAAAGAGGCGGTTGCTTTGTTCCAGCTCCTCTTTGTCTGCCAAAGTCCAGACGTATGGATTGCCCCGTTTCCAGTCGATAAGTCGCATGCAGCCCTCATATTCATCTTTTTCAGAATACAGGGCGGCCCGGAAATCGGGATGATTCCATACCAGGGTCTGCAGGAAGAACTCATCAGGACAGAAGGTATAATTGAATCTTTTCAATACAAACGGCTTCTGGCTCACCACATACTCCACGCATGCCTGCGTGATGCTCACCCAGTTGGCACCCTTGGCAAAATCCATCTTCTGGCGATGCAGGAACGGCATGAGCAGCATCGAAAGATATTTGTTCAGTCGCCTGGTAATGGCATTCAAAGCCCCATACTTCGAGCGGGTAAGACTGGTAAAGAGCCAATAACGCATCATCTTCCGGCGGCAATCCCATTCAAATTCCTCACCATGATTGATGCCCACAAACTCCTTACCCTGATGCTCCTCAAAGAACTGATGGATGTAATCCTGCGATTTGATAGGTAAATCCTGACCACTCAGCAGATGGTAGTAGGCATAAGGTCCATGCTTCAAAGCCTCCTCGAAAAGCACATACTCCGCCTTAATCTGGCTCAGATTTCCCCAACGCACATCCACCCTCTGTTCCAATACAAAGAGGCGTGCCTTGGAAAGAACCAGCGGTTCAGCACCATCCAGCATATCCGATTTCCGGTCGATATGCAGAAATATATCATTGCGCTCATCATCGAGCATCGACAGCAATACCCTCAGAAGCGGTAAACTGCCATGAGCCATTATCAAAAAAGCATGTTTCATTGTCATTATTTATCTTTATTATCCAACTGTCCGTCCTGATGACTTTTTCATCATCATTGCGACAAAGATACACCAAATAAAAGAGAATACAAAATAAAACTCCGTTTTTATCAGAAAAAAGACACAAAATAGAGCCTTTCTTTTTGAATATTCAGAAAAAACAATTACTTTTGCAGCGCTAAGAAGGAGATGCGGCATGCATCAGCCCAGCAAAAAAATAATCAGAGAATGAACAATATATTTAGAATTAAAAAAGAAGAAAGGCTCTTTGCCTTGATTACACTCATCGTTATCATCGCCTTCAATGTGCTGATGATAACCTATCATTTTGATGATTTCGGCAAACCGAAAGCAGGATTCTGGACGCTCTTCACCAAGAACTTTCAGATTTCAGGTTTCGACCCCTACACCTACCTTACCCTCTCGAAGTGGAAGGTGTATTACACGGAGTATCGCCATCCCATGCTCCCTTTCTTCCTCTATCCTTTCTCGCTACTGAACGGCTGGCTGATAGAACTCACCTCCCGCAACTGGGCAACTACCATCGTGGCGGTGATGATGACATTCTTCTCCACCTACTCCACCCTCTTCTTCAGAAGAATCTTCAGAGAGGTGATGCAGCTGAAGGCTATAGACAGCAATGTGCTCACAGCGATGCTTTTTTCTTTTGCCTACGTGCTGCTCGTCACCTTTGTGGATGACCATTTCGGCATGTCGCTTTTCTTCCTGTCGATGACACTTTATCTGGCAGGCAAACAGCAGAAGGAACACCAGGGCATGCCTTGGTGGCAAACAGCTCTGCTCTTTTTCTTCACGGCAGGCATCACGCTGAGCAATGGCGCCAAGACCTTCCTTGCCGCCCTCTTTACCAATGGCAAAAAACTCTTCCGCCCGAACTATCTGGCATTGGGCATCATCTTGCCTACCCTTCTGATAGGTGCTGCAGGCATCTACCAGAATAAGGCATTCATTATTCCTAATCGCCTGGAAGGAGAACGGCTCGTTGCCCAAAAGGCTGCGAAAGACAGTACTTTTAGGGCTAAGATGGACCAGAAACAGAAGCACGATAAGGCTATCGCTGGCAAGAATATCCAGAAACGAGGCATGCTTTCATGGGCAGATATGTCTATCTCCCGTTCAGAATCATTGGTTGAAAACGTTTTTGGCGAATCGCTTATCCTGCACAGAGAACATCTGCTGGAAGATATCCACAGCCACCGCCCGATATTCGTGAAATACCAGACACCCGTTCCTTATATCATAGAGGGTATCATCGTGATTCTGCTGTGTATGGGCTTTTGGATGGGAAGAAGATCGGCTTTTCTCTGGCTCACTGCCTCATGGGTGGCATGCGATGCCTTCATTCATCTGGTCATGGGATTCGGACTGAACGAGGTTTATATCATGGCTGCCCATTGGGCGTTCATCATTCCGATCTGTATCGGATATATCATCAGAAACTGTAAGGAGAAATATCTGCCTTATCTTCGTGGAACACTCGTAGTTATCACCATCTTCCTGTTCTTCTATAACAGCACGCTGATATTCGAGTATCTCACAAGATAAAAAAAGAGAACCCGACAAGATAAAAAAGTATCTTAGATTAAAACCATCATGCTGAAAATAAGTATCTTAACCCCTATCTATGGAGTAGAAAAATATATCGAACAGTGCGCCCGTTCACTGTTCGAGCAGTCGTATGCGTCTATCGAATACATCTTTGTAGATGACTGTACCCCCGATAAAAGCATCGGTATCCTACAATCGCTCCTGAAAGAATATCCGGGAAGAGCACAACAGGTACGCATCATCCACCACGACAGAAACCGGGGCGTGGGAGCTGCAAGACAGACGGCACTGATGGCGGCTACAGGCGACTATCTTTTATTTGCCGATAGCGATGACATACTGCCGGAAGATGCAGTTGAGAAGCTGGCAGGAAAGGCAGATAGTAGCCATGCCGATCTGATTGATGGCGGCTACAAAGAGTGGTGCGATGGAAAGGCAGGAATGCTCCAGAAACCTTTTGAAGTTTCTGATGAGAAGCTGCTCAAACTGCTTGTCTGCCAGAACATCATCACCAACCGGCTGTGGGGCAGAATCTATAAACGTTCGCTCATCATGGAGCACAGGATATTCTTTGAAGAGGGCATCAACTATGCAGAAGATCTTTTCTGGAATGCCCAGTTCATGTTCTACGGCAAAAAGGTGAACATCGATGATGCAGTATATTACTACCGCACCGACAACGAGAACTCCTACAATCACAACATCTCTGAAAAGAACCTCCTGTCATACTTCAAGTCAACCCGCCGACTCATCGATTTCTTCGAGCAGAACGATACGGAACATCAGTATCTCAGAGCCACAGAGATAGGCATCGTCAATGCCTACCGCTGGGCAGCAAACGCTCATGTAGCCTTCGAAAAGGTGGATCAGGCACTCGACTACAAGCCTAAGAGCTGCCTCATCAGCCTCATCATCAGCCTCATCAAAAAGGGGGTACCTGTCAAGAGGGTGAATCTTATCTACCTCGCTTACAGAAGGCTATACACTCTTCTAATATCTGCACCTTCAGCAGTTTCATGATACAGAAGTAGATGGTGGCTGAAACCAGCAGACGAACCAGCAGCAAGAGATAGATATTCTGCAGGCTGCGGGTCATAAAATAGGTAACTACCATCGTGGCTGCCGCACAGAGCATGAATGGCAGTATATCCTTTGCCACATCCAGGAACCGCAATCCGGCAACACGCTTCATCATCCACTGCCAGACCAAAAGCCAGGCGATGATAAACATGGTATAGGCTATCACCATGGTCTGGATGCCATATTGATGACAGAACAACACCAAGGCGAGCAAACCCACTACCTGACCGATGTTGCACCACATATACACATCAGAACGACCCTTGCTGATAGCAAGGTTCTGATAGAGCGTATAAATCGGCATAAAGGCACCGCTCACACAAAGAATCTGCAACAGCGGCACACTGGCAATCCATTTCTCATGAATCGTAATCAGAATGAATTCGCGTGATACCAGGGTCAAGCCAAACATCAATGGGAAAGAAAGGAATGCCGTAAAACGGAGCATCTTTCTGAACACCAGCAACTCGCGGTTCTTATCGTCCTGGATAGAAGCCAAGACGGGCTGAGCTATCTGTCCCACCGTATTGGCAACAAACGAATTAGCCTTGGTGTCCCAGTTGTATGCCTGACTATAGTTACCCACATCATTAATCGGATAGAACCTGCCGAAGACAAAGGTCAACACATTGTTGCTCACCGTATTGATGATGTTGGTAACCAGAAGTTTCACGCTGAATCCGAACATCTTCCTTACCGGTCCGAAATCGATATGAAAATTCGGGCGCCATCCCGTATAATAATATCTTCCTATATTCAGCACGAGGATAAAGATAACCTGCTGCCAGGCAAGACTCCAGTAAGCCATGCCGCTGAATGCCAGTACCAGTCCCACGACATTCGAACTGATCAGAGCCATGAAATTAACGATGGTAATCTCCTTGTTCATCATGTTCTTCATCATATATCCGTTCTGGGCGATGCCAAACGAAGAGATGAAGAAACTCAGGAACACGAAGCGCGACAGGGAGGTGAGACAAGGCTGATGGAAGAAATCTGCTATCAGCGGCGCACAGAAAAAGAGCACCACATACATGGTAAGACTCACCAGGACATTAAACCAGAACACCGAGTTATAATCGTTGTCGGTGGGTTTCCTGATATTCACCAGTGCCTGGGTAAACCCGCTACTCTGCAGATTGCCCGCTATCAGGGTGAATATGGTGAGGATGCCGATGATACCATAATCGGCTGGCGACAACAAGCGCGCCAAGAAGATGCCAAAGAGGATATTGAGTACCTGGGTAGAGCCACTGTTCATCGCTCCCCAGAACAATCCCTTGGCGGTTTTTTCCTTTAATGATTCTGCCATCGTTTCTATCTGATAAATATGGAATATTACTTGTTTTTACTTTTTAGAATGCAAAAGTAGCATAAATAGTTTGAAGTTCAAAACTTTTTGCTTACTTTTGCAGCCGTAAAACAGAAAAAGTATGGATATTAAGAACATCAAGAAGGAATGGAACGCCACAATACTCGATATATTGAAGGCTTTCATCGAAATCTGCAACAAGTATCACCTCAGATATTACTGTTGTGCCGGCACCGCCATCGGAGCCGCCCGTCACCACGGAATGATTCCCTGGGACGATGACATCGACGTACTGATGCCACGCCCCGACTACGACCGTCTGCTCGAAATCGCCAAGCATGAAGACTTTGGCAAATACGAGGTAGTAACTCCCTACAACAACGAGTCATACCCTCTGTATTTCTCCAAACTCGTGAACCGCGAAACCACCCTTATCGAGGAGAAGGAGCGTCCCTGCATCATCGGTCTTTACGTAGATATCTTCCCTCTTGATGCCACCGACGATGACCTGGAAACGGCAAAGGCGCTGTATCGCAAATACTCTAAGACCATCAACCGTCTGAATGCCGTAACCACCCACAATACTTTCATTGAGTACATCTCCCTGCTCCTGCACAAGGAAACCTGGGGCCGCTTTGCCATCAAGACGCTCGCCTTCTTCTGCCGCAGCAAGATGCGCCACCGCCTCATCCAGCAGATGGACGAGATGAGTCACCGTTATGACTTCGATAAGGCAAAGAACGTACTGGTGAATACAGGTTCCTACCACTATAAGGAGATTTTCCCGAAGGAATGGCTCGGCAAGGGCAAGGAATTCCCGTTCGAGGATACCACCGTCTTGCTGCCGGAGCAGGCTGATACCTATCTGCGCCACTTCTTTGGCGACTATATGAAGTTTCCACCCGTAGAACAGAGAGTAGAGAAACACCTTCGCTACTATCTGAACATGGAAAAGCGGGAAACATGGGATGAGATTAAAAGAAAGCTTTAGCCTTCCCTCACTTCCTGCAAGGTATGTCCGAAACCTTCTTCTACATCAAAGAGCGGTTTCCAGCCTAAAGCCTTGAGTTTATCCGTACTGAAGGTTGCCTTGGTGATAGGCGTGGTATTGCCCTGCTGCGCATCCGCCTCAGGAATATCAAACACCACCTTTCTATCCGCTTTCCGGGCTATCAGCTCTGCCAGTTGGCGGATGGAGATATTCGATTCTGAATGAGCCACATTATAGGCATTTGCCTTCTCGCCATCCAGCAGGAGGCGCAAGATGGCATGGGCGGCATCTACCACATAAAGCCAGGAGCGGAAAGCCTCACCCTTACTCTTCAGGACGATATCCTCACCCTTCAGAACATTGCGGATAAACTGGGCATACACCCTATTGTCACTCTCCGTAAAGCCCGGACCGTAGGTATGACTCAGTCTGGCTATCACCACATCGGCATCATACTCTGCTCCGTATGCCATGCAGAGCGTTTCGGCAGCACGTTTGGAAGATGGATAGCAGGCACGCACCGATGCACAATCCACATAGCCACTGCTCTTCTCGGTAAATTCAGAGCCATCGCCCTCGCCATAGATTTCACCCGAAGAGATATAAACCATGCGCTGCATGCGGTGACTCAATCCATATTCCAGCAGGTTGGATACGCCGTTGATGTTTGCCTTCATCACCTCTACAGGATTCTGCTTAAAGAAGTTAGGACTCGCATTGCTGGCTGCATCGATGATGTAATCAGCGCCCTCAGCCAACTCATTATAGACTGGTTCCCCTATCATCCTGTCCATGCTCTTGATGACAGGCTGGGTAACGTCTATCTCTGCAAAGAAGAAAGATTCATTCTCCCAATAGGCAGCAAACTTCTGTCGGGCACGTTCCTTGTTTCTTCCGGCTGCTATCACCTTGTAGCACCGGGCAGGATTCTGCATCAGCACATCAACCACACAGCCTCCTACCAATCCTGTAGCACCAGCCACAAGAATGGTCTTGCCATGCAGACGCTCCAATTCCAAGCCTTCCCGGAAAAGGCGCGCAATATCTTCCTTATATGGTGAATTTCCTATCATAACATGTTTATTTTAACCAAGCCTCAGGCTGAACCTTCATCAGTGCCTTCAGTATCTCCAGATCCTCAACGGTGGTTATCTTGATGTTCTTCTCTGAACCAGGCACGATATGCATCTGTCTGCCTCCCAGTTCTGCCATCAGGGTACAGGATGCCACCGAATTGGCGATGCCCTTCTCCTTAGCCTCTTCGTGGGCTGCTATCAGATTGCCCAAACGGAAGGTCTGGGGTGTCTGGGTACGGATCAGTTTGTCGCGCGGAATACTGGTGTTGGTCGTGAAACCATCTTCGCTCTCCAGGATAGCCTCTCTACATTTGATACCCGTAATGGCATAGCCATACTTCTGGCAGATGGCGATATTGGATGAGATGATGTCTTGCGACAAGAGTGGGCGCACGGCATCATGCACCAGCACCAGATCGTCATCACCGCATCCCGCCTCTTTCAAGCCATAGATACCATTGTGGATCGACTCCTGACCATTGCTTCCGCCAGGGAATATCCATTTCAGCTTGGTAATGCAGAACTGGTTGGCATACGACTGCAGTACCGTTTCCCAACCTGCCAGACATACCACAGCAATACCCTGAATATCAGGATGCTTCTGAAAAGCCATCATCGTATGGATGATGATAGGACAGTTGTCTACATGCATAAACTGCTTTGGGATGTCCTGTCCCATTCTATTGCCAGAACCTCCGGCTATGATCAATGCATAGTTCATATTCTCTATCTTTAAATTGATTATTTCTGAATGATTCTCCCCGGATTCCCTACCACGGTAGCCCCGTCGGGAATATCCTGGAATACCACGGCACCGGCGCCTATCGTCACGTGGTTGCCGATATGGATGCCGCCGAAGACCGTGGCGCCGGTATAAATCTTCACGTCATTTCCTATGGTAGGCCTGCCACCCTTGCCGTTGCCCAGCGTCACCATCTGCAGACAGTAGAAGTCATCACCTATGCTTTCTGCGTTGAGATAGGTGGCATAGCTGTGCTCCAGATGCGCACCCTTCCCGATATGCGGACACCAGATGGTCATCGTACGCTCGGGTGGCAACAGCCAGCTGATGAAAACCGAACGGTATTCGCCCATGCGGTAATAAAACAGATTGCGGAAACTCCTTTCGCGGGTGCATGCCTTAATCAGGTTGAGCACCGTAGGCTTCCTGTCCTGCACCTTCAGCAGGTCGGCATCTATCTCCTTCTTATGGAGCAGATACAGAGCAATATGCGGCAACATGCGCACCGCCGAAGCTGACAATATGATGGTTTGTACTATCGGATTCATGACTCTAAATCTTATTTTAACATGGATGCAAAGATACAAAAAATAAAGCAACTAGCATGCTTTTATCCGAAAACAATTGTTCTTTTCACTAAAAATAAGATAATAGAACAGGGTTTGTAGAATTTTAGTCGGTTTTATTGCTAAATAATGTGAATTAAATAGCTTTCCATACAACTTTTCCGTACCTTTGCACAAAGTTATATATAACGATATTATAGAAGAGGATAAAACAGAACATTATGAAGAGGATATTGATTGTAGAAGACGATTTGGCATTCGGAACCATGATACAGACCTGGCTCAAAAAGAAAGGATTCGATGTAGAAAGGGTAACATCTGTAGGCGCTGCCATCAAAGCGATGGGAGCCGGCGATGCATTCCATCTGGTTCTTTCCGACCTGCGCCTGCCCGACCATGACGGACTGGTATTGCTCCAGCATATCAGAAAGACCGATGCCCACCTGCCTTTTATCGTAATGACTAGCTATGCAGAGGTTCAGAATGCTGTATGTGCCATGAAATCGGGTGCTACCGATTACGTGGCTAAACCCTTCCATCCCGAAATCCTCTTAGAGAAAATCCGTGAGGCTATCCAGTCGGCTGCTTCTGCGGTTTCAACCCCTCAGCGTGCGGAATCTGCCGCCATGCAGGATGCGCCCCAAGAAGAGCAGCAGGGCGCGGAGGTGCCTAGATATATAAAAGGTGAAAGCGAGGCTTCCAAACAGCTCTACGAGTTCGTTTCGCTCGTTGCCCCAACCCCGATGTCAGTGCTCATTCTCGGAGCCAGCGGCACCGGAAAGGAATATGTGGCGCGCAGCATCCACGAACAGAGTCTGCGCAAGGACAAGCCTTTCTATGCCATCGACTGCGGCGCCATCCCTAAAGAGGTGGCAGCATCTGAATTCTTCGGATATAAGAAGGGTGCCTTTACCGGAGCCGAACAGGATAAGAAGGGCGCCTTCGAGATAGCTAACGGCGGAACGGTTTTCCTCGATGAGATGGGAAACCTCAACTACGAAGTACAGGTACAGCTCCTCAGAGCCCTGCAGGAGAGAAAAATCCGTCCGCTGGGCAGCACGCAGGAGATTGATGTGGATATCCGACTCATCTGTGCCACCAACGAGAATCTGGCGCAGGCGGTAGCCGAAGGCAAGTTCAGAGAGGACCTCTATCACCGCATCAACGAGTTTACCATCTACATGCCTGCCCTCAAGGACAGAGGTGCCGACATCTTCCTCTTTGCCAACCTCTTCATCAAGCACGCCAACCAGGAACTGGGCAAGAATGTGCTCGGACTGGATGCCAAAGCCTCCGAAATCATTGCCTCATACGACTGGCCGGGCAACCTGCGCGAACTGAACAATGTGATGAAGCGCGCCACCCTGCTCACCCGTGGCAAGTATATCGGTGCCCAGGAACTGGAGAAGACGATGGCACAGACCTCCACAGCCCGGCCTATCAATATGCAGCTGCACAGCGAACAGTCGGAACAGGAAAGCATCGCCGCTGCCCTGAGAGCCACCCACGGCAACAAGAGCAAGGCTGCCCAACTGCTTGCCATCGACCGCAAGACACTCTACAACAAAATGAAGAAATACGGCATGGAGTAAAAGATTCCCCAATATATTCCACACTATATTGGGGAATTTTTCTACACCTTTTCCCCACTTTCCCCACATCCCGTTTCTGGCACAAAACATCATCTCTTCTGATTATCAGATACTTAACCAAATTCATCGATTTTTGGCACGCCTATTGTGATATTATTTAGCGAACTCGCAAATGAGTTCTGCAAGAGAATTAATAAACAAATAATATTCACAATTAAAAAACAAAAGAATTATGAAAAAGTTAGTATTTGCAGTTATCGCAGCAGTAGCAATGGTATCAGTTAGCAATGTATTTGCAGGTAACAGAATGGTAAGCGTTGCAGGTTCAGAACCAGTAGACACAGTAGCTCCAGCCGACACAACAGCAACACCTGTTGAGGCACCAGCAGCAACAGTGGATTCAACCGTAGCAAAGTAAATCCACCTTCAGAAAATAGTAATTACGCGTCGCTTTCAATGAAACAGGAGATAGATGACCAGATTTTGGCATTTATCTCCTGTTTTCGTTGGTTTATATCGCATTTTTGATTAACTTTGCACGCAAATAGCAAAAAGACTCAAAACATTAAAAGATAAGAAGATGCAGCAAACAAACGTTCCTTTCAAGGTAGCCCTGGGTTACATCATCGTCGCCATCGTACTGATTCTGGCGATAGGGCTGGTATATCGCAACACCACAACCGTGCTCGCTATCAACCAGGCAACCCGCGACTATATCGAAAAGCGACAGGCAGCCGACAGCACCATGTCCAACCTGCTCAAGGAGGAACAGACCAATCTGCAGCAGCTTACCCGTGCCATGCAGGGCAAGTCATCCCACAACTATCTGCACGAGAAGATGAACAGCCTCAACAGTGGCGAAGATTCCGTTGTCGTGCATTCCAAGGCACCCAAGACTCATGTGGCAAAGAACACCACCGTAGAGGTGATGAAAACCCGCAAGGGCTTCTTCCGCCGCCTTGCCGATGCCTTCAGGAAGGAACATGCCGAAACGCTCAGCATCAGACGCGACAGCAACCAGGCTGTCACCGATACCCTCTCTACCCCGGTCAACTTAGCCGGAAACGTAGCCGATATCCTGGAACAGATTGACCGCAAGGAGAAGCAGTCTACACACGATAACCATGATGCCATCAACCGCGAGGTGAGAGACCTGCAGATAACGAATGCCCGCCTCGCCCTGCGCTCCTCCCAGCAGCTCAACGATATCCACCAGCGCGAACGTCAGGCGATGCAGCAGGCTATCAACCAGGCGATGCAGGCGCGCCAGAATCTGCTCTGGCAGATAGGTCTGCTTGCCATCGTAGCCATCACAGCCGCCGTCATCCTCGTCTATTACATCTACCGCGATACGCAGAAGGAACGCATCTACCGCGAGAATCTCGAAGAGGCTAACGAGGAAATCAGGCGCATCATGAACCAGCGCGAACGCCTGCTCCTCACCATCACCCACGACATCAAGGCTCCGGCTGCCAGCATCTCGGGCTTCATCGACCTGATGAAGGATTATGTCGACAACCCGCAGGGCATCTCCTGTCTCAACAGCATCAAGGGTTCTGCCACCCATCTCTCCCGGCTCGTTGCCGCCCTGCTCGATTATCACCAGTTGGAAAACGGACTGATGAAGCTGAACCCTGTTGATTTCTCGCCTGCCGACATGTTCCGCCAGTGTGCCGGAGAGATGCAGATCCTGAGCCAGGAGAAGGGACTGGAACTGCATCTGGAACTCGATGGCATCAGCAGTCCGCAGACCTACTACCGTGCCGATGCCTTCCGTATCCGTCAGATACTCAACAACCTGGTGAGCAATGCCATCAAGTATACCGATAAGGGCAGCGTCACCATCCAGGCAGCCATCAGTCCCCAGCACCTTCTTACCTTCTCGGTAAGGGATACCGGCAAGGGCATGACCACCGAAGAGCGCCAGAAGGTGTTCCAGGCGTTCACCCGTCTGAAGAGTGCTCAGGGCATCGAGGGCACCGGTCTCGGACTGAACATCACCCAGGAACTGGTTAATCTGCTCCAGGGCACCCTGCGTCTGGAATCCGTCAAGGACAAGGGCAGCACCTTCACCGTCACCATTCCGCTAGCCTTAGGCACCGCTCCTGCAGCAGAAGAGGCAGAAGAGCAGAAGCCGATCACCCCAGTCAAGCCCCATTTCGAAAATCACAAGATACTGCTGCTCGATGACGACCCGTTGCAGCTCCGTCTGCTTCAGGAGATGCTGAAGAAGCTGGTAGGCGACAGCTGGCAAGTCTTTGCCTGTCTGCATGTAGCCGAGGCGCTCACCGTGCTCCACAACGAGCATCCTGCGCTGATGATGATGGATATCGAAATGCCCGAGATGAACGGCATCAGGATGATTCAGCACATCAACCACAGCCACATGAAGGTAGTAGCGATGACCGCCCACGATGCCAGCATCATCAGAGAGTTGAAAGAAGCCGGTTTCGACGATTGCCTCTTCAAACCGTTCAGCACAGAGAAACTGAAAGAAATCCTCGGGTTATCAGCAGCAGAGGATATTGCTGAGAAAACAAGGGATACTGCAGCTGCAGAGGATATAGCAGAGAAAACATCATCAGAAACAGAGGATATTGCAGAGGAAGCCAATAAGAATTCCCGTTTTGCAGCCCTCCTGACCTTTGCAGAAGGCGATCCGGAGGCAGAAGCCGAGATACTCAGCACCGTCAAGCAAGAGCTGTCATCCCATCTTCAGAACCTCCAGCAGGCAACAGATGGCGAGTTGTCAATAGAATCCATCGGCAAGACAGCCCACAAGCTCCTCCCTATCGCCACGATGATAGAGATGGAGACCCGCCAGTACATCGCCGCCCTCGCTCCCGAGCATATCAGCGATCTGTCAGAATCTCAGATAAGAGCCTACACCCAGTCCGTCATCACCGACCTGAAGGGGCTTTGAAAGGTAAAAAAGTAAAAAGGTAAAAAAAGGCCTACCCCCGTTCGTCCCCGTCCCCAGCGATTCCATCGCTGGTCCCCGTAAAGTTAAAAGCCCCTGATGCAAGAACACACCAGGGGCTATTTTTCAAGACTTAAGGGGACCAGCGATGGAATCGCTGGGAACGGGGCCGCTTTTTTAGTTGATAGTTTATAGAGGGCTAACGCCGTCGAGCGAGGCTGCCCTATCAACTATTAACTATAAATTATTAACTAAACGAAAGGGGTTAAGGCTCTTTTTACCTTTTTACTTTTTTACAGCCCCTCTTATCACGAACCAGGCATGAACTGCAAGGGTGGGAAGAAGGCCGTAATGGGTGCGCATCACCTGGAAACGCTCCTTCAGGGAGGCTTTGTGGTTCTGCGTGGTCATGCCGCCATCCAGAAAATGGGTGAGGACGGCATGGACATTGCACAACGACAACTTGCGGCGAGATGACTCTCGCATGATGCGGATGCACCAGTCTACATCTGCCGAATATCGGTAGTACAGATTGTAATGAATCTCACGGGCTATGTCTGTGCGGGCATAGAATGACTGGTGACACACCAGCATGCCCCAGATGAACGAACGCCACGTGAGCTTCTTGGGTGGGGCTAGACGGCGATGACGCAGGAAATGGCCCATCTCGTTCACGATATCGGTATCGCCGTAAAGTACGCCGGGCAGTACTTCTCCTTCGCCTACGCAGCCTTCTACGTACTCCAGCGTATCGGCTGTAGGAAAGGTGTCGCCAGCATTCATGAACACCAGATAATCGCCCGTAGCACGGTCTATGCTCTTGTTCATGGCATCATAAAGTCCCTTGTCGGGCTCTGATATCACCACGATTTCGTGCGAGCTCTCGCCTACTGCATTGCGATGCTGATATGCCTTCACCAGCTGGAGGGTACGGTCGCGGGAACCGCCATCCATGATGATGTGCTCGATGTTGCAGTAGGTCTGGCGCTGCACGCTGTCGAGGGTACGCTGCAACTCCTTCTCGGCATTGTACGTACAGGTTACGACGGTGAACTTAATCATAACTTATAGTTTTTGTAGGCCATCGCCTCGTTATAAACTTCAATATATTTCAATGCTACTGCATGCTGCGAATAGTTCTGTGCTACCTTCTGCAGACATGCCTGCTTCAGAGCCGCCCTGTCGGCCTCTTCGAGTACCCAGTGGATGCCACTCGCCAGGTCTTCGGTATCGCGGTAGTTGGCCACGTAGCCGTTCTGCTGATGGTCTATCATCTCCGGTATTCCTCCTACCCTGAAACCGATGCTCGGCACGCCGCACGCCATCGACTCCATGATGGTGTTAGGGAGGTTATCTTCTAGCGATGGCAGCACAAAGGCATCTGCCGAATTGTAGATTGCCACAATCTGCTTCTCATCGCTAACATAGCCGAGCGAATAGGACGGCAGGGTGAGGTTCACTTCCTCGGAATGGCCGCCCAGGATGGCGATGGCGGTATTCTCCTTCATCTCGGGATAGCGCGCTACCAGCCGGTCGATGGCTTCGATGAAATAACGCATGCCCTTGCGCTCGTCGGTTACGCGCTGGGATACAAAGAGGATGATATGCTTGTCGGCTGGCAGACCGGCACGCAGACGCGCCTCTGCCTGATCCTGAGGACAGAACACGTGGGTATCTATCGGATTCGGGATGTTGGTGATGCGCTGACCTACGAAGAGACCGCTACCCTTTGCCTGTTTTTCGAGCCAACGGCTACAGGTGACGAAGGAGATGGCGCCGCGATGGTAGAGTTCCTTCTTGCGGCGGAATATCTTTGCTGAGAGGTCGTTCTTGCTGCCTTTATTGGGGAGAAGCGGACAGTTGCCGCAGGCGGAGACATAGCGGTTGCAGCCGCGCGCATAATGGCAGATGCCGGTAGCTGGCCAGAGATCGTGCATGGTCCATACCACTGGTTTGCCGCTGCGGATAATCTTGCGGATGTTCTTGAGTGAGAGCATGCCCTGGTTGATCCAGGAGAGATGGATGACATCTGCCTCCTGAAACTCGCGGAGCTTGGTGATATCGGTGCCCGATGTTGCCATGTCTACCTCCCAGAGGCGCTGACGGGAGAAATGGAGATGCCAGAATACACACCAGCGCTCCCACAGGAAGTTCCACTGCAACCTGAGCGAACGGGGCAGACTGACCACGGTGATGTCTTCAGTCTCCTTGTCGCGTACCAACATCTTTGCCTTAACGCCATTGTTGTTAAGGGCATCCATCAGGCGGTTGGCTGCTACTGCCGCTCCGCCTGTCTTTTCACTTGTATTTACTATGAGTACTCTCATCTGCGTATATTTTTGATACTGCAAAAGCTGCGTATATTGATTGATACTGCAAAGATAGTACAAATCGGAGACAAAACAAAATAAAAAGGCATGTTTTTTTCGAGGAAGTCGGAAAAGGAGGGGTATGGGGATAAAAAAACATACCACAACTCTCAACGAGCTGTGGCATGCAATATGTTTAACTTAAAAAATCTAATCAAAATAGTCTCACGACTTTCTCAATTATCGGTTAAACAATCTACCTTAAAACCTAATAACTAAAAACCTAAATCTATTACTACTAACCTAAACAATCTATTAACCTTTTGACGCTGCAAAATTACTACTATTTCGGCTATCCACCAAATATTTAGCCAAGAAAGTGTGACGTTTTTACATTTTTTTGATATATATCAAGCAAAAATGAACAAAAGAAACGGAAATTAACAACTTTCTGACACTTTGCGGTTTATAAGGCTTTTGCCTTTACAGGGCGCCTTGCTTGTGTTCTATCCTTTCTGGATAAGAACGGTGGCATAGGCGGAGATGCCCTCCATTCTGCCCGTGAATCCGAGTTTCTCGGTGGTTGTTGCCTTAATGGATATCTGGTCTTCGTCTACCCCCATCACCTCTGCCAGACAGGCTTTCATGGCTGGCACATGCGGATTGAGTTTAGGGCGTTCGGCACAGACTGTGGCATCGATATTGCCCAGTGTATAGCCCTTGGTAGCTATCAGTTCCATCGTTTTGCGGAGCAGTATCTTAGAATCCACATTCAGTGTTTCTGCTGCCGTATCCGGGAAATGATATCCGATATCACGCATGTTGGCGGCGCCCAGCAGGGCATCGCAAATGGCATGTATCAGCACATCGGCATCGCTGTGGCCCAGCAATCCCAGTTCATAATCTATCTTGATTCCTCCCAGCCACAAGTCGCGGTCAGCCACCAGCTTGTGGACATCATATCCAAATCCTACACGTATATTCATCACTTTAAATTTATATTATAGTGTTGAATGTTGAATGTTGAATGTTGAATTTTTGCCTAACGGACTCAAGGGCGCTAGCCTAATTCAACATTCAACATTCAACATTCAACACTATTCATTCAACATTCAACATTCAACATTCAACACTATTCATTCAACATTCAACATTCAACACTCAACATTACCTTTTAAAGAGGTCCTTCAGTCCATCCATATCAAACGACAGGGTGAAGCGGAGGGTCTGGTCGAGCGGGTTACTCTTGGCGGTAGCCACCACATAGGCGGCATCGAGCGAAAAGACGTTCATCTTGAAACCGGCACCCACGGTGAAGTACTTGCGGTTACCCTTGCTCTGACTCTCGTGATGATAACCGGCACGGAGCGCAAACTTATCATTATATACATACTCGGCACCCAGACCGTAGTTGATTTCCTCCAACTCTTCCTTGAAACCGCCAGGGGCATCGCTGAAACTCTTGAAGATACCGCTGATGCCCGAAATATCATCATACTCACGATGCACACGGTCTTCGTATTCTGAATTGTCCTCACCCTCTTCCTGCTTAGGAACGGTAGGCACCAGATACTTGTTGGCATCGGCTGCCAGGGTAACGCGGTTATATTCGTCGATAGGAATCATCAGCGAGGCGCCCAGACGCATGTTGGCTGGCAGGAACTCGCCATACTCCTTGCCGCTGAAGGTAATCTTACTACCGATGTTAGAAATATTCAAGCCCAAACCCAACTGGCATTCGCGCTGGCCGATGACCACATAGTTCTGGTAATAGGCGGCGATATCGGCTGCGAAAGCGGAGGCAGGCGAATTATCTTCGGTATAATCGAAGCGCATATCGGAATAGATCCAGCGGATGGCGGCAGCAAGAGAGAACTTCTCGCTGAGCATCAGAGAATAAGCCACATCGACCGACATCTCGTAAGGATTGATGGTCATACCCGTGCCACTCTCGGCACCCTCCTGACTGGTAAACACTTCACCCATATTGAAATAGCGGAGCGATGCTGATACGGCGCTGTAATCGCCAATACGGTAATAGCCAGAGAGATAGGCGAGGTTTATATCATTGACCAGCGAGCGCAGCCAAGGAGTGAAGCTGAGCGACACACCGGCACGCGAAATGGTGAAAGGATATTTTGCCGGGTTCCAGTACTGGGAGTTGACATCAGGGTCGGTAGCCGCACCGATGTCTCCCAAGCCGCCACCACGGGCATCTGGAGCTATGGTTTGCGAAATGACTGCATAGTTCACAGGATTGAAGAGGTCTTTCTTATCCTGCGCCTTCACTTCTGATGCCATCAGAGCGAGACATCCCAAGATGAATATCTTATAGATTCTTTTCATTGTCATTGTAAATATATTTTTTTATTTGATGATGATGAGTTTCTTGACTTTAGAGGTGTAGCTACTGCCATCGCTCGCCACCTTGACGCGATAGAGATATACGCCGGTGCCCAGAGGGGTGCCGCTATCGGAGGTGAGGTCCCAGCTTACGGTATAGCTGCCCGAGGCCGGTACACCGCTTTCGGAATGGCGCCAGTGCTGTCTGCCCGATGAATCGAACACTTCTACCACCACGTCCATATCGCTCTCTGTGCGGTCGTGACTGATGATGAAGGTAGTGGAGGTCTTCGCCGGATTGGCAGTTACGCCCACATCGAAGAGCGCCGGACTCAGTCCCTTCACCACATTGAAACGGAGCTTCACCGTAGAACTGTTGTTCTGGATATCCCAGGCTCGGAAGGTGAGTTCGTGGCTGCCCGGTTCCAGTTGCGGTATGCTGTAATAGGTAGAACCGCTGGTATAGGTTCCGAAATCGTAGGTGAAATTGCTGTTCAGCACATAGGTCTTCGACATATCGCCATCTATCACCAGCTGCAGGTCGTGGCCGATACCGCTTCCGGCAACATTGATTCCGTCCTTATCGGTTATCTTTGCCACAAAGAACGGGGTGGTGTTGACTTTGCCGCCGTCTGCGAAGGATGGCGAATTGAGATAGCAATAGATGGAAGGACCGACAGAATCGTTCTTCATCTCCTCGCTCTCGCCTACCATAAACTGCTCGCTGGAGCCGTGGGCGGAGAGGGTCTTGGCGGTATTCACCGCATAGAGATTGACCAGACCGCTCTGGTTGGAATAATTGATATCCAGCGGAACGGCAAAGGAGAAGGCAAACTTGCCGCCTCTGACGCTATCGGTGCCCTGATACAGGGTCTTGGTTCTGTCTTTGTATTCGAAAGCCGTCTCTGCGCCATCCTTGTCGGTATTGTTCAGTCGACAGGTAACCGTTTCCTTAGAATCTCTTACGATAGCGGTAATCACGCCCCGGAAGTCGTCTGCTCCCTCGATATGACCTGCCATGCGGGCGATAGAGCCTGCCTTGAGCATCGGCAGGGTTTCAGACTCGGCAACAGGAATGCCGTTGATGGAATCTACTACTATCTGATACTTAGGCAGATTGAGTGCAAGCGCCGGGTCGCCCAGAAGGGAATAGTGAAGATGGTTTACCTTGACATCGGAGCCGGAAGTTGGTCCGGTTCCGGTTACGAGATCGTTCTGCGCCAACCGGTGTGCCTCGCCTATCGTGATTGGCTTGCCGTTAACCAGACTGAGCACTCTGTATATGAAGGCGCGGTTGATATGTCTGTTATACTGGGCGTAAACGGTACGGGTGGTACCATAGAAGGCTACTGCGCCACCTTTATCGTTGAGCAGCGCATATTCGCCGATGTTGGCATCGAGTCCGTCGAACGGCATGATATCGCAGGAGGCAGTTACCCAGAGCGACAGGTTGGTATTGCGGAAATTGGCAAAATCGTTGAGTTTCAGAACCGATTCGTTCGATATCTGGGTAGGATCGCCATGTCCGGCATAATCCATGATGAGGGCTCCCGCAGCCTGCTGCTGCTTGATAATCTTGGCAGCCTCGGGATAGGTATTGCCCGTAGAGGAGGTTTCGCGGGTATAGGCATCCCACATCACCTTCTTGACGAGATAGGCGGGATAGGTGGTGAGCACATCATTTGCCACTTCATCGGCATCCTGCATGTGTTGGTTGCCGTTTCCGTCATCGCCCATAAACATCAGGGTGTTCTGCCAGGCGCCTACATTGGCATTCTGAGCATAACTGATGGTCTTGTCTACCAGCACCTTGGCTTCTTCTGCATAGGTTACCGGGAAGCGGCCTACGGCTACATCCTGCAGCTCGCGGTTAGGATACAGTCCGGCTCCCTCGCCGAGGATACCGAACCAGCTGTCGCTGACGAAGCAGGATACGGCGCTGAAGGAGTTTTCACTCTCAAAGCACAGCAGATAATCGTCTGGATTCAGGATTCTGCAACCGGAGGTAAGCATGCGGTTATCCCATACGCAGTCGCCGAAGAGCAGGAGATATTTTGGCATGTCAGCCTCGCTCTGCGCCCGGTCGGAAAGCATGCGCAGGTAGCGGCGGTAGGCGTTGGCATCGGGAGTACCGCTAGAAAATTCGTTATAGAGTTCATCGGCAGGTACAATCGTAACGCGCAGTCCGTCGTGCTGTTCATGAAATTCTTTCAGCCGCTGAGCCTGTTTCAGCAGTTTCTGTGAGGTCGGGATGATGATGACCATATCGGCTGCTCCATCGGCATGATGATCCTGGTTGGTGATGCCGTAGACATACTGGGCAGTCGGAATCTTTCCACCGGAGGCCAGGTTCGCAGCGGTAAAGGCACAGCTTCTAGGCTCCGCCCACGTTACGGAGATATAATCGAGGCGGATGGAAGCACCTGACAAGACCTTGATGGAGATGGTATCCTTATCCTGGAAATCGGAAATGGGATAAGTAGCCACCTGCTCTGTAGCCTTGAGGTAAGATATATCCTCCGTCGGATTGTCATCTTTGAGAGAAAGGGTGATTTTGCCCAAAGCCTTGCCATTCTTCAGTATCTGAGCCACGCTGTTTGTGGTGGTAGTCAGGGCTACGGAGAGTTTGCCTGCCGCAGAACCGGTGGTATTCGTAATTACCACTTTCTTTTCATCGCCCACCTTCAGTTCTTCTGCATCGAAGAGGTTTCTGCCGCCATGATAATAGCTGTAACCATCTGATTCGTAGAGGGAATGGTAATCGTAAGGCTGCGGATAATGGGAAGAGACGAAGGTGGCTGAATCCTGCACCAGAGGCTCTCCATCGGTTTGGGTAATAAAATAGTAGCCGTAATCGGAATAAGGATTACGGATGCGTTGGAGGGCGGTTTCTGACTTCCAGGATACCGGACCCTGGGCATAGAAATAATGCTTGCCGCCAACGATGCACTGGGGAACTTCCTGCAAATCGTCGGTAGCCTGCAGTTCGCTCGCCAGAAGGGCTTCGTTCTGCAGATTGCCGCCATAGCCGTAAATCTTCACCTTACTGATATCGGAGAAGCCTGCCTGGCGCACTACCTGATCGGTAAGCTGATGGAAACCGGTTTCGCTGACTCTGATCTTCGCCCATCTGCCTGAGGCTAGGACGGAATGGGAGGCATAGAGGGAAGAGGCTGAGCGCAAAGCATCAGAAGAAGTGAAGGCTGATACTTTGCCCTTAGCCAGTAAAGAACCTCGACTGGAACGCTCGGAGCGCTTCAGAGGACGGGATTCTACCTGGAGCATGAAGCTGACCAGCAGCTGATGGCGGTTATTGCGGAACACGACAGGACTGAAATCTATCTGGAGTACGCCCTGCTTGCGACATTCGGTAACCCGCTGCTGGGGTAATACCTGCTCAGGAGGGACTGCACCCGACAGGCGGTTGTAATTGGCGATGTCGGAGGCAGTCATATCGATATACTCGCCATATTTCAGGCTGACGGTATATACAGAATCACGATATGCACCGGTCAGAGGAATGGAATACACGAAACGGGGCAACACGGAATCTACTCTGACTTCTGAAGAGGTCAGATTGAAGAATCGCTGTGCCTGAGCAGGAACCACCAGCATGAGCAGACATGCCAGCAGCATGTATTTCCAAACCTTTGTTGTGTTCATATCGATATATTACTTGCAATATTGTTTATTTACAGTGAAAATCGAGCACCTTCCTGTCTTCGAGATAGCCTACGAGATGGTCGTCGATGTTGACAGAACCGCAGCCTGTAGGACATCCGGTATAGAGCAGGTCGCCCGTCTTGAGCGTGAAGTACTGGCTGATGTAGGAGATGATTTCATCTACCTTGTAGAGCATATCGCTCGTGCAGCCTTCCTGTACGGTCTTGTCATTGAGGTCGAGGCGGAAGTGCAGTGCCTGGATATCACGGAACTTCTGGATGTCTACCCATTCGCCGATAACGGCAGAACCGTCAAATCCCTTGGCGAGTTCCCAAGGCTGACCAGCCTCACGCAGCTTCTTCTGCATCTCGCGTGCCGTAAAGTCGATACCTACGGTTACCGCATCGTAATAGCGGTGGGCAAAACGCTGCGGAATGGTCTTTCCCAACTTGGAAATTCTGACCACCACCTCGGTTTCATACTCTATTCTTCCCAGATGATCAGGGATGAAGAAAGGCTTGCCGTTATTGAGCAAAGCAGAATCTGCCTTGGTGAAAATGACAGGACGCTCTGGTTTAGATAACGTGCCATGCAGCGATTTATTGTGTTCGGTATAGTTCATACCGATGGCAAATATCTTCATAACATCAAATTTTTATATAAAAAAGAAATGGGAGTTAGAAGCAAAGCGAGGCTTAACTTCATAACTCCCGGTATTCTAATTTAACTATAAGTCAAATTAACGCTTGCTTTTGAGTAATGATTACTCAGCAGCAAGAGTAAAGCGCTGGTAAGCAACGATCTTGAGATCCTTGCTCTGAGAAGCGAGGTACTGAGCAACAGTCTGCTTGTCACCGTCACCAAACTGGAACTCCTGATCAACGAGGCAGTTCTCCTTGAAGAACTTAGCCAGACGACCATTAGCAATGTTCTGGATCATAGTAGGGTTCAAAGTAGCAGCCTTCTCCTCACCAACAGTCTTCTTGATGTTGCGAGCCTCTTCAGCCTGCTCAGGTGTCAACCAACCCTTCTTAGTGTTGCTCTCGATGTGCTCCTCAGAGTCAACGTGAGCTGGGTTGATGCCAGCCTTCTTCAAAGCTGCGTTAACAGCCTTCTCTACGAGCTCTTCCTTAGTCTTGGCAACAGCAACTTCGAGCTCAGTCTTCTTAGTCTCCTCAGAAACTGAAGACTCGTCGAGAGCTACAGGGCGCATAGCAGCAACCTGCATAGCTACCTTGTGACCAGCCTCCTCGTTGTTCTCGTTGAGCTGAACCATAGTACACAAAGTGTGCTTGTTCATGTGGTCGTAAACCTCGATGTTGTCACCCTCGAGAACACAGTAGCCGTCGAGCTCCATCTTCTCGCCAGTGATACCAGAGCGCTGTGTAACAGCAGCCTGAGCATCAGCATCGCCAACCTTCAAAGTCTTCACCTCGTCGAGAGTGTGAGCCTTGGCAGCGATAGCAGCGTCGAGGATGTCAGATGTCAACTTGATGAAGTCAGCACCGTTAGCTACGAAGTCAGTCTCGCACTTGAGAGCGATGATAGCAGCGAAATCGTTAACCTTCTTAACGAGAACGCAACCGTTAGAAGTCTCACGGTCAGAACGCTTAGCAGCGATAGCGAGACCACGCTCACGGAGCAACTCCTTTGCCTTATCGAAATCACCTTCAGCCTCTGTGAGTGCCTTCTTAACGTCAGCAAGACCAGCACCAGTCATAGCGCGAAGTTTCTTGATATCTTCAATTGAAACAGCCATAATAATATTTTTATATTAAAAAGTTAATAATAATCTTTGCTTAAAAGCTACTAAAGCCATCGAATCATAAACAGAATCAATGGCTTCAGTATATATTTCTTTGCCTAATTACTCAGCCTCGTCCTTGCGGGCAGCCTTCTTCTTAGGCTGGTCCTTCTGCTCAGCAGCAGCCTTGTCGTCAGCCTTCTCAGCCTTGCGCTCCTCGAGAGCCTCAGCGATAGCACCGCAAACTGCAGTAAGGATAGCATCTACAGAATCCTTAGCATCGTCGTTAGCTGGGATAACGTAATCAACATTCTTAGGATCAGAGTTGGTATCTACGATACCGAACACTGGAATACCAAGACGGTTAGCCTCCTTAACAGCGATATGCTCCTTCATTACGTCAACAACGAAGAGGGCTACTGGGAGACGAGCCATATCTGCGATAGAACCGAGGTTCTTCTCCAACTTAGCACGCTGGCGGCTTACCTGAAGCAACTCACGCTTAGAGAGGTTAGAGAATGTACCATCGTTCAACAGACGATCGATGTTTGTCATTTTCTTAACTGCCTTACGGATTGTAGGGAAGTTGGTGAGCATACCACCAGCCCAACGCTCGTTTACGTATGGCATATTGATAGAAGCTGCCTTCTCAGCAACTACGTCCTTAGCTTGTTTTTTAGTAGCGACAAACAGAATCTTTCTACCTGTCTTGGCAATTGTCTTGAGAGCCTCAGCAGCCTCGTCGATCTTAGCGACAGTCTTGTTGAGGTCGATAATATGAATACCGTTACGCTCCATGAAGATGTAAGGAGCCATTGCTGGATTCCACTTGCGACGGAGGTGTCCGAAGTGGCAACCTGCCTGAAGTAACTGGTCAAAATTTGTTCTTGACATTGTTTTTTCTTTTTTAATTGTGTTTACTTTCTTTTTGAATCTAATGTTAGATCAGTCGATGAGTAGTCCCCGATTAATGGAATCTCACCGATTTAGATACTAAACTTTTTAGCTCAGCTATATATAATCTGTATATATATAATAAAATATGTATAAGATTAACGCTTGCTGAACTGGAAGCGACGACGAGCCTTTGGCTGACCTGGCTTCTTACGCTCAACAGCACGTGAGTCACGTGTCATGAAGCCTGCATCCTTCAAAGCCTTCTTATCGTTAGCGTCGATCTTAACGAGCGCGCGAGCGATAGCGAGGCGGAGAGCCTGGCTCTGACCGGTGAAACCACCACCGTCGAGGTTTGCCTTAATATCATACTTACCCTCAGCTTCGAGCAACTGCAATGGCTGCTTTACTACATAGCGAAGGATTGCTGATGGGAAATATGTCTCAATATCTTTCTTGTTGATTGTGATCTTACCGGTACCCTCTGTGAGGTATACACGAGCTACAGCGCTCTTACGGCGACCAATTGCATTAATTACTTCCATTCTACCTTAATTATTTATACTGGTTAATATCAATAGCCTTTGGCTGCTGTGCCTCGTGCTTGTGCTCTGTGCCATCGTAAATGAAGAGGTTGTCCATCAAAGAACGACCGAGAGGGCCCTTTGGCAACATACCCTTGATAGCGTGACGGAGGATCTTGTCCATTCCATCAGGACGCTTGCGCAACTCTGCTGGAGTGTTGAAGCGCTGACCACCTGGATAACCAGTGTAACGAGTGTAAACCTTATCAGTTTCCTTCTTACCAGTGAAAACTACCTTAGCGGCATTGATAATGATTACGTTGTCACCACAATCTACGTGTGGAGTGAAAGTTGGCTTGTACTTTCCGCGGAGCAATTTAGCAACCTTAGAGCAGAGGCGACCTACAACCTGGTCGGTAGCGTCGATTACGACCCACTCTTTCTTAGCTGTTTCCTTGTTTACGGAAATAGTCTTGTAACTTAATGTGTCCATTTTAAAATTTAAATTTACTACTAAAAAACGTTTTTAATCTTTTTTACTCACTATTCAGACAGGTGATTCACTAACCACATACCCCGGCCACAGGGCATGCTATTAACACACCATATCTTGGGGACTCTAAGCGTATCCCCGAAATAATCGGACTGCAAAATTACACATTTTTATTTGATTATGTGTAGGTTACGAGTTTTAACCCCAAACTTTTATGAATATTTAACTTAGTTTGCGCTTTTCTGCTCAGGATAAGCAAAAAAAGAGTGCATTGTTAACGGCAATGCACTCTTTTTTATTATATCAATTCCTTATCCAGGAAATATTATCTGATGAACAACAGTTCACGATACTTTGGCAATGTCCAAAGTTCATCGGCTACGAGAAGCTCGAGTTTGTCTATCTGATAACGGATTTCCTCCATCTTTGGAGCTACCGTGTCGTGATATGCTACTGCCTTCTCGCGCTCACTCTCTATCTTATTGGCTACCTTGCGGGCATCTACCAATGCCTCTACACCACGCTCTATTGCCTCGGTGCGCTCGGCTATCTCACGGATAATCTTCACGTTGCGGGCTGTCAGCTTCTTGCCTTCCTCGCCACCGAAGATGTGAATCATGCCCTCTACGTTCTTTGCCAGACGGCTCTGATAGTGGGTAGCCACAGGGATGATATGGTTCATGCTCAGGTCGCCCATCACACGAGCCTCAATCTGAATCTTCTTGGTATAGGTCTCCCACTTCACCTCGTTGCGCGCCTTCAACTCGCTCTCGCTCATCACGTTGGTCTTGGCAAACATCTCGATGCTTTCCTTGTCCAGATAACGGTCGAAGACTACCGGGCAGGATGCCTCGCAGTCCAAGCCACGCTTCTGAGCCTCTTCCTTCCACTCATCAGAATAGCCGTTGCCATCGAAGCGGATAGGCTTGCAGGTCTTGATATCCTCGCGTACAATATCTATAATAGCCGATGTCTGGTCCTCGCCCTTTGCTATCAAGGCATCAACACGAGTCTTGAAATTTTCGAGAGCCTCAGCTACGGCAGCATTCAGTACGATGAGAGATGACGCACAGTTGGCCTCTGAACCTACGGCACGGAACTCGAAACGGTTTCCGGTGAAGGCGAATGGAGAGGTACGGTTGCGGTCGGTGTTATCAATCATCAGCTCCGGAATCTCAGGGATATCCAGCTCCATACCCTTCTTGCCAGCCAGGGCGAAGAGTTCTTCCTTGTCTGCCTTCTCGATATGGTCGAGCAGGTCGGTGAGCTGCTTTCCGAGGAATGAAGAAATGATGGCTGGTGGTGCCTCGTTGGCTCCCAAACGGTGCGCATTGGTAGCACTCATGATAGAAGCCTTCAGCAGTCCGTTGTGCTTGTATACACCCATCAGAGTCTCTACGATGAAGACTACGAAGCGGAGATTATCCTCCGGTGTCTTGCCTGCTGCATGAAGCAGTACGCCGGTATCGGTGCAGAGACTCCAGTTGTTGTGCTTGCCCGAACCATTGACGCCGGCAAATGGCTTCTCGTGAAGGAGCACACGGAAACCGTGCTTGTGAGCCACACGCTTCATCAGACTCATCAGGAGCATATTATGGTCTACGGCAAGATTGCACTCCTCATAGATAGGTGCCAGCTCAAACTGGTTTGGTGCCACCTCGTTATGACGGGTCTTGCAAGGGATGCCGAGTTCGAGTGCCTGGATTTCAAGATCCTTCATGAAAGCCTGCACGCGCTCAGGGATGGTTCCGAAATAGTGGTCGTCCATCTGCTGGTTCTTCGCAGAGTCGTGTCCCATCAGGGTACGGCCTGTGAGCATCAGGTCAGGGCGAGCCGAATAGAGACTCTCATCTACCAGGAAGTACTCCTGCTCCCAACCGAGATTGGTCTGCACCTTCTTCACCTGAGGGTAAAAATAGTGGCACACCTCGGTAGCCGCCTCACTCAGCGTATGGAGCGAGCGGAGCAATGGAGCCTTGTAGTCCAAAGCCTCACCGGTATAAGATATAAAGATGGTAGGGATACAGAGGGTATCGTCGATGATGAACACAGGCGATGTAGGATCCCATGCAGAATAGCCACGAGCCTCGAAGGTGTTGCGGATACCGCCGTTAGGGAATGAGCTGGCATCCGGTTCCTGCTGCACCAGCAGCTTGCCGGAGAATTCCTCAATCATACCACCCTTACCGTCGTGCTCCACGAAGGCATCGTGCTTCTCGGCAGTACCTTCTGTCAATGGCTGGAACCAGTGAGTATAATGTGTTACCCCGTTTTCCTCAGCCCAGAGCTTCATGCCGGCAGCCACGGCATCCGCGATGGAACGGTCCAGACGATTACCGTTGTCTATCACATCGATGAGTTTCTCGTACACATCAGATGGCAGATACTTGTACATCTTCTGGCGGTTGAATACATACTTGGCGAAGTACTCCGAAGGGCGCACCTTGGGAGTTTTCACCTCAACAGGTCTCTTTTTAAAGGCCTCGGCTACAACCTCAAATCTCAAATTAGCCATTCTTCTTTTATTATTTTATAAGTTTGCGGGTGCAAAGTTACGAAATAATTGGCTAACTGCTACCATTTTGCCCGTTTTTTTATGTATAATTCAAACTTTTCTTATTTTGATTACAGGATTCTGCCCACAATCTGCAACTTGAGCACAGGATAGAACTTCAGTTTATCCACGATATCGGCGATGTCTCCGCCATCTTCACCCATCGAATCATTGAGAGCTTTCCTGACATCTACCTCCTCGCCGTTCTGATAGATCTTCAGCTTGCCCATATACTGGCAGCCGATTTCCCAGCGGAAACCCAGGCGGTTCTTGGGAACCACTCTTCCGAAGCCCAGACCGAGATAAGGGCGGAAGGAATTGCAGCGCAGGTCGGCATTGATATCACCATTCTTGTCGAACTTGATATTATAATCTGAAAGATCTGCACCTACGTGTTTCAGAATATCATCCTCATGTCCAGGATATTGCTTGATAAACTGTGCCAGTTTCTCGCTGTGACCGCTCAACTTGGCAAGCTTGGCGCCGCCCATAGCGAAGCCGGCAGCCACGAAGAACTTGCTGTTGCCGCCGAAAGGATAGATATTCGCCTTGGCATGAAAGGCTGTGCGGGAGAAATCAGCATCCACATCCACCTCAGAATCTGGAATCCTTACGGTCTGTCCCTGGACATTGATAGTGGCATCTGCCGTTATGTTCATCTTGTCAGATATCTTGAGCATCTTTGGCAGAATATCCACGCCTGCCTCCAACTCCACGAAATTGGAAACTGGAGCCGCCACACCGATGCTGATACCTTCGGTACCCACGCCTGCATTCAGACCCACATGATTGAATGCAGTTCTCTTGAACTGTGCAAAACCACTTGTTGTAAATACGAGGCACAAGATGGCCATCATCAAAATCTTTTTCATCATTTCCATTATTTTTTAATAGTTAGCATTCACATCTCACACACGTTATTTCTTCTTGCTTGCCTTCCACTCGAAGAGATAGTCGATGCCCTTGATCTTTACCTTGACGAAGAGATCGGCAGCCTTGCGGTCGGTGGTATAGAGATAGCCCGAAACCACTTCGCCGGGATGGATGGTGGTGCGCTCCAGATAGCCCAGGTCCTCAGGCATCTTGTCGGAATACTTCATGCGGTTGCCGTCTTCCAACTGCTGCATCCGGCAGATACGGGTCTGGAAATCCTTCAGCGTATTGGAGGTTCCGGCATCAAACACCTGCGCTCCCAGGTTGGCATTCACGTTGTTCTCACGTTCGGTCTGCACAATCGCCTTGTTCTTTACCGCACGCTTAGCCACCTTCTTCTTGAACTTGAAGATTTTCTTGTCATATTCATCAGCGCCCACCAGTTCGAAATCCTTGCGCTTGCCGCCCTTCATATCGTAGATTTCAATCTGAGAAGGGTCGATATCCACATTGATCATGCTCTTGTTGACGATGAAGACGCCGATTTCGCGGTAATCGCCGATGTTCTCATCCACCATCGAATTGCTCACGCCCACGATGAGTCCGTTCTTGTTGTAGTAAGGCCATGCCACACCGTTCTTATACTCGGTGAGGATTTCATCAGGCGAAGGGGTTTCCAGGATAGGCTGGTGGTCGGTGAGCGAATACTTGGAATAGTTGCCGTCGGCATCCACCACTACATAAAATCCTTCAGGGATATCATTCTTGTAGGGAGTAAGGGTGCATACCCTGCCGTTCTCGGAGAAAGAGGCTCCTACCCCCATCTTCTTGCCCTGGTTCATGAAGAAATGCTCCTTCACGTTGCCGTTATTATAATAAGAGGTATATTCGCCCGAGAGCAGTCCTGCCAGATAGGTCTTCTTCTGCTCTACCTGTCCATCCTTGAAATAGGTAGTAAAGGTGCCGGCAAACTGGCTCTTGGCATCATCCTTCTTGTCGAGGACCACGAAACTTCCCTCGCCCTGCAGTTCGCCGCTCATATAGTAGGTGCGGAACTCCTTGGCTGCCGTAGAATCAGCAGGATAGAGCGCCAGGCGATAATAGTTGGCGAAAGCCTTGTTAGGGGTTACCTTCCAGCTCTTGTTGTAATAGAGGGTGTCCAGCCGGTCTTGCGGAACGGGAGGAGTTTCTGGAATCACCTTCTCCGGCACTGCAGGCTGTTCCTCCTGAACCACAGCCTTTACTTCTTCCGTCTGTGCCTTCGTTTTCTGCTTCTTTACGCGTCCTGCCTTCTGGGCGAGGACAGTCTGTCCTCCGAAGAGGGCAATCATCATGATGATGACAGAATACTTTTTTCTCATCATACCTACTTATGTTTTAAATACTTAAAAATCTATCTATCAGTTTCTTTCTATAGAGTCTGCCCACCTTTACATAGTCGATTTCATCGAAAGGGGGATAGAAATGGCACACATTGTCAACCACCTCGATGAGGTAATTGATGTTGACGATGAACTTCTGGTTTACCTGCATGAAATGAGGGGCGAGCGCAAGCAGGTCGGTGCTCTTCACACTGCGTTTCAGCCTAATAGGCTTCCTGTTGTCAGCTACCACCACCTCCCAGCATCTCACTTCGTGATTATACTGGAAGAGGCAGACATTCTCCTTATCCACCAGCCTGAAATCCACGGAGTTGGTATAGAAGAGCAGCTTGCCGTTAGCAACGGGTGCGTTCTTCACGCCAGCCCCTACCACTCTCTCAGCCTCTTTTTCAGCCTCTTTCCCAGCCTCAAGCTCTTTTCCTGCCTCTTTCTCAGCTTCTTTCTCCAGTCGTCTGACGATGGTATCCAGCTCCTGCGGATTGATAGGCTTGAGCAGCACATCGAATGCCTGCTTGCGGAAGGCTGTCAGGATATATTCATCGTATGCCGTGTACATCACCACCTGGCATCGGCGGTGTACGAATCCCGACAGCTTATCCAGGAAATCCAAGCCGTTCACATCGGGCAGCTGGACATCCAGGAAGAGCACATCGGGCTGGTACCTGTTTACCATCGCCAGGCCGTCAAGCCCACAGAGCGCGCATCCCAGCACCTCCATATCGTATTTCGTTTCCAATAAATCAGCCAAAGCCTTGCCTGAAGATTTATCGTCGTCTATGATTACAACTTTCATACACCTTATTATATTGTTTATATTCAAATTTCGCAAGTCCTGCTACATCACGAAGCCATCGGGTATGCATACCTGCGCCAGACATCCAGCCACGCTGCCATCTTCTGCCTTCCGGTTCTGCAGCGAGAAGGTCATCTTGTGGCGATTATGCTCGTTCACCACTGCCAGGGTCTGGGTGATGATGCCCAGTCCGGTACGCTTCTTGCCCTTCTGGCGGATATCGAATCCCCTGCCGTTATCCAGCACAGAAACCACGGTATAGCCCGGCTGCTTTCTGCCTACCTTTACCTGCAAGATTTTCCTTCCCTCCCAGCCTCTCAGTCCGTGAACCAGGGCATTCTCTACGAGAATCTGGACAAACATCGACGGGATATACGTATTCTCCACATCCACTTCGGAATCTATCTGCAGCGAGAAATCGAAATCATCGCCCATCAGCGGAGTTTCCACCGCCAGATACTGCTTCACGAAACCGATCTCTGCGGCTAGAGATACCTTCGGCTGGCAGGACAGGTCCAGGTTGCTGCGTATCAACCGGGCAAGCCCCATCAGCTCGTCGGCTTCCGCCGTACCGGCATGCAGGATCTTGTTGTTGAGGACATTGAACACGAAATGAGGGGAGATTCGATTTCTTGCTCCTTCCAGCTTCAACTGCAGTACGCGATGCCTGCTCTCTTCGAGCCGCTTGCCGGATCGCATGCTCTTGATGACGAAGAACATGCACAGCAGCAGAATCAGCAGCACCACCGCCAGGGCGATGAAGCGGGTCTGGTTCAGCTGTGCCGTCTTGTGCTCAAGCACCAGGTCGTGGTGCAGTTTCAGCGTATCCTGGGTAAAGCGGTCCATGATTTCAGAAGCTCTCATATTGATTCTGTTGTGCTCCAGCGAATCATTCTTCTGCATATCCCTGCGCAGATTCTCGAATGCCATGCGGTAATCGCCCTTGGCAAGGTAATATCGCTGCAGATACTGATTGCGGATCTGGCGCAGGTTGAAGGCTACGAGATTGTTGAGATCCTCGCCGAACTGCTGTCTCTCGCTGTCCAGAATGCGGGTAACGGCCGCCATATCTCCCTTCTTCACCTCCTGACCAATATGAATCGTATTACAGTAATATACCGCCTCCCGATCGTGGTTGGCCACCATGAAAGGTTCACTCTCGGCAAGATATTTCTCCGACTGGGCAATGCTGTCCAGATTGAGATACACATCTGCCATATTCAGCTTGCAGAGATACATGTCGAAGCAGTCGCCCTTCTTGTGCTTCTCCAGCAACTGCTTCAGCTGCAGGAATTTGCGGAGCGACTGGGCATAGTCTTTCTTATAATAGTAGTAGTTGCCGTAATTGTTCAGATAATACGCCTGCATAGCCAGCGACATCTGCGGGAGATGGTCTTCCGTCTGCTGATAGCACTGGAGCGATGCATCGAAATCATTGAGTTTCAGGTAGATGGTAGCCAGACCCACATAGAGGGAGACATTCTCCTCCTTAGGCAGCTGGAGGGAATCTACCAGAAAGAGCGCACGGCGATACCAGGAGGCAGCCTGCGGCAACTGATTCTTGAAGAGATAGGCATCACCCAGGTTGGCACAGATGCTAGGCGCCTGGTGCTGCACATCGCTACGCATGGAATAGGCATAGGCAGACTGGTAGAGCGAAACCACCTCGTCTGCCTTGCGATGAAAATTATGATAGTTGATGCCCTGACAGTTGTAGGTATAGGCAAGAAGTCCGTTGCGGCGCGGAGTATCGGGCTGACGGAGGGCGAAGCGCAGGGTGCGGTCCACATAGCCTACCGTAGAATCGGGTGTTGCCGACTGGCAGAACCATCTTCCCTTCCTGGCATAATACTCATAAAACGTGAGGCTGTCTTTCGCCAGCTCCATGCCTTTTTCTATTTCCGTCTTAGCCTGCGGCGACTGCGCATTGAGGAGTTCATCGAGCTGATGCAGTTTTTCGATACGCAGGTTATCAGCAGTTTCCTCTGCCGATTTCCGGCAGGAAGCCAGGAGAATCAGCAGAGGCAAAACTTATCATTTTTCATCATTTCTATTATTTTCTACAGGTGTCCTTCATCGGAACACGCAGAATTAACGGAACTTTCTTGCTTCTCGGATTACTCACGGATTTTAAACGGATTTGGCCTTACGGCCTTGGGCTGGCGCCGTTGCGTTCCTGCTTTAAGGGGTATCGCTACGACCGTAAGGTCGAGTTTCCGTTTAAAATCCGTGCGTAATCCGAGGAAGACGGTTAAGGTTCTGATTCATCTGCGTAATCCGATGAATAATGACACACCCTCAGAGTTTTCTACGAATTTACCTTGCAAATATAGGCAAATTAACGCAAACGGGCAAGCTTTTTGAATATTTTTTTCTTCTTAAAGCCATCAAACTTACATTTTGATATCAGATTGAGATGTCTGCGGGCTGTTACTCGGGTGCTGCGGGTATCATAGTCATCATCTTCAAACATCTTTTCGAGCATATCCTCGGTAACGCCATCCAATACCATCATATAGATAGGGGCTTGCTCTTCTGCAATGTCCCAGTAGGTGTTGCCTGTAATGCCAGGAGCCTTTGGGTCATATTCCAGCGAAATCAGGGCTTTCTTCTTTGCAGAATAGAAGAAAACAGCCATAGTTCCTTCTTTTTCGTCATTGTCCTCGCCCAGATTGGTGAAGCCCTGCTTGGCTGCAGCATTCTTCAGCCTCTGATAGTCGCTGCTTCCACCGTTATAAAAAACGATGCCACCCTTGCCGACTTTACCACTTTCTGTAATCAACACAGCAAAAGGAGCCTTCGCCTCCAGCTGTGGAGTGAAAGAAGGGAATCCGGCATCTACAGGCTTGATGTTGCGAAGAGACTTGAATGCAGCCAGAAGCGGATAGCTCATATCCTTACCTATCAACTTGGCATTTTCATCACCTTCTTCAGTAGAATTATTGACATAACTACCATAGCCCTCTAAAGAGAACACGAAATTGCCGCCATTTCTCTGTACGGTACACTTCATTTTCTTTCCCGGTGCAGTAAGGAACCTATGTTTTGTATCCGAATTTTCCGCATATACCAATACGCCATCCTGATAGGTATTCTTCTCCCTATCATAATGAGGTATAGCTATATTCAGGCCGATAGCTGCATCTTCATCTGGCATCAGCGACAAGGTATCATCTACGATAATGACACCACTCTCCATACTTGTATAGGTAGGTATAGGCCATACGGCATCGCCCAGTATATCGGAGAAGATATAAATCATATTGGTACTTGAGCCTCCTCCTGCATTTCCAATAATCAAATCTACAGGTACATCCTCATTGTGGATGGTTATCTCTTTGGAAATCTCTTCACCTCTGAATGTACGTGCACACACAGTGGCGTTACCCTTCATATCCTTCGGTACATACACATTGAAGTTACCCTCCTTATCGGTCTGGCACAGTTCAGACTTATCCTTATCCGTCTGTACCCATACAGTAGAGCGGATACCTTCTTCCTTCTCATTCATCACCCTACCATATACGCGAACCATGTGAGAGAGGGTGATATCCACCCGGCGACTTTCTCCAGGCGAGAGGGCTGCAACATTCACGAATGCCATCTGGCTGATGCCACCATAATACTGGGCTTTCACCGTGATGCTGAAAGCAGTATTGGCAGGAACTTCATGAGAATAATATCCATCTGAATTTGTTACTGTAGGAGCCAGCAACTGTCCGATGCTCAATCTTACACCCGGCAGAACCTTGCCGGTATCATCCTTTACATATCCATAAACAGTGCCCTGCTTTTCAGGATAATCCAGGTTGACCCAGGAGAAATGAGCCACTTCTCCTACATATACGTTTCCCTGCAATGCGGCACTTCCTTCTTCCTCCCAGAGTCCAGTCTTCTCATTGAAGCTCCACAAAGGGATGCTGGCTGGCGGATTCTCGCCCATTCCGGCTGGTATCGGGAAGGTAAGCTTTGCCTTGCTGCCATCCTTGAGCTGCAGCTTGTCGCCATTTTCGGCATACATATTCAGGTCGGTCATTCCGTAGGAAACCAGTTGGGCGCTGGAGTTATCGGAGCGCACAGCAGCGAGATCGCCACCCGGCATCATCTCTGAGAATCGTTCATTGTTAGGATCCAGATACACCATCTCCGACTTCACCTTTCCGGTATAGCCGACTCCGGTGCCATCCACCTTGTATCCATCCTGCGGCATATCAATCTTCATTTCACCAGCCTGCAGGGTCTGGTCGGATGAAGAAGAATAGGTCTTGATGCTGGTGAAATCATTGTTCTCCTTCTTGCACATCACTACCTCCCAGCTTGCGCCATCGGCAGCATCATCGTCAGCATCCATAGAACGCACCACATCAAAATAGCCCGCCTTGCTGAATCTCACTACCGAGCGGTCGTTCGGGACACTTACTACCTGAATCTGGTCGAATTCAAAGAATCCATCGGTATTGGTAGTAGCAGCAGAAGAGCCGCTCACGATGCTCACGCCCTCGATTGGAGTGCCGCTGGCATCTCTCACGATACCCGAAAGAGCGATGTCTTCCATTCTTCCTTCCACGAGTTCCGGTGGATTAATGCCTCCATCGTCATCATCATCTCCCTCATTCAGCAAATCCTGAATTTTACTGCATGAAGCGAACGTCATCAACATCATCAACAATGCCATGAACACAAAAGTTAAACTGTGAATTTTCCGTCTCATAAGCCTTACATGTTTATCAGTTAATACAAAAATAGAATTTTATTGATTACACAAATAGAATCTTATTGATTGAACAAATAGAATCTTATTGATTGCAAAGATATATAAAAAAATGTATATTCGCAACCTCCCTTTTCGGGGCATCGTGCCTGTTTGTTATCAAATGTGTTTAAACGTCGTTTTTTCAGGCTTATTCGACAATAAAAAAACAATCGGCTTGAGTAATCTGAAACAGAACAGATTAAGCTACAAAAAATCTTCTAATTAAGTGAAATGTGTATCTTTGCACTGAAAAGAATATCATCACCGTAACCTTTCTAGGGATTATTATTTCTCGGATTTGAGTATTTTAACGCCAATTATTTCTCGGATTTGAGTATTTTAACACGATTTATTTCTCGGATTTGAGTATTTTAACGCGATTTATTTCTCGGATTTGAGTATTTTCGCTATATTTGCGCCTGTTATTCAAACAGTTACGATTATGACAGAATATATACATAGAAACATAGAATGAAGAGTCAAGCAGGACGATGATACCATAAGGCATATCACCATACTGCCTCTCTATGCCTTATCCCTATTGAGAAGCCGTTAATAAAAACAAGTCATCGTTTTAGTGAAGAAAAATCCCTTGCAACATTGCTGCTGCAAGGGATTCGCCATTTTTCTACCTTAAATGGTTATACACTACATAAACTTTAAAACTAAAACTTTAAATCCATATACAATAGACTGTCTTAGAATCTATATACTACAAAGCTGTTCGCCTTCATCTTCACATTCAAGACGTTGCCGTTAGCCTGAGCATCTGAAACAACAGGAACAACCACGTTCTTGTTATCGATCTTGTTCTCTGCCTGGATATTGTCGGCATGGAGAACGGTTACCTTGCCAGGGTTCAACTTCTTGATGCCATTGAAGGTAACGTTGATTTCCTTCTCCTCGTTAGAGGTATTGGCAATCTTCACGATATAGCTCTTGGTAGCCTTGTCGAAACAAGCTGTGGCATAGAGACCATTCTCGCCAGCTACAGCCTTGCCGTTCTCGGTAAGCTTCAATACGTTGGTACCCTTGTTCTCGCCGTAGAGCTGCTGAACATAGTAGTTGGCAGAACGCACAGAGCTGAGATTATCAAACCAGATGAGGTCTGGACGCCACTGCCATCCCTCTACGTGAGCGAAGAGAGGAGCATAGGTAGCCTGATAAACCACATCGGCATTGCGCTCAAGACCCGTCATAAAGGCAGCCTCTGAAAGCGCAGCCTCCCAAGAGTTAGGGTCGTGCTCGGCATGGGCAGCATACTCGCCGGCAAATACCTTAGGACCCTTGCGGTC
>OLQN01000435.1_pt1 | contig 37103 bp, 26 predicted proteins | sample 1673181 | NCBI WGS metagenome assembly OLQN01 (sample SAMEA3136763, study PRJEB25190) | human gut metagenome | biome: human gut; feature: human-associated habitat; material: faeces | place: Austria | collected 2013
CCGGCGCGCCTGGGTGTACGTCCCCGGAATAGCGAGCGCTCGGCCGGCCTCGACGAACACGCACGACCGCACAAGCTTGTCGAGCAGCGCGCGATCGTGCGATACGAGCAGGCCGACGCCCTTGAACGAGGCGAGCGCCTGCGCGACGAGGGGCTTGCGGATCCTGAGCATGCCGTGGAGTTCATGAGCCTGTCCGCGGCACCCTTGGCCGGCATGAACCCCGAGCGAGACAATGCCCGGGAAGGTGGGGTGGCGGCCGGCGAAGGCACGCAGGTGCTCCAACACGCGCTGCAGATCGTGGCCGACTGGATGGAACCCGCCTACGGCTTCCACTCGCTGTTCAACTTCAAGCGCAAGTTCCAGCCCGCCGAAGCGCCGGTCTACGTGTGCTACCCGGACCCGGCGGCGTTGCCGCAGATCGGGCTCGCGGTGGTGCGCGCCTACGTGCCCAGCGTGACGCCCGCCGAAGTAGCCGGCATGCTCAGCACGCTGCGGTCGTAGGGTGCGGGGCGGACCCTGACAATTGTGCTCGCGGTTGAGGCTCTAGGCCGTTTGCCTGTTCGTTCACGTACGGACACGGAGACTGACCGATTCGAGCCCAAGATGGGGCTATCTGCTTTCAGAGAGGTACATTTGGCCCCTTGCGGACAACTAACTGCCTTCAAAGAGGTACCTGAACTCTGAAATCCCGAGTATGAGCGTTGCAATGACGGCGTTTGTACTCGGGATTTCCCGTATTCGGTACCTCTTTGAACGGAGAAAGCATTCTGCAGAAGCCCGAATGTACCTCTTTGAGCGGCGAAAGCCCAGCGAGAAGGGCGCAGAAGGCGCTATCTCCGTTTCGAGGGGTTGATTTGGCCTCTCCGGGAGGTCTACTCCTGCTTCGAGGGGCTGATGGCCGAGTATTCACGCTCCAAAATCGGCGGAATGGCGTTGACGCGGATGGGCTTTTACATGCGGTCTAGCTGCCGACCAGCCCCTTGAAACGGGAGTAGACCTCCTGCGAAGGCCGAATCAGCCCCTCGAAAGCGGTTTTGCCGGTGCAGAGGTGTCGTTGACTGCATCGCGAGCCGCCTCGACGTAGTAACGTGGGGCGCATGAGCGAACGTAACGAACACAATGACGGAAATACGCAAACCGCATACTTCGCCGGCGGCTGCTTCTGGGGACTGGAGCGCTACTTCCAGAACGTCGACGGCGTCACGGACACCACGGTCGGCTACGCGCAATCCACCGTCGAATCGCCGACCTACGAGCAGGTATGCGCGGGCGGCACGGATGCGGCCGAAACCGTGAAAGTCGAGTTTAACCCGGCACAGGTCAGCCTGCGGACGCTGACATTGCTGTTCCTGGAGGTCATCGACCCGTTCTCCGTGGACCAGCAGGGCGAAGACCGCGGCCGGCAGTACCGCACTGGCATGTTCTACACGGACGAGACGCAGCGCGCCGTGTATGTGGCGGCCTTGGAGCAGCTGGTCGCCCGCCAGCCGCAGCGCCCGGCCGTACTGGTCGAACCGCTGCGCAACTTCTACCCGGCCGAGGCACATCATCAGGACTATCTGGTGAACAATCCCGGCGGCTACTGCCATGTGCCGATCGCCGCAATCGCGAACGTAAAACGCCGTCAGAAGTACGTGGAACGCATCTGGGATCTGACGCTTGAGCAGTTCGCGGTCACGCAGAACGCCGCTACCGAGCGCCCGTTCGTCAACGAGTATGACGAGGAGTTTGAGCCCGGCATCTACGTGGACATCGTCAGTGGCGAACCGCTGTTCTCGTCGCAAGACAAATTCGATTCCGGCTGCGGCTGGCCCGCGTTCTCCCGCCCGATTGCCGGTGACTTGCTGACCGAGCATGAGGACCACCGCATTCCGGGCCGCGACCGCATCGAAGTGCGCACGTCGGACACACAGATTCACTTGGGCCACGTGTTCACCGACGGCCCGGCCGACCGCGGCGGCCTGCGCTACTGCATGAATTCCGCCGCCCTGCGCTTCGTGCCGCGCTCGCGCATGGCCGAGGAAGGATACGGCGACTGGATTTCGGTTGTGGATGGGGATGAGCAGGCATGAGCATGGAGAATATTGCGGGCGCTCGCAAGCCCGCCAAGCGTGAGGATGAGCACACGGTCGCCGGCGAGCATCGCATGATGCGCCGCGCGGACCGCGAGGTGACCGATCCCGAGCGGATCGCCGCGATCATCGCCGCCTGCGACATCGTTGAAGTGGCCTATGCGGATGCCGAGGGCCTGACTATCGTGCCGCTGAATTTCGGCTTTGATTACGAGTACGACGAGGCGACTGGCAAGCTGACGCTCTGGTTCCACTCCGCGCCGCGCGGCCGCAAGCTCGACGCGATTCGCGCCGCCGCCGGTGGCCGACTGCCCGTGGCTTTCACCATGCAGACCGACTGCGAGGTGGTGGCGGGCCGCACCACGTGCAATTGGGGCGAGACGTTCAAGTCGATCGTCGGCAATGGCACGGCGTCACTGGTCGAGAATCTGGATGAATGCCGCCACGGCTTGCAGGCGCTGATGGCACAGCAGGCGCATATGCCGAATGTGGAATTCACTGATGCGCAGGTCCGCAGCGTCACGGTGTGGAAGATTGAGTCCGACTACTTCACCACCAAAGTCCGCACCAAGCCCGCGCCCGCGCACATGCATCAGCGTTAGCCGGGGATAGCGCGCCACCTCCCCACTGGCGGGAGGCAGCGCGCAGCGCCGGTGGATGGCCCACGTCCGGACCCGATAGACTTGCCGCCATGGCAGCAGTGACAGTGGTAATTACCAGCTACAATCAGGGCCCGTTGATTCACGAGGCAGTCGAGTCGTCATTGGCCCCAGACGGTTCGTCCGGAACGGATCATCATCGTGAACGATGGGTCCGATGACCACGCATCCGTCGAGATGCTGAACGCCACTCTCGACGATTGCCGGCACGGGGCGATGGATGCGAATGGTGTGGCCATCGACCTCATCGGCCAGGCAAACGCCGGTCCTTCCGCCGCGCGCAACCGTGGCATCGCCGCCGCCGAAACGCCGTTCGTAGTGGTGTTGGATGGCGATGGCCGTTTGCGGCCGGCCTTCATTGAGCGCACGTTGTCGATGTTGTCCGCCGACAAAACGATGGTCGCCGCATCCGGCTGGCTGCAGACTTTCGGTGTCCTGGAATCAGTGGTCCAGCCGACTGGTGGCAATGCCGCCGCGTTCGTGTCGCATAATTGCTGCCCGGCCACGTGCATGATTCGCCGTGTCGCGTGGGAGTGCTGCGGCGGCTACGACGAGTCGATGCGCGGCGGCTTCGAGGACTGGGACTTCTTCCTGTCGTTGTTGGAGTGCGGATTGACGGTGGAAAACGATATCTGCGGTGCTGGGGTTACTGGCGGTACTGAGCATGTCGGAGGTTTTGGGAGTGCCTGGGATACAGAGAATCCCGCAAAAGACGCGGCCCATATCGGCATCGCCCCCGAGCCGCTGATCGAGTACCGCACGGCCCCGGCCTCCTCAAACGTGACCAGCATGACCAAGCGCCTCGATCTCATGCGCTTCCTGATCGCCAAGCACCGCGATCTCTACGCCGCGCACATCGCCGACGCCATCCTCGGCGTTGAAGCCATCTCCATGAGCCGCTTAACCATGTGGGAATCGTTGATGCGCGGCGACACCACCGCCAGCCAAGCCTTCATGCTCCACCCCACCTACGGCGACGGCGGAATGGCCGCCGCCGTACGCTTGCGGAGTTGATGGTCAGCCGGGCCGGCTCAAATCGGTGTCCCCACTGTCGTCAACCTGCCAGTTTTTGGCCGGCAAACGCCGCTGAGAGCCTTTTGGCGGCGTCAAGTTGCTAGCACTTGGCGTAATGGCGTCGCTGCCGTGGTTGCTTGCGGTCCACGAGAGGTTCGGCTCGCAGACCCTTCAGGCAGTCAAGAACACGTGTTTCTGGTGGTATTCGATGAACTCGTGTGAGGGCGGATTTGAAGAAGGCAATGTAATATAGCGTCCTTCAAACTGATACATCCAATAATCATTGATATCGTTGTGCGGGACCCGAGCGGATATATGTACTCGATAATCGTCGTCAATGGTCATGTATCCGCGGTCAAATGCCTTGTCGTGGAATGCATTAAGCAACAAGCCGTTAGCCGCATTTGTTTTCTCGAACCCGGTTGAGACCTTCCAAGGCTTGATGTGGCTGGCGATTAGCAGCGGATCAATATTGATGCCAGTCAGGCAGCAAGTGTCGTGATAATTCGCGATCAAAGCATTGCGAAAGTAGCTTTGATTGACCCGCGATAATGCTGTTGTCTCATGTTCAGATCCGAGTGGAGCTGTAGTCTGCTGTTGCCCCGCGACGATGGGCGGTCTTGGAGCATCAATGAGAAGGCTGGTTGTCTCTTCCACCAACGATTTCTGCGGAGTGGGAGACGAGTGCATTGTTCGACGATTGCGCGCATCCTGAGTCGGTAGAGGAACTTTCTCAATGAAACTGACATAGACGTTCAAAGCCAGAATGAGCAGCTTATCGCTCTGCTCCTGATATTCTTTCCAGATTTGTATTTCGAGTTTCCCGCTATGGGCCAAACCTGATACCCCTCGTGCGTGTTCGTTGGGGTCGTGAGCCCGAAGATTCATGAGTTTCATATAGACCGAGCTAGCGGTACGATTCAGTCCAACAGCAAGTTGCGCGATATGAGGGTTATTCTTGTCGTTCCGCTGTCGCTGATTCAACATCATGTACAAGCCGAACGTGGCAAGAGTCTCGTCGTAAGACCATTTCGGTCCACGTGTTCTATTGCCGCTCTGCATATTCATGATGTCCAGGATACCTCCTCGGAAAGTTGGCGGACTGATGATATAGCAACTTAGGGGGTGCTCAATTTTCGGCATGCTGTGATGCAAACGGAAGGCTTGTCTTGATTAATGGGGTACTCACTCATCTGTCAACGGTGTAAGGCGGCGGTCATAAACTACCTTGCGAAGAAGTGTGTCGTTATGTGTTGATTCGGTGTGGAAGTTGATTTTTTTAAGTAATTTTAGAGGATCTTTTGTGATCATTTGTGAGTATATTAGTAGAAAAAGAGGATTTTGTGACTATACGCATAGCCGAGCTTTTTGCTGGCGTCGGGGGTTTCCGCCTTGGTCTGGATGGCTACCATGATGCTGCGCACCCCGAGTTTGATATGAAGCCAGCTGGCGATTTCAAGACCGTGTGGGCAAATCAGTGGGAACCCAATGGGCAAGAGTCGAAGCAGTTTGCTTGGCGGTGCTACGAAAAAAGATTCGGCGAGGGAAGTTGCGTTAATGAAGATATCGCCGTTGTGCTACAAGAAGTCAAGGACGGTAAGCGGTCGATTCCTGAGTTCGACATGCTGGTTGGCGGTTTTCCGTGTCAGGATTATTCAGTGGCGAAGCCTCTTGCCCTTGCCTCAGGTATTGAAGGTAAAAAAGGTGTGCTTTGGTGGAGCATCAACGAGCTTCTTGAAATGCGGCACCCGAAATATGTGCTGCTGGAGAATGTTGACCGTTTGTTGAAGTCGCCAAGCTCTCAGCGTGGGCGTGACTTTGCCATCATCCTATCTTGTCTGTATCGGCTCGGTTACTCTGTTGAGTGGCATGTGATTAATGCCGCTGAATATGGAATGCCGCAGCGTAGGCGCCGCGTATACATTTATGCAGAGTTGGATGCCCCGAAATGGGATATGGAAGACCGCCTTTTCCATAGTGGGGTAGAGGCCCGCGCATTCCCGATTGTGGCTGATGGCCGTTTCGGAGTAGAGCGTTTTTGTATTGAGAAAGACCCCTATGAGATGACTCATACATTTGGCAAAGGCGTGAAAGTATCCCAATTCAAGGATGCAGGTGTTATGCAGGATGGTGAGGTATTCACCTGTCGAGCGACGCCTGTGTATAGCGGCAAGCATTCGGTTCTGGGCGATAAGCTCGTCTCGATTGGCGAAGTGCCATCAGAGTTTTTCATCGAAGACAATTTGAGTTCATGGGAATACCTTAAGGGTGGTAAAAAGGAGCAACGAACCGCTCGCAACGGATATGAATACACGTATTCCGAAGGACCGGTGGCGTTCCCTGATGCTTTGGATAAGCCGAGTCGAACCATTTTGACTGGAGAAGGCGGTCGTGGTGCCAGCCGGACGAAGCATGTCGTTGAACAAAATGGCAGATTGCGGCGGCTCGTGCCAGATGAACTCGATCAGTTGCAGATGTTTCCTCGTGGCTGGACTGACACCGGTATGACGGATGGACATCGGGCCTTCTGCATGGGGAATGCCTTGGTGACAGGCATCCCCCATCGTATTGGTGTAGTAATTGCTGCAGATGCCGATGTTTCACGTTCTGAGTGAGATGATTCATAGGTTACTGGCAATGATTCTGGCTATATAGCGGCGATCGAGCCAGAAGCATTGCTTGGTAATAACTTCCCCATTCGGCAGGATGGACCGGTCCTTCGCGCTTCCGTTATCCTTTCCTTTGCTCGCATGAGGGCGGAGGTGGAACACTGAATTGAAAGATGATCCTGGAATGAGATTTTTACCGCGAATCCCGTAGTTCAACGGGGTATGCGCAACCAGCAAGGTATGCATTGTCTCCCAGACGGGTTTCACGTATTGTTCAATGTCGTCTTCAGGCATATTCCAAAGGAATGCACCTTTGAAAATGTCCTTCGCTTTGTCATGGCCGGATTGATACGGTATCGGCGATTTTGAAACCATGATAAGGAACTTGCTGGTTTCGAAGAAGTCGCGTACGAATGACTGTTCCCATGTGGTTTGGGGATTGGCCCATTCCTCCCATTGGTCATCCGTGATGGCCTTAAATGACATATGCTCGCGAGGCAAGCCATCAGGATATATGGTTACTGACTTAAATTGGCTGATATTAGCTTTCGAGAATTGTTCAATCTTACTAATTGATGATTTTGAGGCGCCCAACATCGCAAAAGCGAGGCTCGAATTATAGTTCTTAGCTGTTGGCGCTGCTGACACTTGGAGCTCGGAGGCGATGTCTCTGCTTGATTTGCCGGTGTAGGGAATGAATTTGGCTGCCACGTATTCATCAAGGTTCTGTTCTTGCGGTATCGGCAAGCGAACGGTTTCGCTCTTTCGATTCAATAATTTCCGCGCAATTGCAGTCATGTATGAAGTTTTCAGGCTGAATGCACGCTGTTTGGCAAATATAGTTGCGGTGTTCGCGCCCGCCGGTGCTGGTGCCTCTCGAAGTTGTTTGGAATTGGCTCCTTTTGTACATGCGGCTAAATAATTGGTATCGGATTCGCTGAGCGAATCAGCATGGCCGGAAGCGACTTTATCTCGAATGACATGCCAATCATTTTTGATGGTAGCAAGATCATCTGCTTCATACTTCATGAGATATGAAGCAAGCACTTTGCAGTCGATGCGCAATTCCTTTTTCTTATCGGTGCGATCATCGTAGTAGTAAACGAGGATGATATTCTTCGCTTTATCCCACATTTTTGAAGATTCGAAGTCGGTCTCGTCAGCGAGCGTTAGATAATTGATGATATCGATGACTAAGCGCTCTTTAGCTGAGGTTTGTTTGCCTTTTTTAATGTGCTTAAGTGGAGTGACTTTTAACTCATAACTGGTATCGCCAATATGAATATCGGGTGCGGCATCGGAGTTGATGACATATTTTAAGACTGACTCTTCGATGATTTGGCCGAGAGAACCCTTGTTCCCTCCCGTTAGAGCTCTTCCCGTTTGATCGAGTTCGCGGAATGATTTCCCCTTTGCCGTCAGCAGTGTGTTCATCACTTCTTCAAGGCTCGAGTATTCTCGTGCATCGTTGAACTCCGGTTCTGAACTGCTCATAGTATCCCCCTGTTGTTGGTGCGTCATTGCTTGTTGCCCCTAATCATACAGTCATGCATATGCGGCTGACGGTAGAATAGCGGTATCTACGCAGACAAGCCAAAGGAGCCTCGCCATGATTCTCGTCACCACCACCCCGTCCGTCGACGGATACACCATCACCAACTACCAGGGCATCGTCTTCGGCGAAGTGGTGTCCGGTGTGAACATGTTCAAGGATCTTGGCGCGGGCCTGCGTAACATGTTCGGCGGCCGCAGCCAGGGCTATGAGGAAGAGCTGATGCGTGCCCGCAACGAGGCCATCGCCGAGATGCAGCAGCGTGCGGAGGCGATGGGCGCGCACGCCGTGGTCGGCGTGGACATCGACTACGAGGTGCTCGGCGCCGACAACGGTATGCTGATGGTCACCGCGTCCGGCACCGCCGTGCAGATCGCGCGTACGGCCTGAAAATACTCATGAATTGAGGGCGTGCGGGTGGTCTGCTGGGCTGCCCGCACGGTTCGCAAACCTACAGCGCGCAAACAATCAGATAAATCGCCACGACGTGGCAGGCGTACCCGATGACCGTGCCTAGGTGAAACACCTCGTGGAACTCGAACCAGCCTGGAATCGGATTCGGCTTGCGCAGCGCAAAACACACGGCGCCGGCGATATACGCGGCGCCTCCGCATGCGATGAGTATGGTCGCAGCCGGACCCACTGCGGGAGCCGTCCATAGCTGCGGAATAAGCGTCACCGGCGCCAATCCCAGCACAACATACACAGTGGTGAACACCCAGTTCGGGGTGCGCAGCCAGACGATATGCAGTATCGTGCCGATCGCCGCGGTCACCCAAATCACCGTGAGATATGGCCGGCGAATCGCCGGGCTGAGCGCGAACAGCACGGGTGTGTTAGTGCCGGCGATGATGAGGAAGATGTTCGAATAATCGATGCCGCACAGTACGCGAGTCACCTTCGCGCTGCGCCACGGCACGACGTGCAGCAGCGCGCTGTTGCCGAACAGCAGCATGGCCGAGGCACCGTACACTGCGCAGGCCGCTTTGACCGAGCCGGCCGGCGCGATGCAGATGAGTACGATGGACGCCGCGATGCACAGCGGCAGGGTGGCGAGGTGAAGCCATCCGCGCAGTCGCGGCTTGCGATTGCCGAATGCATCCACGGGGACGATCTGGCGCTTGATCGCCTTCAGTGCGGCCTTGGCTTGGCGGTAGCGCGATTGCGCGGCCCTGTATCGGGCCGATGCACGGTCCAGTGCGGTGGGGTTGGCGCTTGCGCTGGATTTTTGACTCGCGGTTGCGGAAGACACAACTGTTGCGGCGGAAGCCATGGTTCGTCCAGATGGCGTGTTGATGGAAACGCTCATACCGATCACCTCGCTATGGCCGGCGACGCTCTCCCGGCCACTAACTTACGCTGCCGTAACCTAGTATAGGCCCGCGCAATAATCAAGGTTGATTTCGTAATGCTTACAGTTCTTCCGTGGTGTGGTATTCGGTGGTACGGTTGCGGAATGCATCGCTAAGTCTGTGAACTCGTATTATGCGTGTCTGCTGGGTCCGACTTGTGTCGGTTCCTGATTTCGGATTGCTGCGAATGATGCTCCCGACGCCGGCCCGCCAGTTGCCGGATTCGTACGGCTCGGCCATTCGGTCGAGCTGGTCGTCGGTGACTCCAGATACTTCGTTGGTTTCGTCTCGGTTCATGATGCTATGTAATGCTAGTTTATGGCGGACGGAAAGTTGAGGAAAGTTAAATCTACTTCATGGGCTTCTCTCTGATCTGTATTTGTCCCGGTTCATATGTCAATCGTTTGACCTGTCGACCGGGGCAGAATCCGCTGTCCCGGTCGGCGATTTCGGCTTGTTTTCGTGAACCGGGACACTCCGGTTTCCTCAACTCATATCGTCTGGCAGACGGAATCGGCGGAATAAGGCCGATTCTGGAATTGGCACGTTGTCCCGGTTTTCGCATAAATCGATTGACATTTATACCGGGGCAACAAAAATTGTCCCGGTTTGCAAAGATCGCCCGAAATCGCGAACCGGGACAGCGGATTCTGGCCTGGCTTGAACGTCAAACGATTGATGCAGGTACCGGGACATTTTCCGCCACGAAAGTTGGGCCATAAGTCTCAAGTCCTAAAGCCCCCCCTGAAAAACGGCGCTTGCCCGGACAAAGCAAAAGGGCTGGAACCTTCCGATTCCAGCCCTTTAGTTGCTGGTGCGAGTGGGGGGAGTTGAACCCCCACGAGCATACACTCACTGCCACCTGAAGACAGCGCGTCTACCATTCCGCCACACTCGCAGACAATCGACTAACTTACACCCGGCTGGGTAATCATGCAATCTTCGGCGTGTCGCATGGGAGGCAGGGATATATCGCTTGTGGGTCCCCTGCGGGCGCCGTGATCTTTGAGGGTGGCGGCACTCCCCTCAGTCACTTCGTGACAGCTCGTCCGCAATTAAGGACGGGCCTTGCCTGCAACCTGCTGGTTCGACTATCGTCTCACCTTCGACTACAAACAGCCCACTGGGCTGTTTGCTTAACGTCTCAGCCTCAGCGGGGGGAGCAGAGAGAAGTTCGGCACAAGCCGCAACGAAGGAGAAAAACTCACAACCCTGGCCGGCGCTCGCCGTTGCCGTAGAAGTGGGCCAACGCTTCGTCGCGGAACTCATCAAAGTATCCGCCGTCGATCGAGGCGCGGATGTCGTCCAGCAGCTTCACGAAGAAATGCTCGTTGTGAATCGTGGCCAACGTGAAGCCGTTGAATTCGCGTGCGCGAAGCAGGTGGTCGACGTATGCGCGCGAATAATGCTGGCATGTGTAGCAGTCGCATCCTTCCTCCAGCGGGCCGAAATCGAACTTGTGCTGGGCGCGTTTGATGTTGTATCGGCCCGACCTCGTGTAGATCGCGCCGTTGCGGGCGCAACGTGCGGGGGCCACGCAGTCGAAGGTGTCGCCGCCGTTCTCCACGCACGCGAAGATATCGTCCACGGAGGCGATGCCCAGCACATGGCGCGGGCGGTTCTCCGGCATCGCGTCGCAGATCCACGCGCAGGTGTCTCCAATGATGCGCTTCTCGATTGCGCCGCCGATTCCCACGCCGTCGAAGTCCAGCGAGGCGATCTGCGAGGCCGCGCGCCGGCGTAGATCCTCGTAATTCGCGCCCTGCACCACGCCATACAAGGCCTGATAGGGCTTGCCCAGCCGCTCAGCCGTCAGCCGCTGGTGCTCGTCCACGCATCGGCGGGCCCAGCGGAAGGTGCGCTCCACCGAGTCCTCCTGGTAGGAGCGGGTGTTCATCAGCGTGGTGAGTTCGTCGAACGCGAACATGATGTCTGCGCCGATTTTGTGCTGGATGCCCATCGAAATCTCAGCGGAGAAACGATGTGCGTCACCATTCAAAGGCGACTTGAACGTCACTCCGTCCTCATCCACCCAGGCCATGCGCTCCTTGCCCTTGGCGATGATGTCGTCCGACTTCATGCCGGTCACGTCCATTGCCAGCGTCTTCTTGAAGCCGACGCCCAGCGACATCACTTGGAAACCGCCAGAATCGGTGAACGTGGGCCCATCCCAGTTCATGAAACGCGCCAAGCCGCCGGCCGCGTCCAGCACGTCCTCGCCCGGGCGCTCGAACAGGTGGAAGGCGTTGGCCAGCAGGCACTGTGCGCCTAGATCCTTCATCTGCTCGGGCAACACGGCCTTCATCGCGGCTTGCGTGCCCACCGGCACGAAGGCAGGCGTGCGAATATCGCCGTGGGGCGTGTGAATGATGCCGGTGCGGCCGTATCGGGCACCGTCTCGCCCAAGCCCGCTGGCCGTGGATGGCAGGCGGGTGATCGTTTCGAAATGGAAGGCGCTGCGGTCGCCGGGCTGTCCGGGCTGTGCGCCCAACGGATGTTCAAGAAGGCTGATTGTCATATGTTCACTTTAGGCAGAAGGGCCAGAAAAGGGCTGGAAATTGTGAAGAACTCGGTTTCGAGGGGCGGATTTCGCCGCTCCCGAACGTCTACTTCCGCTTCAAGGGGCTCCCGGTCAAGTAGGCCGGCTGCAAAAATGGCGGAATGGCGTTAAATGAGGGCCCTTGATACTCGGAATTGACCGCGCGAACAGCCCCTTGAAGTGCAAGTAGATGTTCCCGAAACAGGAAATCAGCCCCTCGAAGCCGAGATGCCCATAAGACTCTGCGATGATTACGCATAGACTTTCAATCAACGTTCAGAAAACCTCCAGATTGACTGCCTTTACTACTGAGGTAGCACACGAGAAGTGGCAATGGGCAAGTGCCCGAATAGCCGCCGAACAGACGTGATAGGAATTTAGGAAAAGGAGCAGCAATGGCTGACGAATTTAACCCGCAGGGCGTCGACCAGACCCCGCGGAATAACGAAAACCCCAATAGTACTGCCGATACCGGCAACGCCGAGCCGAAGAACCCGTTTGTGGGTGGCGACTCGGTTGATGCCGGCAACGCCAGCGATTCCAGCGAGCAGCAAGCCCCGGTTTCCTCGGCCGCCCTCGCTGCCGATCAGCAGCCTACGCAAGCCGCCACCGAGCCCATCCCGGACTACGCCTCCGCCAAGGGCGAGAGCACGGTGGTCTCCTCCTCGCCGGCTTCTCCGGCAGCGCCGGCCGCAGACCAGACCTCGGCCACAACTCCGCTGTACCGCCCGGCCCCGGAATACGGCGCTTATGGGCCGACCCCGACTCAGGCACAGGGCCAGCAGGGCGGCCAGGCCGGCAACAATGCCCAGCCCACGCAGCAATTCCCGTTCGGCCAGCCTGCACAGCAAACCCCACAGGGCCAGCAGGGCAACCGCAACCCCTACTACACCAATAACCCGCAGCCGCAGGGCAACGGCAATCCGTTCAATCCGCCCACGCAGCCGCAGCAGAACAACGGCAACCCGTTTGCCAGCCAGTCCGGTCAGAATGGCCAGAATGGCCAGCAGCCCCAGCAGGGCGGTCTGTTCGGTTTCGGCACTCCCGGTACCGGTACGCCGAACGGTCAAGGTCCGACCCAGCCGGGACAGCCCGGTCAGCCCGGCCCCGCCAAGCAGGGCATGTCCAAGACGGCGAGCAACATCCTCATCGCCGTGGTCGCCGCCGTTCTGGCTGCGGCCCTCTGCCTGGGCCTCGGTTACGGCGCCCTCACCAGCGGCCTGATCACCTTGCCGACCAGCAATTCGCTGTCCAACGTCAGCTCGAATAAGTCCGGCTCCGGGTCCGCCACCGCCAAGAGCGGCGAAGCCCCCGACTGGCAGACCGTCGCCAGCGATGTCTCCGGCTCCGTGGTCTCCATCCAGACCGCGTTGAGCAACGGCACCGCCAAGGGCTCCGGCGCCATCATCGACACCGAAGGCCACATCATCACCAACAACCACGTGATCTCCGGCGCCCAGCAGATTCAGGTGACGCTTGCCAACGGCAACATGTATTCCGCCACGCTCGTCGGCACCGACACCACCACCGATCTTGCGGTCATCAAGCTCGACAACCCGCCGAGCGACCTCAAGGCCGTGAAATTCGCCGATTCCGACAAGCTCGCCGTCGGCGAGAACGTGATGGCCATCGGCAACCCGCTCGGCTACGACGACACCGCCACCACCGGCATCGTCTCCGCCCTGAACCGCCCGGTGACCGTGACCGACGACAACAACAACGAGATCGTCACCAACGCCGTCCAGATCGACGCGGCCATCAACCCCGGCAACTCCGGCGGCCCGACCTTCAACGCGGCCGGCCAGGTGATCGGCATCAACTCCTCGATCGCCTCCACCGCCACCTCCTCCGACTCCGCCGGCTCCATCGGCATCGGCTTCGCCATCCCGTCCAACCTCGTCAAGCGTGTGGCCGACGAAATCATCAAGGACGGCAAGGTCAAGCACGTTGCCCTCGGCGTGGTCATCAAGTCCGACACGGTTGAAGCCGACGGCGTGACCCGCGGCGGCGCGACCATCACCAAGTCCAGCGCCACCGGCAGCGCGGTCGTCTCCGGCGGCCCGGCCGACAAGGCCGGCCTTAAGGAGGGCGACACCATCGTGGCCTTCAACGGCAACGCCGTGAACAACAACTACTCGCTGCTTGGTTACGTTCGTGCCGCGGCTTTGGGAGACAAGGTGACGCTGACCATCGTGCGCGACGGCAAGACCATGGATGTGGACGTGACGCTCGATCAGGAGGAGTCGTCGGTGAACGGTTCGTCCAGCTCAGATTCCAACGGCAACAGCCAGAATAACCAGAACAACCAGAACGGCAATGGCCAGAACGGTTACGGCAATGGCAATGGCAACAGCGATGGCGGCACCGGTGACGGCGGCGGCTTCTCCGACCCATTCGGCCTGTGGTAAAGCCGACCCAACAACGTCACACGGTGTTGAGCGGTAACCGCTGAACACCGTGTCAGACAAGCAAAGGCCCGTGGCAGTGAGCAAACTCCTGCCACGGGCCTTTCGTATGCGCTATTGTGCCTCGCACCCATGCCGCCAACGTAGTTTCGATATCCGGCATGTCGCACAACGCTCGTTGATAGGGTAGGTCAAGCACTGAGTTCGGGCGGTGCTCCGAACAAAGCGCATAATTCAATACAAAACTGAACATTTCTTTACGCCGTGTATCGGAAGGTCTCGCGGGAGCCGAGCAAAGCGAAGCCCCAGGCAAAGCCGCCGGTGGGTTAACAAGGCGTGACCGCAGCGCCGATTGCGCGGGCCACGCTTGCCGTACCGCAATCGACTCCGTATACGAGCGTAAGGAGCAATGATGGGCGCACTCATCAGATTCTTCACCAAAATTCTCGGCATCTGCAAGCTTGTGCCGATGCTTCCGGTCGTCGTCATCGCCGCAATTCCGTTGGCTTTACTGGGCGATTGGCGTCCGTGGGGCAATGCGATGGCGATTCCGGTACTCGGCAATCCGGGTTTCGGCCAGTGGCTGGTTATCGCACTGGTGCTGGTTATTGTGATTGACACTGTGCGCGGCATGATTGACGATTTGCGTCATGGGCAGGTTGGAGTCGATGTGCTGGCCGTGGTCGCGATCCTCTCCACCGTGGCCGTCGCCGAATACTGGGCAAGTTGGGCGGTGACGCTGATGATCACGTCCGGCGAGGCCATTGAGGAATACGCTCAAGCCAAGGCCGAGCGCAGTCTGACCGCGCTGATGGAGGCCGCGCCGCAAACCGCGCACGTCGTCAACCTGCCTGGCGTGGGGCGTGGGTTTGCTGCCGATAAGGGCGATTCGTCCGATGGCTTCCGGCGCGTGGGCTCGGCATCGGCTGCCGCCGCCGCGCACCGCTTCGACACGGTGCCGGTCGAGCAGGTGCAGCTGGGCGACGTACTCATGGTGTTGCCGGGCGAAACTGTGCCGGTTGACGGCGAGCTGCTGTCCGGCACGGCCACGCTCGACCTGAGCAATATCAACGGTGAGCCGGTGCCGCGTGAAGTGTTCGCCGGCGCCCGCGTGATGTCCGGCGCGGTGAACGGCTCGACTGCATTGACCATGCGTGCCACCCAGGTGGCCGCCGATTCGCAGTACCAGCGCATCCTCGAGCTCGTGGCCTCCGCGCAGGAGTCGCGCCCGGCCGTGGTAAAAACCGCCGACCGCTTGGCTGTGCCCTTTACCGTGCTCTCGCTGGTGATTGCCGGCGTCGCATGGGCGGTGTCCGGGGTGCCGACGCGATTCGCCCAGGTGCTGGTGCTGGCCACGCCCTGCCCGCTGCTCATCGCCGCACCGGTGGCATACATCGCCGGAACCGGACGCCTCGCCGCAGCCGGCGTGCTTATCAAAGCGCAGGACGTGCTGGAAAACTTGGGCCGCGTATCGCATATCTTCTTCGACAAAACCGGCACGCTCACCGTCAAGCAGCCGCAGGTGGTGCGCGTCGAGATGTTGCCCGGCGCTGCAACCCGTCTCAACGAAGACCATGTGCTGATGATGGCCGGCGCGGTGGAAAGCTACTCGGTGCACATCCTGTCCAAAGGCATTGCCAAGGCCGGCGCGGAGGCGCTGGCCCGACTGCGCCAGCGGTTCGAGGATGGCCAGCGCCTGTGCCCAGAGCCGGAGGCCAGCTGGCCTGGCCATGGCCGGGAGTATCCGGTCGTCAAGAACATCAATGAAGACGCCGGCAAGGGCGTTTCCGGCGAGGTGAACGGACACGCGGTGCGCGTTGGCCGGCTGTCTTTCGCGGCCGCCGGGGAGGATGGATTCTTGGCGGTCGGCGAGGCTGTTCCCAGTCGGTCTGAGGATGACCTGCGCACACGATTTGGGCTGCTTCAGCCGGACGAAATGGCGTCGTATGTGTCTGTTGATGGTCAGCTGATCGCGCGCATCGTGCTGCGCGATGTGCCGCGTGCCAACGCCAAGGCAGTGCTCGCCAAACTGCATGAGTTGGGCGTCACCGAGCTCGCCATGCTTACCGGTGACAAGCGGGCTTCCGCCAATATCATTGCCAGCGAAGTCGGCATTGACGAGGTTCACGCCGAACTGTTCCCGGAGGATAAGGTAGCCGCAGTCAGGGCCGCTACAGGAGCCGGCAAAACCGTCACGATGATGGTTGGTGACGGTGTGAATGATGCCCCGGTGCTCGCTGTTGCCGATATCGGCGTGGCCATGACCGATGGCACGTCCACCGCCGCTTCCGAAAGCGCTCAGGTGGTCATTATGAATGACAATATCGCCGCCGTGCCGCGCGCCATCGCCATTGCACGCCGCACCAAGCGCGTGATGCTTCAAGCCGTAATCGCGGGCCTTGTGCTTGCCACCATCGGCATGATTGCCGCCGCGTTCAACCTTATCCCGGTCGTCGTCGGTGCCTTCCTCCAGGAGGCCATCGACGTGGTGAGCATCCTCTGGGCCCTCACTGCCCTAATTGATCGGGACTGATTAAGAATATGAGGCTTCTGCTGTTTTTGTAGGTCAGTTGACTGACCGGGATGGTCGTATGTCGAGTCCACCGCATCGAAACATAATCGGGGCGATACGGTTGGTGACGTGGCGGAAACGGAAATCCCACCCACGAAAGCAGCAATAGCATCGGAGTTATTCATTAGGTCGATTTGACGTTTATTAGGTCGGTCCTTGGTCGGAGCGGCCCTTGAAACCCCGCCGTTCCAAGGGATGGCTTCAGCACCCTCCGACCTAATGGACGAAGAAATGACCTAATGAATGCAATCGAGGTCGTAAAGAGCCGTTGGAGGTGACGTCTTTAATGCCTCAAGGGATTCACTGATTGCACAGAATTCCTACTGCTCTGCGGCGGCTCTTTACCGTCGGCCTTCTAGCCAATCGAGGGGTGGAGGTGACGCGGATTCCTTGTGAGACATAACTATGCTCAACCCGACTGGTTACGTACTGTTGCTCACACGGTATACCGAGAACATCGCCAATTAAAGTGAGATGGCGGGCGAACCGGTCATGATAGGTTTGTCCGGATTTGATTTCGATCATCAGGCGATGATTCGGATCGGTGAAATCCAACAAATCCACCTCGACCTTGCTGGCATCGCGGTAGAAGAATAATTGTGGCTCCTGATTGGCGTTCAAATGCTGTTTCATGGTTTCCGCAATGATGAGGTTTTCAAATATATCGCCGAACTTGGGATGCGCAACCAGTGCTTCGACCGTCCGAATGCCCAAGAGATGACACAGCAAGCCAGTGTCATAAAAATAGAGTTTCGGCGTTTTGACCACCTGTTTGCGTGCGTTCGTGTAGAACGGCATGAGATGGAATGCGATGTAACTTGATTCCAGAATCGACATCCATGCCTTTACGGTTCGCGGACTTACACCAAGTTCATTGGCGATGTTGGTGTAGTTTATGAGTGCTCCGGAACTGAGTGCGCAAAGAGTCAAGAATCGGCGGAATTCAGCCAAATTGCGTACATCAAGATATTCGGAAACATCACGTTCGATATAAGTGTCGATGTAGTTCGAGAAGAACAGATTGAGCGGCATTCTCGTGTCATAAATGCGTGGATAACCGCCTTGCAGCATAAACGTATCCGGAGTAAGGGCCTGATCCGCCTTGCATGCTTCTTGGAATGAGAACGGCAATAACTTGACCAATAGGGAAACCCATAATCTGACATTAGCAGTGCTCGTAGGTTTCCCAAACGCACAAACTATGGCCTAATACACAGAATTCCCACCACCCTCCCTCTGTTGCAACGGAAGGCTTTGCGTTAGGCTAGAGCGCGTGACTGAATCTGTGAATACTGAACTCCGCATTGCTGTAATCGGCGCTGGCCCGGCCGGCGTCTACTCATCCGATATCTTCCTGCGCCAGCTCAAGAAGCTGGGCGAAGAACTTGGCCTCGGCACCGAAGCGCGCATCGACCTGTTCGAGAAGCTGCCGGTGCCGTTCGGCCTGGTGCGTTACGGTGTGGCCCCGGACCACCCGTCCATCAAGTTCATCGCCTCCGCGCTTGAGAAGACGCTCGACAACCCGAACATCCACCTCTACTGCGACGTGGAATTCGGCAAGGACGTGACTCTTGACGACCTGTTGGCCCGTTACGACGCCGTGCTGTTCGCCACCGGCGCGGTCAAGGACAAGCCGCTGAACCTGCCCGGTGCCGACCTTGAAGGTGTGTACGGTGCCGCCAAGTTCGTCGAATGGTACGACGGTTACCCCACCGGTGCCCGAGAATGGCCGCTCACGGCCGAGAACGTCGCCGTAATCGGCGGCGGCAACGTGGCCATGGACGTGGCCCGCGAACTCATGCGCAACGCCGACGACCTCAAGGCCAAGACCGATATTCCGGACAACGTGTACGAGGGCATCGGCCAGAACAAGGCCAAGGTGCTCCACCTGTTCATCCGCCGTGGCGTGGCCCAGGCCAAGTTCAGCGTGCAGGAACTGCGCGAGATGGAGAAGCTGCCCGGCGTGCAGCTCATCATCAACGAGGACGACTTCGATCTGGACGACGAGACCATCGAGGTGGCCGGCAAGGACAAGCTCACCCGCCAGATGGTCGAGGAGCTGTTCGCCGTCCGCGAGATGGCCGAAGACATGGAAGATGACGGCGACGTCGACTTCGAAGGCAACCCGGCCGACCGCAAGTACTACGTGCACTTCAACTCCGCCCCCACCGAGATCCTCGGCGAGGACGGCAAGGTCAAGGCCATCCGCGTGGAGCGCACCGAAACCGGTGCCGACGGCAAGATGCACCGCACCGGCGAGTTCACCGACTACCCGGTCGAGGCCGTCTACCACGCCATCGGCTACAAGCCCGCCGAAGCTCCCGGTATCACCTACGACGAGCACGGCGCCCACCTGGCCAACGCCAACGGCGACGGCCGCATCACCACCGAGGCCGACGGCGGCAAAGTGCGCGACCGCCTGTACGCCACCGGTTGGGCCAAGCGCGGCCCGGTGGGCCTGATCGGCTCCACCAAGTCCGATGCGCTCGCCATCGTGACCAACATGCTCGAGGATCTGGCCAAGGCCGCTGAAGGTGGCCGTGTGGCAGCCGACCGCGACCCCGAATCCATCGACCGACTGCTGGCCGAGCGCGGCATTCGCCCGATCGACTTCGCCGGCTGGAAGAAGGTCGACGCCTTCGAGCGCGCCGAGGGTGCCAAGGAAGGCCGCGAGCACAAGAAGGTCATCGAGCCCGACCAGATGCGCGAGCTCGCCCACGCCTGACGGCCCGCCCACGCCCGTCCGGCATTCGTCCACCCAGCCGCGCCCCGTGCGGACGCGGCCGGGCTCGGGGCCGGACGGGCCGGGCGAATATGGGACATTGCGCGTGGCGCATATCCAGCAATCATTCAGCCTGCGATTTTAGTGTGTGCATTATGGATGCCAAAGTACGGGTGCACGGCCATTTCAACGGCCTGAAAACAACGCTGCTGTTTGCCCTGATGTGGGCCATCATCATGCTGATTTGGTGGGCCACGGGCGGCAGTCGGCAAACCCTGAGCATCTATATCGTCATCGGCCTGATTACCACGTTCGGCACCTACTGGTTCTCCGACAAACTCGCCATCGCCTCCATGGGCGCGCGGGAAGTCAGCGAGCAGGAAGCCCCGGAGATCTACCAGATTGTGCGTGAACTGAGCGCCAAGGCCGGCAAGCCGATGCCTCGCATCTACATCGCCCCCACCATGAGCCCGAACGCCTTCGCCACCGGGCGCAACGAACGGCACGCGGCCGTCTGCTGTACCCAAGGCATCCTGCAGATTCTCAACGCCCGTGAACTGCGTGGTGTGCTGGGCCACGAACTTATGCACGTGTACAACCACGACATCCTGACTTCCGCCATCGCCTCTGCCATGGCCACTGTCATCTCCTACCTTGGCTATTCGCTGATGTATTTCGGTGGCGGCTCGCGAGACGACCGCGATAGTTCCGGTGGCCTCGGCCTGATCGGCGCATTGCTGAGCGTGATTCTCGCGCCGATTGCCGCGTCTTTGATCCAGATGGCCATCTCCCGCACCCGCGAGTACGACGCCGATGAAGACGGCAGCCTGCTTACCGGCGATCCCGAGGCCCTGGCTTCCGCACTGAACAAGATTTCCTACGGCGCGCAGACCACGCCGATGCGCAAAACCGCCGGCACCCAGTCCGTCTCCGCAATGATGATCGCCAACCCGTTCTCCGCGGTCGGCTTCTCGCGCTTGTTCTCCACACATCCGCCGACCGATGAGCGCATCGCGCGCCTCATGCAGATGGCCAACGAAATGAACGGCACGCCGATCGCTCCGCCCACCTACTCCACGCGCGTCGGCAGGTGACGTGCTAGGATAACTACTCGTACCTCGTTTGGCTGAGCATGCTCGTCACGTGAGGTGCAGCAGCCGTAAGGCATGCGGACATAGTTCATCGGTAGAATGAAAGCTTCCCAAGCTTTAGAGGCGGGTTCGACTCCCGTTGTCCGCTCCATTGATTTTCAATGATTTTCATTATTTCCGGGAAAGTGTCGCGCACGATCGCAAAACTACGCGCTATTTGAGCGCTTTGCCCGCGGAACCCAGCTGCCGGCAAGCCTCGACCACGCGGGCGGACATGGAATCCTCAGCCTTACGGCCCCAAGAACGCGGATCGTAGAACTTCTTCTCGCCCACTTCGCCGTCGATTTTCAGCACCTTGTCGTAGTTCTCGAACACGTGGTCGGCGATTGGACGGGTGAAGGCGTACTGGGTATCGGTGTCGATGTTCATCTTGATTACGCCGTAGCTTACAGCTTCGGCGATTTCTTCCGGGCGTGAACCGGAGCCACCGTGGAACACCAGCTCAAACGGCTTGCCATTGGGGAAATAGACCATGCCGGCCGCGCTAGGCAGCTCGCCTTCGGCCACCGCGCGCGCCGCGCGCGCCTGAATGTCGCCGAGTAGCGACGGGCGCAGCTTGACCACGCCGGGCTTGTAGGCACCATGCACATTGCCGAATGTGAAAGCGGCCATGTACCGGCCACGTTCGCCCAAACCCAGTCGGCGGGCGACTTCGAGGCCATCTTCCGGAGTGGAATACAGCTTTTCATTGATTTCGGCGGAGTGACCGTCTTCCTCACCGCCGACCGCGCCGATTTCGATTTCGAGCACGGTGTGCGCCTTCTGCGACTTGTCGAGCAGTTCCTCGGCGATGTCCAGATTTTCCTTGAGCGGCACGGTGGAGCCATCCCACATATGCGACTGGAATGTAGGCTCCTGGCCTCGTGCCACCTGATCGGCCTCATGCGCGAGCAGAGGACGCACCCACTCATCCAGATACTGCTTGGCGCAGTGATCGGTGTGCAGAGCGATGGTGATGTTCGGGTATTTCGCAGCCACTTCATGTGCGAAAGCCGCCAGCGCCAGCGAGCCGGTAACGCGATCATTGACCCCCCTGCCGGAGACGTAGGCCGCGCCTCCCACGGAAATCTGGATGATGCCGTCGGACTCGGCGTCTGCGAAGCCCTTCAACGCAGCATTCAGTGTCTGTGAGCTGGTTACGTTGATGGCTGGATAGGCGTAACCGCCTCGGCGGGCGGCCTCGAGCATTTCGGCATAGCGTTCCGGTGTTGCGATCGTCATGGCTTCATTATCGCGCGAGGCATGCCCTCTAGGCTCCGTTCTTCAACCTGTGCGCTGTGCGATTGGTCACAGCATCGCCTCGTACGAGTAGAAATTCGTCACCCATTCCGGGTTGTCGCACCTCCAGCCTCGCCCTGCGTGAGACGAAACTTCGCAGGGTAGAGGGTGTACGGTAGTCTGTTTCCGGCGGAATCGTGCGAATGCGGAGGTGCATCATGCCTGGAATTGTTCTTATTGGTGCTCAGTGGGGCGACGAGGGTAAAGGCAAGGCTACCGATTTGATCGGCACCAAGGTCGATTACGTCGCGCGCTTCAACGGCGGCAACAACGCGGGCCATAGCGTGGTGGTCGGCGATGAGTCGTACGCCCTGCACCTGCTGCCTTCCGGTATTATCAACCCGAACCTGACCCCGGTGATCGGCAACGGCGTGGTCGTGGACCCGGAAGTGCTCTTCGAGGAGATTGACGGCCTGGAATCCCGCGGCATCGATTGCTCCCACCTCAAGGTGAGCGAGGCCGCACACATCATCGCGCCCTACCACCGCACACTCGACAAGGTGACCGAACGCTTCCTTGGCAAGCACAAGATCGGCACCACCGGCCGTGGCATCGGCCCGGCCTACGCGGACAAGATCAACCGTGTCGGCATCCGCGTGCATGACCTGTTCAACGCCGACCATCTGCACGACAAGGTGGAGGCCAGCCTACACCAGAAGAACCAGATGCTGGTCAAGCTCTACAACCGTCGTCCGATTGACGTGGACCAGACCACCGAGGAGCTGCTGAAGCTCGGCGAACGCCTCAAGCCGTACGTGGCCAACACCGGCCTGATTCTCAACAAGGCGCTTGACGAAGGCAAGACCGTACTGTTCGAAGGCGCTCAGGCCACCATGCTTGACGTGGACCACGGCACCTACCCGTTCGTCACCTCTTCCAACCCGACCGCCGGCGGCGCCTGCACCGGCACCGGCGTGGGCCCCACCAGGATCACCCGCGTAGTCGGCGTCTCCAAGGCCTACGTCACTCGCGTGGGCGAAGGCCCATTCCCCACCGAACTGCTGGACGAGTCCGGCGAATGGCTGCGTCAGCAGGGCCACGAATTCGGCGTGACCACCGGCCGCCCGCGTCGCTGTGGCTGGTTCGATGCAGTCGTCAACCGGTACGCCTCCCAGGTCAACGGCCTGACCGACATCGTGCTCACCAAGCTCGACGTGCTCGCCGGCCTGAAGGAGATTCCGATCTGCGTGGCTTACGACGTGGACGGCGAACGTCACGACGATATGCCGACTGATCAGGCCGCTTTCGCCGCAGCCAAGCCGATTTACGAGACCATGCCCGGCTGGGATGAAGACATCTCCAACTGCCACTCCTTCGACGAGCTGCCTGCCACCTGCCAGGCCTACGTCAAGCGTTTGGAAGAGCTGAGCGGCTGCCGTATCTCCGCGATCGGCACCGGTCCGCAGCGCGATCATGTCATCCAGATCAATTCGCTGGTCGACTGACCGTCTGCAACGAATTTCCCGGCTTGACTGGTAACGACGCGGCACATGATATCCGCCGGCTGATTCCGCGATTCGACCACTTGAAGTGGAAGATGGCGGCGGCCGGCATAGTCATTGGTCTGGTTTCAGGATTGCTGGTTGTCGTATACCGTCTCGGCATCGAATACGGCACGGATGCGTCCCGTTGGATATATGCGCGGATTCGCGAGACCCCGTGGCTGATTGCGCCGTGGGCGGTTGCCGCGGTGGCGGCCGCGCTGGCGATCGCGTGGATGGTCGGCAAGGAGCCGATGGCTGGTGGCAGCGGCATCCCGCAGACCAACGGCGTGGTGATATGCGGCTTGAAGATGCGTTGGCAGACGATTCTGCCAGTCCGTTTCGTCGGTGGACTGTTGGGCGCGTTGTTTGGTCTGTCGCTCGGCCGTGAGGGGCCGTCCATTCAGATTGGTGCGTCGGGCGCGCAGTGTGTGTCCCACCGTTTGCGCGGCCGCCGCCGTGAGGACATGCAGGAGCATTATCTGGTCACCGCCGGTGCCGCGGCCGGCTTGTCCGCCGCGTTCAGCGCGCCGCTGTCCGGCATGATGTTCGCTTTGGAAGGGGTGCATCGGAGTTTTTCCCCTGCGATTCTGATGGGCGCCACCGCCGCATCGCTGACCGCCGATTTCGTCTCAAAATACTGTTTCGGTCTGCGTCCGGTTTTGGATTTCGGTGATATCGGTCAGCTGTCGTTGGAAGAGTATGTGTGGCTGATTCCGTTGGGATTGGTGGCCGGTTTGGTTGGTTCGCTGATGAACCGCTCGTTGCTTGGCTTCCAGACGCTGTACGGCAAACTGCCGGCATGGAGCCGCCCGATGATTGCGATTGCGATCGCGTTGCCTGTCGGCATCTGGTTGCCCGATGTGCTCGGCGGCGGCTCGAATCTGATTGATACCGCCGAACATGCGCGCGTCGGCTTGGGAATGCTGTGTCTGCTGTTCGTGGCGAAGATGCTGTTCACATCCACGAGTTTCGGCTCAGGCGCGCCTGGCGGTATTTTCATGCCGATTCTTGCGGTCGGTTCGTTGGCCGGCGGCATCTGCGGTGAAGTGTTGCATCGATTCGGTGATCTGCCATCCGACGCAGTGGCGGTGTTTGCGGTGTGCGTGATGACGGGCACGCTCGCCGCGTCCGTGAAAACGCCGATCACGTCGATTCTGTTGGCTGTGGAGATGTCTGGAACGTTGACGCACATGCTGCCGGTCGCGGCCGTCGCTTTCGTCGCGCTGTTGGTGTCCGATTTGCTGCGCACCAAACCGATTTATGGGGAGTTGCTGGAGCGGTACGTGCGCGCGCAAGGCATGCAGATGGCGATCGCAAGCCATGTGGGCAGCGGCATTATGGAACTGCCATTGGAAATGGGAGCGATTGCGGACGGCAAGCGGGTGTGTGACGTGCGTTGGCCGTCTGGGTGCCTGATCATCGGCCTGCGTCGCGGCGAAAGCGAGATCGTGCCGCGCGGCGATACACGGCTGCGTGCCGGCGACTATCTGGTGGTGCTGTTCAGTGGCGAGGAGGAGCGCGAGGTGCGACCTGCGATGCGGCGGCTGTGTGATGCCCGGCTTGACTGAGCCTGGCTGAATTCGGCTGGACTCTGGATGTACGAATCTGCGGAATCGGACATCCAGGGTGCATACGTTGGCGCTCCGTGTAAACTCATATGCGTTAGGAAGGCGGCAACCGCGGCCCAGCTCGTTGTTGCACGGCCTATGGGCGGAACAACGCTGTCCGCGGAAGGCCAGTACAGGGGGAGCGCAATGGAATCGCAAGAACAATCGCCGGGAGGCGTGGTGACTGCGGGTGAGGACTCACATCCCATCACGCAGGCAATCGACACTGTTGAGGTGATGCATGCTGGTGCAACCGCGCCCGCCGCTAACACCATGGATCCGCCTACGATTCCCCTGGCGCCGATGAAACGTATGCAGGCGCGGTTCAATCCGCTCGCCGACGGACTGATGTATGTTGTGGTGTTCGTCGGTGGATTTGTTGGAGTCGGCTGTCGGCATGCGTTGGATATGCTCCTGCCGTCGGTCAGCGGGACGCCATTCGTTGTGGGCACGTTTGTGTCGAATATGGTCGCCTGCTTCCTGTTCGCGATGCTGACCGAATTCATGGCGACCGCTTCGTGGCTGCGTCGCCGGGTGCGGCAGGTTGTCAGCCGTGGCGTTGGGCTCGGCTTGCTCGGCGGGCTTTCGACGATGTCCGGCGTGATGCTGGAAACGATGGAAGGTCTGCACGAGCGGCATATCGCCAGTGCGCTTGGCTATCTTGCGGGAAATTTTGCAGGCGGTTTGCTCACTGCCGCCGCCGGCGTGGTTCTGATGCAGGCACTGCTGTCACGGAGTACTCGAAAGCGGGTTCGGGGTGCGTTTTCAGCTGTTTCCGTGTCCGATTCTGCCGAATCGGACACGCAGGGCGTACGCCATGTGAAAGTGGCCGACGTGGCGCGTTCTGCCGCGCAGGCCGCAATGGAAGCCGCGCAGACGGCCCAGCAGATTGCACAGACGGGACAGGTTCCGCGAGTCGAAACACCAACCGTGCCGCCGACCGCCAGCCAGCCTATGCAGACAGGCCGCGTTCCGCAGATTCCTCCGCTGGTCGTTCCTCAGCTGACACAGTCATCGCAGCCGTTGTTGCGCGAGCCGGATACTTCAGACTTGGGGCAGCTGCCCGAGATTCAGCAGTCGCAGCCAATCCAGCAGCCGGCCAACCCGCTTCCACCCAGCTTCGAGCCCAAACCGATCACTGCGGAGATTTCGCTTGTCGCCGACCCGACTACCGGGGAGGTGCGCTGATGATGTGGATGATCTGTCTGTTCGGCGGTCTGGGAGCCATGGCCCGTTACGTGCTCGACGTGTCAATTCAACGAGGCTGGAACCGCGAGAATCGAAGAACGAACCGCAACTTCCCGCTATCCACGCTCGTCATCAACGGCGTCGCCTCGCTATGCGCGGGCATCGCCATGATGTCCTACTATTCGCAATCGGTGGATATGGACACGGTCATGATGTTCGTTGTCGGATTTCTCGGTGGTTTCTCAACATTCTCCACGGCGCTCAACGAAGTGGTTTCATTGATTCGCCAGCGTCGTTTTACGCTGGCTCTGGGCTATGGAATAGCAACCGTCGCGGTGCCTCTCATTTGCGTGGCCGCCGGTTTCGGCATTGCGCTGCTTGCCAATCCGGCGTAATTTTCACGTTACACGGACGGTCGCTGAGTAACGTGAAAGAAATCTGAGCGCCACCGCCATCAAGGCCGCCAGTCCGGATGCAACGCTGGTGATTGCATTCGACCAGACCAAGCCGCTGCTGAAGGCCTTCGCCTCCGCAGGAGTCGACACTAAGAAGCTGTATTTCGTTGCCGGACTGTCGAACAGGTTCGAGAGAATGTAAATGAATGTAATATTTCGTGGTAAGCACGTGAGCATACAACGATAGAACAGTGATAACGGGGAAGGTGCGATCATGGTCGGCATGCGCGATGTGGCGAAGAAGGCCGGGGTGTCTCTGAGCACCGTCTCGCTGGTGGTGAACGGCAACGGGTACGTGTCTGATGACATGCGCGAACGTGTGCGCAAAGCCATGCAAGCCCTCAATTATGTGCCGAACGAGCTTGCCCGCAATCTGTATCATGATTGCACGAATCTGGTCGGCGTCATCGTGCCTACCATCCGCCACCCGTTCTTTGCGACGTTTACCGCACATCTGCAGCATGCACTCGCCGCGCAAGGATTACGCACTATGCTGTGCTCTACCGCAGATGAGGCGGATGGCGAAATCCAGTATGTCGACATGTTGCGTCGGCACATGATGGACGGCATCGTCATGTGTGCGCACACTTCGCATCCCGGCGATTATTGGACGTCGATTCATCGCCCGATCGTCGCGTTCGACCGTGTGCTTGGAGACGGTATTTCGTCAATCGGATCCGACCACGAGCAGGGTGGGCGATTGATTGCGCAGATGCTGATCCGCAATGGTGCCAAACATGTGGTGATGATTGGCGGTCCGCGAGATCAATTCTTCGATTTGGCTGCGCGCGGAGAAGTCGAGGAAGGACCGTTCGATTTGGGAAAGACCACGTTCCCGACGGTGCGCTACTACCTCACGTTGGAACAGGAATTGACCTCCGCAGGCGTGAAATACGAGTATGTTGAAGCTGGCGAAGTGATGGATTTTGCCGGCTATCATCGTGCGGTCAGCAATGCGCTCGACAAGGTGACGACCGACGGCGTCGATGCCGTGGTCAGTTCCGATATTGGTGCATCGTTCTGCGTGCGCGAAGCGTTGGGCCGTGGAATTTCCATTCCTGACGAGCTGCAGATCGTTGCCTACGATGGTACGTATTTGACTGATTTGGCCGGCATGAAGCTGACCGCGGTCGCGCAGGATTTCTCGGCGATCGCACAGTCGACGGCCGACCATATCGTGCAGGCTATTGCCAATGAGGAAGTGGCCGCGGCTAACGCTTCACGCAGGAACATCCCCAAGCCGTTCGAGCCGAACGTGCTTATTCCCATGACGCTGGTGCCAGGCGATACCACGCGTTGATGCTGCGCGTTGGAACGCTGGGTTGTGTAGAACACCGCATCAAACCGGTTCGACACGCGCATTTTGCGGTATTACTAGACATCAACGTCCCTTTCGAGGTAATATCAAACCGGTTCGATACGTATAAGTATGTAAAAGCACGCATACACTGCGTACACATTGCACCTGCATCCATGAACCAAGGGAGGTCCCATGAAAAACAAAGTGCAACTCATCACATACGCCGATCGTCTCGGCGATGGCACTCTTAGCTCGATGACCGACATCCTGCGCACCCGCTTCAACGGCGTGTATGACGGCGTTCATATCCTGCCGTTCTTCACCCCGTTTGACGGCGCGGACGCCGGCTTCGACCCGATCGACCACACCAAGGTCGACCCGCGCCTCGGCTCGTGGGATGACGTCGCCGAACTCTCCACAACCCACGACATCATGGTCGACGCCATCGTCAACCACATGAGCTGGGAATCCGCCCAATTCCAGGACGTGCTGAAGAACGGCGAGAACTCCGAGTACTACCCGATGTTCCTGACCATGAGCTCCGTCTTCCCGAACGGCGCCACCGAAGAGGATCTGGCCGGCATCTACCGTCCGCGTCCGGGCCTGCCGTTCACCCACTACAAGTTCGCCGGCAAGACGCGCTTGGTCTGGGTGAGCTTCACCCCGCAGCAGGTGGACATCGACACTGATTCCGCCAAGGGCTGGGAATACCTGATGTCCATCTTCGATCAGATGGCCGCCAGCCACGTGCGCTACATCCGTCTCGACGCCGTGGGCTACGGCGCCAAGGAAGCCGGCACCAGCTGCTTCATGACCCCCAAGACCTTTAAGCTCATCTCCCGTCTGCGCGAGGAGGGCGTCAAGCGCGGCCTTGAAATCCTCATCGAGGTTCACAGCTATTACAAGAAGCAGGTGGAGATCGCCTCCAAGGTGGACCGCGTCTACGATTTCGCCCTGCCGCCGCTGCTTCTGCACTCGCTGTTCACCGGTCACGTCGAACCCGTGGCCCACTGGACCGAGATCCGCCCGAACAACGCCGTCACCGTGCTCGATACGCACGACGGCATCGGCGTGATCGACATCGGCTCCGACCAGCTCGACCGCTCCCTCAAGGGCCTCGTGCCCGACGAGGACGTCGACAACCTGGTCAACACCATCCATGCCAACACCCACGGCGAATCCCAGGCCGCCACCGGTGCCGCCGCGTCCAACCTCGACCTCTACCAGGTCAACTCCACGTACTACTCGGCCCTCGGCTGCAACGACCAGCACTACTTGGCCGCCCGCGCCGTGCAGTTCTTCCTGCCGGGCGTGCCGCAGGTCTACTACGTGGGCGCGCTCGCCGGCCGCAACGACATGGAACTGCTGCGCCGCACCAACAACGGCCGCGACATCAACCGCCACTACTACTCCACCGCCGAAATCGATGAAAACCTCGAACGCCCGGTGGTCAAGGCCCTGAACGCCCTGGCCAAGTTCCGCAACGAACTGCCTGCATTCGATGGCGAGTTCAGCTACGAGGTCGATGGCGACACGTCCATCACCTTCCGCTGGACCGCCGCCGACGGCACGTCCACGGCCGCCCTCACCTTCGAGCCCGGACGCGGCCTCGGCACAGACAACACCACCCCGGTTGCCAGCCTTGCCTGGAGCGATGCCGCCGGCGACCACGAAACCCGCGATCTGCTCGCCAACCCGCCGATTGCCGATATCGACTAACCGTTGGCCCATAAACGCCACTCCGCTGTGCGCGCTCCAAGTAGTGCGCCCGGCGTAAGCTGGGTTCATGGAGAGCAAACCGCCCGCAGTGCACTGAAGCCAGTGCGCCCGGGCGGTTTTGCGTATGCGAGGTTGAAGGTCATGCTCCTGCGGGCGCGGCCCAAGCATCCCGCCGGAATCGACGAGACGAGCAGCAGAACAGAGAAAGAGCAGCATCATGTTGGAACCGTATGTGCGTCCGGGTATTGATGATCGCCCGGATTTGGACAAGGTCCTAAGTCCCGAAGACAAAGCCGCCGTGGCCAGACTGGCCATCAAGAATCGCCGCCGCCCGCCCGAAGCCTCTGCGGACCAGCCTGAGGCCCAGGCTGTGCGATTGGCTTCCGCCGGTTCTTCGGCAGCCGCTGCTGCAGCCGCCAGTGTGGACACTCCCGCGCCGGATATGTCGTCCGCCTACCTCGACATGCGCGATCCCATGGTCGCCGTCAATGGCCAACGCCCTACCGCAGGTCAGGTCTCCCGACTCAACTGGGGTTTCTTCGCTGCTTCAATTCTGGTCGGCGCACCTTGGGTGGCGTTGAACACCATTGCCATGCCCAACGCGATTGCGCGTACGTTCGGCTATGACACTGCTGTTGCCGGTCATATCGCCATCAATCCGGCCACTGGCCGCCCGTTGCCCGTCGCCACCGAATTGGCGATGCCCCTGGCCGTGTTGGTGATTGTCGGCGTAGTGGCCTCCATGTTTGCGATGCCGCTGATTTCAGTGTTGTCCGACCGCACACGCACGCCATTGGGCCGTCGTACCCCGTGGATGGTTGGCGGAGGTCTGCTGTGCGCGCTGATCACGCTGATTCTGGGGCAGAATATCGGCATCATTGTGCTTTGTATTTTCTGGGTGTTCCTACAGTTCGCCTATGCGATGCTTTCCGTGCCGTTGACCAGCGCCATCAGCGAACGGGTGCCCGACAAGTTCCGCCCTCGCATCGAACGCTGGCATGGCATCGGTGTGATGCTCGGCCAAGCGCTTGGCGTGTGCATGGGTGCGCTTGGTGTGATGTTCAATTCGTTTGCGCCGTTTAGTTACACCGCCGTGCTATTTGCAGTGTCCGGTATTGCCACCGTATTGATTCTGCCCAAGGAGCCTTCTAGCGCTGAGCAGCCGAACCAGCTTTTTGACCGCAGTCAGGTACTTGACCAATTGCGCCCGCCGGCCCACGCTCCCGAGTTCTCCCGGGTGTTCGCCGCCCGTACGTGCATGATGGCCGGTGTTGGGCTGACCGGTGTGTTTCTGTGGTATCTCGTACATTTCTGGGTTTATGGCAAGGCCGTGGTACTTACGTCCGCGCCGCTGACCATTCCGGCCGGATTCCTCATTGCCGGTATGGCTGTGGCCACATTGATCGGTGCCGCGCTCGCCTCCTGGGCCGCCGGGCCGATTTCCGAGCGAATCGAGGAAAAGAACATTCCCGTGGCCCGTGTGGTGGCCGGTGCTTGCCTGCTGTATGCGATTGGTCTGGGACTCGCATGGGGCCTTGGCGTCTGGTCCACCGGCACTGCCCGTGAAAACGGCATGCTGCTGTTTGCGTTGATCTCCGGATTCGCCTTTGGCGTCTATGATTCGCTCGGACTTGAACTGGTGATGGACTCTTTGCCCGACCCGCGCCGAGCCGGCCACGACCTCGGCATTTATGCGCTCGCCAACTCGGCCGGTCTGGCGCTCGCCGCCATCATCGGCGCGCTACTGGTGAACGCCTTCGAGCATAGCTTCGGCTATTACCTGCTCTTCCCGTCCGCCATCGTCATGGTGCTGCTGGCCGGAATCGTCACCCTCACCACCAAATCTGCCGAATAATAAACCGGTTCGAGTACACTGGTCAGCAGTGATCCAGTCCAGTACTCGCAGGGGAGCAAAACCATGGTCGGCATGCGCGACGTAGCCAAAGCGGCAGGGGTGTCCTTAAGCACCGTTTCGTTGGTGGTCAACAACACCGGCTACGTCTCGGCCGATATGCGTGCCAAAGTCGAGTCCGCGATGCGCCAGCTCAACTACATTCCCAACGAGCTGGCCCGCAACCTCTACCGGAACCGCACCAACACCATCGGCGTGATCATGCCGACCATCGCCCACCCGTTCTTCTCCACACTCACCGCGCATCTGCAGCGCGAGTTCGCCGCGCGCGACCTCAAAACCCTGCTCTGCTCCACCGCCGATACAGACAAGGGCGAGAGCGAGTACATCGACATGCTCCAGCGGCACATGATGGACGGCATCATCATGGCGGCCCACACCGAGCATCCGGCCGACTACTGGACCTCCATCCATCGGCCAATTGTCGCTTTCGACCGCACGCTCGGTGAGGGTGTGCCGGTCGTCCGGTCTGATCATGAACAGGGAGGCCGTCTGATTGCGCGCCAGCTCATCGATTCCGGCGCGCGCCACGTGGTGCTCGTTGGTGGCCCGCGTTCCCAGTTCGCGGAAGGCACCACTTTCCCCACGATTCGCTACCATCTCACCGTCGAGCGTCTGCTGGCTGAGGCCGGCATTGCCTGCGATTATGTCGAAGCCGGCACCGTGGCCGACATCGCCGCCCACGAAGCCACCGCATGCGCCATTTTCGAGCGGTATCCTGATGTCGACGCCATCGTCGGCTCCGATGTGGTGGCATCCGTGGCATTGCAGGAAGCCTCACGCCGGGGTATCGAGGTGCCTGCTGATCTGCAAGTCATCGCCTATGACGGCACTCTCATGGCCGAAACCGCCGGCAAACGCCTGACCGCGATTCGACAGGACTTCCCGGCCATCGCCGCCGCGCTCGCCGTCCGCATGGACTCACAGATCGCCGCCGACGGTGGCCCCGCCTCTCCGTCCAAGAACGATAGCGCTTCGGACGTTGACACCCAACCCACTCCCGAAGAAGTCATCCCCGTAGCCCTCATCCCCGGCGAAACCACCCGGTGACTCCTATCTTGGCTCCCCTCTCTGAGGCTGAGCTGTGAAGCAAACAGTCCGGTGGACTGTTTGTAGGCGAAGGCGAGCCGGGAGGCGAGCAGGCAGACTGCGGGCGGTAGCCCGTCTGTAATTGCGGCCGAGCTGGCGGCGTAGGCGACTGAGGGGAGCCGAGTCACGGCCGCCCACAGTCACCCATCTCACATGACTCCTACGTCACAATGTCCACAATGTGAACCCTTGCTGGATTGGCAAGACATACAAACCTATGTTTACATTCCAGTTCAGGTCGAACGGCCTGAGGAAATACCGAAAGGAGGCCACGCGATGACTGGATTCAATGCTTCTGCGTTTGTATCCGCACGAATTATTAGCCCGTCTTCGCTGGCGGACTAATTCGGCACTGATGCTTGAAGCCCCGTCAACGAAGGCAGGGCCAATCAAGCTGACACAATCGGCACGGCCCTGCATGATGCGGGGCTTTTTTTGTTGCGCTCACAAGGCTTACGGCAGAATCCCGCAGACGGAAACGGTAGCGGACAGTACACGGCAACAACACAGCGACAGAACAACAACCTCCCTGTGGGGCGAAATAATCGCCCGCCGATGAGAGGGAACGAGAGCAAAACAGGAGTAACAATGACTGCAGCAGTCGAAGAGACTGGCTTAGGGCAGGCGGCAGGTAAAGCCGCTACCTTGGTACGCGATTCGGTCAAGACCGTGATCGCCGCGTCGATGGTCGGTACCGCCATCGAATTCTATGACTTCTACGCCTACGGCACCGCCGCGGCAAACTACTTCCCGCACATCTTCTTCTCCGCGAAGGACAACCCCACCGTCGCACTGCTGATGAGCTTGCTGACCTTCGCCATCGCCTTCATCGCCCGCCCGCTGGGCTCGCTGATCTTCGGCCACTTCGGTGACCGCATGGGCCGCAAGACCACGCTGGTCGTCAGCCTGATGACCATGGGTATCGGCACCTTCCTGATTGGCTGCCTGCCCACCTACGATCAGGTCGGCGTTGGTGCAGTCGCCATCCTCTGCCTCCTGCGCTTCATCCAGGGCATCGGCCTGGGCGGCGAATGGTCCGGTGCGGCACTGGTCGCCACCGAGAACGCGCCTGAAGACAAGCGCGCGCTGTACGGCTCCTTCCCGGAGCTGGGCGCGCCGATCGGCTTCTTCCTGTCCAACGGCACCTACTTCGTGCTCGAATCCTTCAACAATCAGGACGCGATGCTGGCCTGGGGCTGGCGTGTGCCGTTCCTGCTGTCCGCCATCCTGGTGATCGTCGGCCTCGTGGTCCGCGTTCACATGGAGGAGACCCCGATCTTCCGTATGGCTCAGGAGCAGAAGAAGGTCGTCAAGTCCCCGCTGACCGAGGTCTTCCGCAAGTCCTGGCGTCAGGTGCTGCAGGCCACCTTCCTCGTGGCTGTGACCTACACGCTGTTCTACACGCTGGCCACCTGGTCGCTCGCGTGGGGCACCAAGAGCTCCGCCGACGGCGGCGGCGACCTCGGCTTCACCAACCAGGAATACCTGCTCATGCTCATGATCTCCATCTGCGTGTTCGCCCTGTTCATCGTGCTGTCCTGCCTGTACGCGGACAAGATCGGCCGCCGTCGCGTGCTGACCTTCTCCTCCTGCGCACTTGTGGTGTTCGCCGTACTCTTCCCGTTCCTGCTGGACGGTGGTCTGGTCGGCCAGAAGAACTTCTTCGCCAACATGGTGTTCCTGTGCGTCGGCTTTGCCCTGATGGGCATCGCCTTCGGCCCGATCGGCGCCTTCCTGCCTGAGCTGTTCGACGCCAACGTGCGTTACTCCGGCTCCGGCATCGGCTACAACCTGGCCGCCATCGTCGGCGCGGCTTTCGTGCCGACCATCGCCACTTGGCTGAGCTCCCACTGGGGCGTCCACTCCGTGGGCCTCTACCTTGCCGTGATGGCCGTGTGCTGCCTCGTCTCCGTGCTCACCTGCAAGGAGACTAAGGACGTTGACTTTACCAAGTGACGATGTTCACAACGTGAAAACCCCTAATTCCACTAAGTGAACCCCTACAGGGCTTTTCCGATGCGACGGGACTAAACCTGCATATCGGAAAAGCCCACAAGGAAAGCCACAACAGAATATCGCTCAGCGAAACCCCGCAGAACGCAAGAAAAATTCAACCCCATAAATAAACAAATAAATAAAAGGAGCGCCAAAAATGGCAGCAACTATCTGGTACGAGAAGGACGCCGATCTGTCCGTGTTCGATGGCAAGAAGGTGGCTATCCTGGGCTACGGTTCTCAGGGTCACGCCCACGCGCTGAACCTGCGTGACTCCGGTGTCGACGTGGTCGTCGGCCTGCGTCCTACCTCCAAGTCCGTGGAGTTCGCCAAGGAGCAGGGCCTTGAGGTCAAACCGGTTGGTGAGGCCGTCGCTGAGGCTGACGTTGTGATGATTCTTCTGCCTGACCAGTACCAGGCAGCCGTCTACAAGAAGGACGTTGAGCCGAACCTGAAGCCGGGCGCTGCCCTGGCCTTCGCCCACGGCTTCAACATCCACTACGGTTACATCAAGCCGTCTGAGGATCACCCGGTGTTCATGGTTGCCCCGAAGGGCCCGGGCCACATCGTTCGTCGTGAGTACGCCGCTGGCCGTGGTGTCCCGGTCGTCGTTGCTGTTGAGCAGGACCCGGACGGCAAGACCTGGCCGCTGTGCCTGGCTTACGCCAAGGCTCTGGGCGCTCTGCGCGCCGGTGCCATCAAGACCACCTTCAAGGAAGAGACCGAGACCGATCTGTTCGGTGAGCAGGACGTCCTCATGGGCGGCATCAACCACCTGTGCGACCTCGGCTTCGACGTGCTGACCGAGGCTGGCTACCAGCCGGAAATCGCCTACTTCGAGGTGTTCCACGAGCTGAAGATGCTGGTCGACCTCGCTAACGAGGGTGGTCTGAACAAGGCTCGTTGGTCCTGCTCTGACACCGCTCAGTACGGCGACTACACCTCCACGGTCATCACCGAGGAGACCAAGAAGCGCATGCAGTATCAGCTCAAGCGCATTCAGGATGGCTCCTTCGCCAAGGAGTTCATGGATGACCAGGCTGCTGGCGCCCCGAAGTTCAAGAAGCTGCAGGAAGAGTACTCTCACCCGCACCTCGAGACCGTTGGCCCGAAGCTGCGCGCCATGTTCTCCTGGAATAACGCCGAGGCCAAGGACAAGGATGAGACCGAGTCCTTCAACGGCAAGATTGCTCGTACCCAGGTTCAGTGATTGTCGCCCCTGAAGGGGATTTAAGCTAGCAAACCGCCGTTCCCGTTCATTCGGGAGCGGCGGTTTTGTGTTGTTGCGCGCAGCGAATCATTCTCAATAACAACTATGCGCTGATTTCTTGCAGGCAAACGAACACCGAATATGCAAGATCGTTGATATCTCAGCCTTTCCCCATATGTGGGATTGTGCGATTCTGTTCAAAAGGGTGCAGAGTTGTTATCGAGAATCGTTCTCTGCACACGGCTGTCCATACTCCAATAGTGACCTAGCTCACGTTGTGGACTCCAGCGGGGCTGCGACGGCGTTCTCGGTAGGATTGATTTCGGTTTGAAGGACACAATCCTCGCAACACAGGACTTATCTGCACACCGTAGATACCCCGGCGCCCAGCGGCGCCACAACCCACTACTGAAAAGGAGTGCCAATAATGGCAGCACAGATCTGGTATGAGAACGACGGCGATCTTTCCGTTCTCGAAGGCAAGAAGGTCGCAATCATCGGCTACGGCTCCCAGGGCCACGCCCACGCGCTGAACCTTCGCGATTCCGGTGTCGACGTGGTCGTCGGCCTGCGTCCGACCTCCAAGTCGGTCGACTTCGCCAAGGAGCAGGGCCTCGAGGTCAAGTCCGTGGCCGAGGCTTCCGCCGAGGCCGACGTGATCATGATTCTGGCCCCCGACCAGTACCAGCGCACCATCTGGGCCAACGACATCGAGCCCAACATCAAGCCGGGTGCTGCTGTTGCGTTCGCTCATGGCTTCAACATTCACTACGGCTACATCAAGCCGTCTGAGGATCACCCGGTGTTCATGGTTGCCCCGAAGGGCCCGGGTCACATCGTTCGTCGTGAGTACGCCGCTGGCCGTGGCGTGCCGGTCGTTGTGGCCGTCGAGCAGGATCCGCGTGGCGATGGTTGGGCTCTGACCCTGGCCTACGCCAAGGCCCTCGGTGCTCTGCGCGCCGGTGCCATCAAGACCACCTTCAAGGAAGAGACCGAGACCGATCTCTTCGGCGAGCAGAACGTGCTCATGGGTGGCGTGAACAAGCTCGTCGAGATGGGCTTCGAAGTCCTGACCGACGCCGGCTACCAGCCGGAGATCGCCTACTTCGAGGTCTGCCACGAGCTCAAGATGCTCGTCGATCTGATGAACGAGGGCGGCCTGAACAAGGCTCGTTGGTCCTGCTCTGACACCGCTCAGTACGGCGACTACGTCAACACC
>OLQN01000438.1_pt1 | contig 36931 bp, 26 predicted proteins | sample 1673181 | NCBI WGS metagenome assembly OLQN01 (sample SAMEA3136763, study PRJEB25190) | human gut metagenome | biome: human gut; feature: human-associated habitat; material: faeces | place: Austria | collected 2013
AAATTCCCAGCCTCCCCCCTCTCTCAAACGACAAATGGACTATTGACACAGCCCCACCTCCGCAGTAAAAACGACCACAAGTCGTGTACCCCAGCAAGAGCAAAACTAACAAATGAGTACACTCACAGGACTAACAAAAATGACCCGAGTACCATCTCAGTAATACCTTCCCAACTGTGTACTTTTTTCAGGAAGAGGACAGTTCCTCGTTTGGAACTAAAAAGTTCCAAGGGAGGAACTCTTTAGTTCCAGCGGAGGAACTTTTTAGTTCCGGCGGAGGAACTTTTTAGTTCCAACGGAGGAACTTTTCGGTTCCTAGGTAGGAATTTGGAAGTCCCTACGGAGGATTCTGGATTTCCTACGGAGGAAAATTAAATTTCCAGCGTTGGAAAAGAAAGTTTCCAGCGTTGGAAATTTATTTTTCCAAGGGTGGAAACTTTTTGGAAAGTTGATCGGCGACATCCTCGCCACAGGGGGAGCTTTCAGAAAGCTCTATAAGCAAGTAGCCCCACTCGGTGCGAACCAAGCGGGGCTACTATGAGCCTGTTGCATAAAGTCAACAGGCTCACTAGGTGTGTTAGATTTTTATGGTAAGACTAGAGCGAGGTGCTCAGGTCTAGCGGTGTGGCGCTATTACTCGATAGCGATGGTGCGACGAGCCTTCTGCTGCTCCTCCTTGTGGTGGCGCTCCATCGTGATGACTAGATCGTGTTATAGTTTGATGGTTTTGTTATCTACTTGGAGGATATAGTGAGCTATATCTAAGGTGGTCGGCAGTGTTAAGGTTGTACTGCCTAGAGCCTCTTCAGAAATAAGTAACTCTCCTGATAAGCTATGCAGTCGGATCTGATGCTTAGTTACATCTTGGAATGTAATCTGTAGGTAAGATGGTGAAAGCAAGGTTATGTCAAAGCCAATAGCCTCTATAGTGGGACGTGAAAGGGAAGTAATATTCAAATCCTGTCTGATAGATAGGGGAAGAGATTTGAATACTTTGTCGTCTTCAGTGCGTAAGTATAAGGTGATGTAAATATCATCAGGCTCGTTTCTGCACAGCTTACGATGGAGTTTGACTTCATACATAAAGACTCCCGATTCTATCTCTTCTTCTTCTGACAAGAATGTTTCTATGATTTCTCCCTTGTAGATGTAATCTTGTCGTACTTGATAGCTTGTTTGTGTTTTCCTACAACTCCAATCCCCCTTCCAAGGAGTTACAGAAATGTACTCTAGGCATCCAGATTCATCAGATATGCATTCTGATAGCATTATTGATCTATTCCCATTATTATACGTATCAATAATAGGGATAACTGCTTCTCGGGAGCCATACTTATTTGTTGCTTTTACTTCTACTTCGGTATAGCCGTCTGCTCGCAGTGCGTGAACTCTAAAGCTTGTATAGTTGAGATGCTCTATACGTCCTTTTCTTTCGTGACCATCTTCGTAGTCTGCGACTCTGACTTGAAATTCTTCTGCTCCTAGACTCTCAATACGAACAATGCCATCAACAAAATAGGCTGTCCTAGCAGTCTCCGTAAAGGTTACTTTTATAGATCCTGGAGCCGTTGCTACATAGTAGATTTGCTCTCCTGATATCTTTGCCCCCTGACAGATGCCCTCTAGACTGGCTCGTATCATATAGAGACCAGCAGAGTTGACATAAGCATCGTCTGTATCGAATCGAATGGCCGTAACTAAATCTTGAGACTCAGATAAACTCATCAGATGATACTGCCCATCCTTTCCCAAGTATTCTACACGCCATGTGATGGGTGAGATGGGTAGAGATGAGGAGGTCTTATATGTGAATGTGTAGCTAGAGCCATGGCTTAGTATATCTTCGCTACTCTGTCCTTTCACCCGAATAGTAACCTCATTATTGTGATGTTGCTTCCATCCGACACCCCACATTACTTGAAGCGAGTTGGGGTCGACTTGATGCGCAGTTTGACCCTTCTTGATCCTCCATGAGAATAGTCCTGACACCTTGTCGGAGAAGCTCATAAAGCTCTCTTTAGATACGACTCTTGGATTGTACAAAGGGAGAGCCTTGTCACCCATCCAATAGAACTCTCGACTAGCTATAGCTGAGAGCTGTCCTACTTCCTTCCCATTTACTTGCTCAAAAAGAGATAGCCCGCTAGAATCTAGTATCTGCTTGTCAAGTATTGTACCCTGAACAATCCTTTTAGAGCTATGAGGAGCTGAAGCTCCCACAGAGGATGCAAAGCCTAAGACATTTCCTATCGCCCGTAATGTGACTGTCTTTAGATCGTACTGTTGAGCTGTTATAGACTCATTAATAGAACCCTCTACAAACCAATTGAGCTCTCTATTTATTTGTATACGACCAACTGCTCCATTTGGAAATTCTGAATTCTTTTTCTCCCCTGTCGCAAATAGTACGGCATCAGGGACTATGGCATCATCAACCTTAAGACAGAATGGTGTAGCGACATAGGCTAAGTCCTCAGGCATCCCATCCGAGAAGCTGACCTCTATATTGAGCGTTCCCTCCGTTTGCTCGGAGACTGTTAGGTTGTCACCCCACATCTTGGCGGCATGCTCTAGTACCTCTTTGTACCCCATCTTCATCGGGACATCATCCTTGTAGACGAGATTTATCTGGAGAGGCTTCCCTCGTTGCATATTTCTCATAGAGAGTTGTTGCACCTTACGAGGTGAATACACCTCAGTAGGTGTCGTTGCGTCAGAGCTGACAAGACCGTAGACCTGTAGCTCTGTCTGCTGGGCATATGAGAGGAGGTGGAGTGAGAGGAGTAGCCACCCACACAACAGGGAGCATCGGAGAGATTTATGAGCTTTCATACGGAGACACATCTTGTTTACGCCAGCTAAGATACAAAAAATGAATTGTAGAGGTTCTTGGACTTGTGTAACAGGGCAATAGCATTAGAAGTTTGGAGCATATTGCTCTTTAGGGTGGTAGCGGGTAGCCTCACTTGTCATACTTATTACCTTTGTATCGTCTATAGCCTATGAGGCGACAGTGTAACGGCAGGACTTTGACCCAAAAGGAGACTGTTGCATAAAGGCGCATCGCTGTGTTGCTTTCGGGATTCGGCTTCGGTCACATACGTAGGTATGCTCCCTTCAGACCTCACCCTCAGTGCCTTGCGCTTCATCCTTTCTGCAAAGTCTAGACAATCTTGCAAGCAAGATTGTGAGACTGTTGACTTTGCAACAGTCTCAAAAGAGCCTGTTGGCTTTTTCAACAGTTCCCTCAGGGACGAAAAGTAGTAGCCCCACGCAGCATAGGTGCTGGGCGGGGCTACTAGGTGTGTTAGATTTTTATGGTGAGACTAGAGCGAGAGGCTCAGGTCTAGCGGTGTGGTGCTACTACTCGATAGCGATGGTGCGACGAGCTTTCTGTTGCTCCTCTTCGCTGATCTTGGGGATCGAGAGGGTGAGGACGCCGTCGGCCATGCGAGCCTGGATGCGCTCCTCGTCGACATTGTCTGGCAGGATGAGGGTCTGCTCGAACTTGCTGTAGGAGAACTCGCGACGTAGGTAGCGGCTCTGCTCGTTGTCGTGCTGCTCCTCCTCGTTGTGTCGCTCCATTGTGATAACTAGGTCGTGCTCTTCGTTGATCTCGATGTTGAAGTCTTCGCGCTTCATACCTGGAGCTGCAATCTCTACGCGAAACTCCTCGGGAGTCTCTAGTACGTTGATAGCGGGTGCGGTAGCGTTGGGTCTTACCATCCAGTTGCTGTCAAAGAGGTCGCTCCATAGTGCGGGCCTCCAGTTGTTGTCTCTTCTTGATAGTGTCATAGTTGTATTGATTTTAATAGGTGTTTGTGTACTTACTCTGTGCAGGGGCTCCGATCTCTCGGGGTGACCTGCACTAACTATCTAGCAAAGGGTAAGCCAACAGCTGGAAGTGCGACAATTTGTCGCAAAAAGGCGACTGACGAAACTACTCGGAGCGCTTGGCACCGCGGGCTAGCTGGTAAAAGACTTCGTCCATCGAGTCACAGTCAAATTGTCGCTTTAGGGCTCGTGGGGTGTCTAGAGCTTTGATTTGTCCGTCTACCATGATGGAGATGCGGTCGCAGTACTCCGACTCGTCCATATAGTGTGTGGTGACGAAGACGGTGATGCCCTCGGCGGCAGCGTTGTAGATGAGCTCCCAGAAGCGTCGCCGTGCCACGGGGTCTACGCCTCCCGTAGGCTCATCGAGGAAGACTATCTTGGGACGGTGAAAGATGGCAACGGAGAAGGCTAACTTCTGCTTCCACCCGAGGGGAAGGCTACCCACACGGAGCTTGCGCTGATCGTAGAAGTTGAGCTCCTCGAGGAGTCGCTCCATACGGCTCTGTATGATGCGTCGCGAGAGTCCGTAGATGCGTCCGTAGAGGAAGATATTCTCCTCGACAGAGAGGTAGTCGTAGAGGGAGAACTTCTGACTCATGTAGCCGATGTTTCGCTTGATCAGCTCGGTCTCTTTGCGCACGTCATAGCCTGCTACCTCGGCATAGCCAGAGGTGGGCTTGAGCAGTCCGGTGAGCATACGTATGGCGGTGCTTTTACCAGCACCATTGGCTCCGAGGAAGCCGAAGATCTCGCCCGGCAAGACGTCGAAGGTGATCTCGTCGACAGCGGTGAAGTCGCCGAAGCGCTTGGTGAGCTTATTGGCCAATATACTATACTCGGTGGAGGGCATGGGCTAGGACTCTTGAGAGATGATGAGGAAGTAGTCCTCGATGGAGGGTGGAATCTTGCGGATGTCTAGTCCCCGCACGCCTTGCTCTAGGAGGCGCGTGTGGATCTCCTCGGGGGTGATGAGCTGCTCGTCGAAGGTGAAGTGGTGCGCCTCGCCAAAGGCATAGCTGCTGAGCACGCCACTGAGGCTGCGCAGCTTGAGGAGTAGGTCGCCCATATCCTCCGCAGTGGCGGACCAAAGGGCACGATCCATTTGCGAGACTAGCCCGTCGGGGGTGTCTATGGAGAGGATCTGCCCATCTTTCATCAGGGCTACTTGGTCGCATAGCACCGCCTCGTCCATGTAGGGGGTGCTGACGATCATCGTGATCTCACCCTGCTGGCGTAGCTTGGAGAGCATCTGCCAGAACTCGCGACGTGAGACGGGATCGACGCCAGTCGTCGGCTCGTCGAGGAGGAGGAGCCGTGGTTTGTGAATGAGTGCGCAGGAGAGCGCTAGCTTTTGCTTCATACCGCCTGAGAGCTTGCCGGCGGGCCGCTTTTCGAAGGGAAGGAGCATCTTATAGATGTCCTCAATGAGGTGGTAATTCTCCTCGACGGTCGTCTTGTAGACGGTGGCGAAGAACTCGAGATTCTCCCGTACGGTGAGGTCTTGGTAGAGGGAGAAGCGACCAGGCATGTAGCCGATCTGATGACGTAGCGAGCGGTAGTCGCGCTTGACGTCGTGACCTAAGACGGTGGCCGCGCCAGCGTCGGGGTTGAGGAGCGTGGCGATGATGCGTATGAGGGTTGTCTTGCCGGCTCCGTCGGGGCCGATGATCCCTAGTAGCTCGCCCTCACGGACGCTGAGGTCGATGCCCTGGAGCGCAACGGTCTTGCCAAAGCTCTTGCATACGCCCTGACAAGATACTGCTGGTTGGGTCGCCTCCTCTACAGACATAGGTCTAGTGGTCTAGGACGACACGTCCGTACTGTCCGATGCGTAGCTTGCCGTCGTTGGGGACGCGTACCTTGATCGCATAGATGAGCGAGGCGCGGGCGTCGGGCGTCTGTATGTTCTTGGGGGTAAACTCAGCTCGGTCGGAGATCCATACCACTTCGCCTGTGTAGGCTTGTGCCTCTTCCTCGCCCATATCGCTATAGACGGAGACGGTCTGCCCGAGGGTCACCTTTTGGAGTTGCTCCGCTGTGACGTAAGCACGCAGATACATCTGCTGGAGGTTGGCTAGGCGAAAGAGTGGCATGCCTTGTCCTGCCAGCTCGCCCTGATGCAAGTAAACGGTGAGCACCGTCCCCGAGATAGGTGCCTTGATGAAGCTCCGTGAGATCATCTGGTCTACCTGACTCTCCTGTACGGTGAGTGCGTCGCCACTACCTGTGGCGGAGCGATTTTGCTGTCCGATGGTAGCTCTGGCGGCAGCTATCTGCCCTTTGACAGCAGAGATCTTAGCATCGATCTCGTCCAGTGTGCGCTGTGCCATGATGCCACGAGCTACGAGCGGAGCGTAGCGGTCACGCTCTTTGTTGAGCGCCTTGAGCTGAGCCTCTAGAGGCGCGACTTGTGTCGCTGCATTGGTATGTCCCGCCGCATTGACTGTCGCTTGCTGCGTGTCGACGAGGTCTTTTTGCAGGGCGAGGAAGGTGGTGTCGATCAGTCCTACGACCTGCCCCTCCTCTAGCTGGTCACCCTCAGAGACGTCTAGACGCAGTAGCTCGCCCGAAGTAACGGCCGAGACAACGATCTCCTCCGCCTCAAAGATACCTTGAGCAGAGTAGTCGCTACTGTGGTCTTTGCAACCCCATGAGAGTAGGAGGGTGAGGAGGAAGAAGTAACCTATATATCGCTTAGCGTGTGTCATCTTATTTGCCAATGAGAGAAAGAAAAGGGACGTATCAAAGATAAAGAAAGTTTTTGAGAGAGAGGGGAATGTCACCACTGAGCTCCTCACGCGACCCCTGCCATGCGACCTGCCCTTTGTCTAGATAGAGGATATGATTAGCGATGGTCTTGATGGAGTTCATGTCGTGCGTGTTGACCACCGTCGTGATCTGGAACTCCTCGGTGAGCTCTTTGAGTAGCTTATCTATCGAGGCCGAGGTGGTGGGGTCTAGCCCTGAGTTGGGTTCGTCGCAAAAGAGGTAGTGCGGGTTGAGTGCCACGGCACGAGCTATGGCTACGCGCTTCATCATACCGCCACTGATCTCGGAGGGGAACTTGCGTTGCGCGCCCTCTAGTCCGACCCGATCGAGGAGCGCCATAGCGTGAGCTTTGCGCTCTCGTGGCGAAAGCTTGGAGAAGAGCTGGAGCGGGAAGAGGACATTCTCCAAGACGGTCATACTATCGAAGAGCGCTGACCCCTGAAAGAGCACGCCCGTCACTTGTCGTAGTCGCTTGAGCTGCTCCTTGGACAAGAGCATCATGTTGTGTCCATCGAAGAGTATCTCTCCCGACGTGGGCTGTATGAGTCCTATGAGACTCTTGAGCAAGACCGTCTTGCCCGCACCACTACGCCCGATGATGCAGTTGATGCTCCCTGGCTTAAAGGTGGCGTTGATGTGATCCAGTACGACCTTGTCATCAAATGCCTTGCAGAGCTCTCTGACCTCTATGATCTTAGTCCCTTGTCCCATAGCCTTACATAAACAATAGACTGGTGAGTACGACATCGGCGAGGAGGATCAGCACACAGCTCGAGACCACCGCATTGGTGCTGGCGCGTCCTACGCCGAGGGCGCCCCCCTGGACCGTATAGCCAAAGTAGCTAGCCCCCGATGAGATGATGAAAGCGTAGACGAGCGACTTGATGATCGAGTAGAAGATATTCTTCACAACGAAGAAAGTCTGCAGTCCCATCTCAAAGTCTGACGGGGTGATCGAGGGAATAAAGTAAGTGGCTAAGTATCCACCCACCAGCCCCGTAGACATGCTGATGACGCTCAGGACTGGGATGAAAAGCATGAGCCCGAGGATCTTGGGGAGGATGAGGAAGTTGGCGGAGTTAACACCCATGATCTCCATAGCGTCGATCTGCTCCGTCACACGCATGGTAGCTAGCTCGGAGGCGATGCTCGAGCCGACCTTGCCCGCGAGGATGAGACACATGATCGAGGAGGAGAACTCGAGAAACATAATCTCGCGGCTGGCATACCCTATGGTAAAGCGCGGGATGAGCGGCGAGTTCATATTGATCGTCAACTGGATCGTGATCACCGTGCCAATGAAAAAGCTGATGATCACGACGATCCATATTGAGTCGAGTCCGTACTTAGCTATCTCTCGGATCAGCTGCTTGAAGAAGATACCCCACTTCTTCGGCCGTCTGAAGACCTGCGCCATGAGGAGTGTGTACTCGCCCATGACACTGAGCGCATTGCCGATTAGTCTAAACATAGCTTAGCGGACTCGGATTAACCTTAAGCCGATTGAGCTGTCGCGAGTTGCTTGGGGTGGAAGAGGAGCCAGAAGAGGATTCCTGTGATAAGCGCATAGCCTGCGAAGATGTACCAGACGGTCGTCCAGGCAGTCACACCAGCCGTGGTGAAGTGCTCTACGACCCAGCCAGCACCCAGCGAACCGATGACGACACCCAGTCCGTTGGTCATCAGGAGGAAGAGCCCCTGAGCACTGGCACGCATCGAGGGTGAGACGGACTGATCGACAAACATGGAGCCTGAGATATTGAAGAAGTCAAACGCCATACCGTACACCACCATCGAGAGTATGAGTGCGATGATGCCTGGCATCCCGGGATCGCCTAGACCAAAGAGTCCGAAGCGTAGGAACCACGCGGCGAAGCTCATCGTCATCACCCCCTTGATGCCAAAGCGCTTTAGGAAAAATGGGATCGCGAGGATGAAGAGCGTCTCCGAGATCTGAGAGAGTGACAGCAAGATGTTAGGATACTTGACCGCAAAGCTGTCGGCATACTCAGTGACCCCCTTGAAGTGGTCGAGGTACATATTGCCATAAGCATTGGTCACCTGTAGTGCTGCGCCGAGGAGTATGCAGAAGGTAAAGAAGACCGCCATCTGCCTATTCTTAAAGAGTACCAGCGCATCCAGCCCTAGTATGGATAGGAGCGAGCGACGACCCTCCTGAGCCTTCTTGACTCCGTGCGGTACTGCTGGTAGTGTCCAGGCGTAGATCGCTAGGACGATGGCTGCAAAGGCTCCGAGGTTGAACTGCATCGGGCTGTCCATCCACTTAAATAGGTTGACCATCCACATCGCCACGATGAAGCCGATGGTACCCCAGACACGTATCGGGGGGAAGTCCTTGACAATGTCAGCTTGCACCGTGCCGAGTGCATGGTATGCGACCGTGTTGGAGAGCGATAGGGTAGGCATGAAGAAGAGGTTGACCCCAAAGATGACCAGCCAGGTGGTCGCAAAGGGCGTCCCCATAGGTAGACAACCGACAGCTATCAGACAGGCTCCCGTGAGCAGATGGCAGATCGAGAGTAGCCGCTCGGCACCGATCCATCGATCAGCAATGATACCCGTCAGTGCGGGCGTGATGATCGCTGCGAAGCCCGCCGTGGCAAAGAGTCCGCCGACCTCCTGGCCGTCGTACTGCATCACATTGCCCATGTAGCGTCCCATAGAGATGAGCCATGCCCCCCAGATGAAGAACTGGAGGAAGTTCATGACGATCAGTTTGAGCTTGATCTGTTCTTTTTCTTTAGTCATACCTTTTGCCGCTAATGTGTCTCGTCTTTGGTCTATCGTCTATTGTAAAAGCCAGTCCCGATGACTCCCAGCTTGAAGCCCTTGTCACCCCACTTGAGCTGTACGGCTGAGGGATAGAGCAGGTTGGTGATAGCAACTGTCTGTCCAGCCGATCCAGATTTCGATGCTAGCTCTGTGGCTACGGGGATCAGGAGTAGATCTAAGTCTCTTGTCACACGATGATTGCCACTCGCATCGGTCTCCATATTGCCGCGCATGTGCGCCTCAATGAGGTGGCTGATATTGCTAAAGGTGTAGTTGCGCTCCAAGACGCTGTAACGACCAGAGACAAAGGATGTAGAGGCAACCAAGGGGTCGGTGATGCTCCGGGCAAAGAAGTTTGCCACACTATCCTGCGGTATGAGGAGTAGCTGAGGGGGTGGGTTGAAGTGCGTGTCTACGTTGGGGACATCTACCGTTATCTGTAGCTTGCCTTCATTCATGACCCATCCGAAGTCCTCTTTATCTTTGCTCATCGCCTCATACTGATGGAGTAAGCGGCTCAGCTCCTCCTTCGAGCAGGAGAGCTTCGTCACCACTCCCGCGGGTGACTTGATATAGCTCCGGCCATCAGACGACGGTTGTAGCAGCTCCTCTAGATGTGTGTGCTTGAGACTGTTCAGAGCGTAGAGGCTCTTGTTACTGCTAAAGATCTCCCATGCTGGCTTGTAGACGGTGGAGTCTGCGCCCTTGGAGGTCTTTTGTGTCGTCTCAAAGGTGTAGAAGATGCGGAGAGCTGTCGAGTAAACCGAGAGAATATGCCCAGTGCCAGTCGTCGAGGTGACGTAGAGACCACGGAGTAGATTGGACTCAAAAGCCTCTTGCGAGGCAAACCACTCAGGGTGCTCACGCGAAGCCTTTAGAAAACGCTCTCCCAGCTCATTGGGTACTCGTATCTTTAGTCCTTTGAAACCCGCCGTATCGGAGGGTTGGTAAGTCAGCTCACCGAGTAGCTTAGCCCCTCGTGTGTAGGGCGTCAGATCGTCGACCGAGTAGCGACTCTTAGGCAGTGGCTGTGTGATCTCATAGACCTGTGCCTTGCCCCATGTGGTGGTGTCGCCTACGGCACTTAGGTAGGAGAGCTCGATCATAACCGAGTCGATGCGATCCTTGATAGGCTTCTGAGTGAAGGTGAAGCCCGGTGCGCACTGCAGCCGACAGATATAGCTCGCCTCAAAGTCTCCAAAGATGGGATCTGAGATCTGCCCCAGTAGCGAGATAGCACTACGACTATATATAGAGTCCAGTCGTATAGTCTTCGTTGTAAAGGTTAGTGAGTCCCCACGAGCCGTCACGAGGTCTCGCTCAGGTCGCAGACTCCCCCCGAGGGTGGAGTAGTTATCGTTGCAAGAGGTCAGTCCTAAGGCGCATAAGATGCAGATCAGGAGTGGTATCTGGAGGGTTTTTAGTAAAGTCCGATTCATAGATTCAGTCTAAGTGTCGGGTGCTGTGCTGGCAGTCTCGGTAGATGAGCTAGAGGCCTCTCGACAGCACCTAACATGTGATCTAGCTCCAAAGGTAAGGAAAAAAACGATTTGACCGCATATTCCTACCATTCGCCACAGGGCTGACACATGATCTACAATGAGCTCATCGACCTCTCCACTCCTCGCTTGTCACTGATGTGTAGCTCCCGACAGAGCGATTATGATGCATCATCCGTGACTGGTCAAATTCAACGCTGGCTTGTTACAATAATTTAGACCCGACTACATATTCAAACGGCGCGATGTCGGGTAAAAGTGATTTCCACGTGGAGATTTTGAAATATCCACGTGGGGAATAAAAAATTCTTCGGAGGAATGAAATGAAACTTCGGAAGAATCAAATGAAACTTCGGAAGAAATAATTCGCCCCCACGTGGGAAAGAAAAAATATCCACGTGGAGATTTGAGATTCCCCACGTGGATATTCGAGAAAGGAGGGAATCGGACGAATTTCCCTGTAAAGATATGTTATTAGAGATTAGAGGTTAGAAGTTAGAGGTTAGAGGTTAGAGGGCAGGGCTGACGCGTTATATTATAATGACCTCATCTACGCCTCCCTCCTGAAGGGGGCAGAAGGGACCTCGCGGTTAGTCTAGTCGAGGCTTGACCCAGCCATCTAGGCGCGAGGTGAAGTGTAGCCCCGGCATAGCCCGCTCAGGGTGATCTACTTGTAGCGAGCTCAGTAGCGTGTAGCTCGTAGCGTCTAGCGCATAGTAGCTTGTGGCATCGGCGGTAGAGACCTTGAGCGTGTAGCTGTCTAGGTCGTTGCCGATGATGGTGAGATCCTCACGGAGTGGGTCCCACGAGGGGATCTCAAGGCGACAGGGGCGATAGCCCTCACGCTCGATCAGATAGAGCTGATGGTCTCGAGTAGAGACGAGACCGATATGCCGACGACTAGGTAGCTCCCAGACGAAGGCCTCGGCAGCCTCTACGCCTTCGGGCAGGTCAATAGCCCGCAGGTAGGGCTTGCCCGCCATCTGCTTGAGGTGAAAGAGCTTACCCTGCTGATCAATGAGGAGGTAACCGTTGTCATACTCCTTTTGCGCAGTTGCATTGCCAGCCACCCGCTGAGCGGGGAAGGCGAAGCCTTTCTCCTGAAAGAGCTTCGTGTAGTTAGCACTCTTCGCCTTGTCTAGCTGATTGCTCTGCATATCTACAAATTCGATCGCCTGGTCGGTGATGCGAAAGAGATCCTCGGGCATCTCCAGCTTGACTCTCCGTGAGGCACTCTCCAGGAGGGGGTAGAGCGCCACGGCTGGTGCGGAGAGGGTGCGCGGCGAGCAGCGGAAGGTGACAGCACCCCGCTGTATAAGCTGTGGGGTCACCGCCTCTCCGTAGAGCGTGTCGGGTAGGCGACCATCAGTCAGGAGCTGACGGTAGTAGAAGGTGGGGAGCAGGCTGTCGACCTCTTCACGACTATACTGCACGCCCTTACCGCTACGGTAGGTTATCTCCCCCTCATCATGACCTGTGACGATGAAGTCGCCTAGTAGCTGACTGTAGATGGTGAATGGCTCACGGCTTACATCGGCTCGGAGGTAGTTGTACCACCAGGGTATCTGCCAGGCGATGAGTAGTGCTACGGTGATGTATAGGAGTATTGTGGCTATGCGCTTCATATAATGGTTGTTTAGTCTTGTCTTCCCTCTTTGAAGCGACTCACGGAGAGCCACACGAGTGTCGAGGAGAGGATGGTGTAGATAAATAGCGTGGGCAGGAAGGGGGCGTAAGCTCCTGCCGTGGGTGAGATAAAGCAGAGACGCATCAAGAGTACAGCGATGAGGGTGTAGAGGATGCGTCTGCGCCAAGTGGGCTCTAGGAGTATCCAACTCATCAGGAGGTAGCCGAGGAAGCCCGCCAAGATCCAGGGCAATGTGGCGGAGAGAACGTAGGTGAGGAGTTCGTAAGCTAAGAGCCCTTGCAGTCCGATGAAGAGGACACCTATATATAATAAGGTGTGCCATAGCAGTAGTGTCACCCCGCAGGCGAGCATCTGGTAGGTCGAGCGGAGCGGTGACTGAGGCAGGTGCAGGGTGAGCTTGAGGCTACGACGAGAGAGCTCTGGCGCAAACTGAGCGATGGCACAGAGCAAGCCTAGGATGAGCGGTACGTAGCGCATACTCTCTACGAAGACTACTCCTTTCTGTATCATCACGAGCCAAATATGGTCAGCACCTTGTAGGGCGATGGCTCGATGTATGCGTATGACGCCGTAGAGCGGTACGGCTAGTGCAACGAGTGTCGATAGCAGTGCGTATAGTCGGAGCTTGAGCCACTCCTTATATATTATAGAGGCAAACATATAGATAGCATTAGTACTTACCGGTGAGTCCTATGAAGGCATCCTCGAGCGTCGTCTCGTGTGCAGTGAGATCTTGGTAGGGGACGCCAGCCTGAGTGAGCCGCTCGGCGACCTCTGGCAGTGGAAGGAATGAGTAGCACTCCCCACGTCTGTGGTGCGCCTCAAAGTGGTACAGCCCATCGATCTCAGGGAGAGGACGGTCGTCTGTGAGGGTGCATCTGTAGAGTCGCCCCTCGTCTAGTATCTCAGCGACTGGTCGCTGCAGGAGTATAGAGCCGTAGTCCATGATGATGCAGTCATCGATCAGTCGCTCCATATCCTGGATGATGTGGGATGTGAGGAAGATCGTGGTCCCCTGCTCCTTGGCATAGTGATGCAGGTAGTCTACAAAAAGCCTTCGATAGCCTGGGTCTAGCCCCATCGAGAAGTCGTCGAGGATGAGGACTTTGGGGTTTTGCGCTAGGAGCAGTCCGAGCGCGACTTGTGAGCGCTGACCACAAGACATACGACTGAGGTGCTGTCTCTCGGTGACTTTGAGTAGCTCCATGAGCTCGTAGTAAGCCTCTCTGCGCCACTTGGGGTAAAAGGGTGCGTAAAAGCGTTCTATCTGCCGTATAGTCATAAAGCTATACTGGACGTGCCCCTCGATGAGCAACCCGATATCCTGTCTGAGTCGGTCGGGCATACGGGTTATGTCTTCGCCTAGGATGCGACAGACGCCCGACTTGGGGCGGAGGAAGCCACTGAGTATATTGATTGTTGTGGTCTTGCCGGTACCGTTTTTACCAAGCAGACCGAGGATGCGACCACGAGGCACGGCAAAGGAGAGATCACGGTAGATCAGTCGCTTGCCGTAGTAGTGAGTCAAGTTTTGACACTCGATTAAGTTGTCCATGTTAGTTAAGTGGTATAAAGGGGCTACCGCCTACATTTATAGGAAGAGGAAGAGTAGTGGCACCGCCAGCCCGATCAAGAGAAGGATGCCTCCACGACCTATGAGTCCGCGTCTCCCCGGAACGATGAGTAGTCCCGTGAGGGTGATGAGGATAAGACCGATGGCTAGCACATCAGCGACGATCGTCCACCAGCGCCCTGGGTTGTAGTGCAGTTGTGTCATAGAGCTGATGAGCGGGCGTCGCTCGATCGACTCGTAGACGGCTACCCCCGTTGAGGTGTCGAGGAGTAGGGTGGCACGTCCCTTGAGGAAGACTTTGAGCGTGTGGTCGTCAGGGTAGTAGTGCTTGGTATAGCTACCTGACAGGTCTATCTCGTCTAGGAGCTTGCAGACGGCAGATGCGTCAAGACGTCCAGCAGCTTGTAGCTCTTCTAGCGGGATCTGATACTCCCGCTGGGTGATGATGTAGTGTGGATTAATCGAGTCTCGATGGTTCATGTAGAGACCCGATAGAGCATAGATGAATATAAGTGAAGCAAGTAGGAAGGAGAGGTCGCGGTGTAGTAATCTACTCCAGCGACGCACGCTCCTACCTACTTTCTTGAAGTTTACTTTCATAGAGTCTTGTCAGTTCCAGATGGATTACTGCTCCTCTATCTTATAGCTTGTAGCATCGATGTGATAGAAGGAGAGGTATGCCTTGCCCTCCTGAGCTTCGCGCTCAGCGATCTGCTTGCGAAAGTCTGCGATACGAGCCTCCGGTGTGTCGGCCGTTTCGCCACGAGCCTTCTTTTCGTTGGCGCAGCCTGCCTTGCCCTCGCCATGTTCTTTGGCGGCTTGAGCTTTGAGCTGCTCCTCCCAGTTTTGCAGATAAGCCTCATCGATACGATCCTCGACAAGTTGCCCTGTGACGGTGACTATACTATTGATACACTCCTGAGCAAAGGCACCCATCTCCTCACTAGCCTCAGCGCGGATCACCTTGGTGTCGTCGCTGCCCATGAGGAAGGCTTTCTTAGCACCATGCTTGCAGAGGTGGGTGCAGACGCCCTGCACGGTAATCGTCTGACCGACGAGACTATCGGCAGAGGCGAGGAGGGCGTCCACCTCCATATAGGTCGGAGCCTCCGTCTCTGCGGTTGCTGTCTGATCTTGCTTTTGCTTATTGCACCCGATGAGTGCTAAGGAGAGTAGTGCTGTGAGGAGCACGAGAGATAGTTTATTGTTCATACTGTGTTGATGTGATAACTGTGTTTTGAGATAATAGGGTGTGAAGTGCGAGCTTCACAGATTTGCTTATAAAAGAGGATAGTCCCTCTCCTCTACATAGAGAGAAGAGGGACGAAACGGATTAGATAGCGGGGATATAGACACGATAGGCCTCACGATCTGTCTGGATGAAGTAGATACCAGCAGGTAGTGAGATCTCCATGTCACCAGAGAGTAGTTGCTGTGCAACCATCTCACCAGCTGACGTGTAGATAGCTACTGGACGTGCCTCATCGCTATGTACGTAGAGCGTACCAGCTACGGTAGCGATAGAGAGCTTGGCTGCTGCAACCTCCTCAATAGCTGTATTGCTCTGACCAGATAGTGTGACAATCGTCTTGACATCGCCAGAGGTTAGGACGAGCTGAGCTGTCGCCTTGGCATTAGCTGCGATGGTCTTGTCAGGCGTGTAGGTTACCTTGAGGGTAGCTGGCTCATTGGAGACGGCGATCTCGCTCTTGTCCACAGAGTAGTACTTAGCACCCTCACCCTCGATCGTACAGGTGATAGCGCTCATGAGGTTCTTCTGAGTGACGGTCAGATCAACAGACTTATGCTCACCGACAGGTATCATCGAGAAGTTGATCTCGCTCTGAGATGCCTTGATGTACTGCTCTGTCTCTGTCATTGCGTAGAGGTAGACCTCGTAGCTAGCTCCACCAGAAGTGAGGGTAAGCTTGCCGATACGCTCTTCGGGCGTCTTGGTGACAGCTGTCTTGAACTGTATCTCGAGAGCTCCACCCATAGCGGGCAGCTCCTTGAGCTGTGCTGTAAAGCCTTCGCCAGAGCATGTCACCTGGATCGGATCTTTAAGGTCAGAAGCTAGGACTTGTAGAGTACCCTTGCCCTCTGATAGGTGGAGAGCCTTGCAGCTAGCAGAGACTGAGGGGAAGGGGAGCTTGTGGGCAACAAAGAGGCTAAACCAGCCCTTGTAAGTCATCTCTTTATAGCCCTCGGTCGTAAGGAGCTTAGCACTGTCGCGACAACGCGCAGCTGCTACATAGCTATTGGTGACTATATCGCCACCGAATGGAACCATAGCCTTACTTACCATCGGGTAGTCTTGTATAGAGCCCTCTGAGAGGTTGAGGTCTAGTACACGATAGTAGGTCTGCGCACCTAGAGCATAGGCATGCAAGATGACACGATCTCCCTGCGTAGAGATAGCCGTACAGTTGGAGATTCCCTTCTCTGGGAGGAGTGTATGCCACTCCGCATTGGGCTTGCCTGTAGCTTTGTCTATTGCTAGAGCATAGCCTCTGTGTCCCTTGACTTTTTGCTCGAGGATCACATTCCCCTCGGCATCAACGAGAGCTCCGGCACAGCGACCTGCGATATAGACCTTGTCCTTGCCGACAGCTATGCCATCGACAAAAGCTACAGCCTTGACATCAATCTGAGAGATCCACGAGACCTTTAGATCTGTGTCTAGGCAGAGGGTGACAAGGCTCTCCTTATCGCTAGGGATGAGTTGCTTGCCATCGATGGTGATAGGGGTCTTCTCTTTAGTTCCTGTGAAGCGTCCAGCCGCATAGAGCTTGCCGTCTTGATACTTGATGACCGTTAGCATAGAGCGCCCTATGGGGTCTCCCTGCTCGGTGAGATACTTGAGAAGGTTACCTTTGTTGTCAAACTTGAGGATGAAGAAGTCTCCCATCTGTTTCTGTGAGTCTCCATTCCACTTGACATTGTTCTTCGCCTTGATGGTTGTCTCGCCGATGGTTATGGCCGTGCGGACGGCTCCACAGACATAGACGTTGCCCTCGGGATCTACAGTTGTGCCCTTGAAGTCACAGCCCGTAGGGGTGCCGTAGCTATAGCGAGTTGCATCAGGCATAGGGGTGTGGTCTACTTCGAAAGCTTTGTGATACTCGATTTGTCCCGCAGCACTAACCTTGACAAGGAGTGGCATGATCTTGCGACGCGTAGCTCCTGCGGAGGTGTCATCGCCAACTCCGACAAATAGAGACTTTATCTCTATATCGTAAGGAGTGCCGTCAGCCTGCACCAGGCGTAGCGTGTCTGTATTGCTCTTAGACTTGGACTGAGCATCGCGTGCCATCAAGATGGTCACAAAGCCTCCGTCGGGAGTAGCCGTGATACAGTTGACATTGTTTGCTATTTCTCCGCGGCTGTTGTATATGTGCCAGAGTAGCTTGCCCTCAGGAGTCAGCTTGTAGATAGTGAGGGCGGAGTTGCCGTTGGTAGCCGTTCCGTCATCGCCATAGGAGATCGCCTTGTCAGCATCGCTGGATGCATCGAAGTTGAAGACTGAGCTAGCGTCCGTGCGCTCCTTACTGTGGAAGACATTGCTCGCAAAGAGATTGCCGTCCATTGAGGCGACCACTTGCTGAGGTGTCTGCTGACGCTCTACGCTATTGGAGACAAGACGATACCAGAGGAAGTTCTTTGCAACACCCTCGTCTGGAGTCTGAGCTATCGTCACACTCGCCGTACAGAAGAGCGTGAGGAGTATAAGTAATACTGGTAGTTGTTTTCGCATACTGAAGATATTTGATTGTTTGGATTTACTATTAGAATGAGATGCCACAACGTATGGCTCCGTAGTTGCTACCACACAGACTCGTCTGCGTATGGAGGTAGTCTAGTGATAGCCACAGCGCATAGCTACTGCTGAGCTGATAGCCGTGAGTCATAGAGAGCCCGTAGGTCATCTGCGTGGAACTAGCTATCTGGAAGGCTCGCTCCAGTGTCTCAGCATAAGTAGGTATAGGCTGATGCTGAGGTGCTAACTGTAGCGAAGGGTGTCCCATCTTTGCCCATACACTATAAGTAGGTGTCAGAGAGACAAAGTACTGCCCACGATGAAAGCTAACATACGGAGCCAATGTCCCTCCTAGATGGTAGAAGAGCCGCTCTGCTTGAGGTAGCAAGTCTTCCTCATGTAGTCGATAGCCGAGCGAAGTGGATATGCCCCACGACCAAGGCGTGCGAGGAGTGTCCTGACTATCCCAAAAGCCTTTGGCGCCAAACTCTAAGGTCTGGCCATAGTATGATCGCTCCGTGGCTATGCGTGGGTAGATATTTCCCTTAGGATCACCGAAGAGATGGACAGCACCTCGACGTATGTCGCCCAGTGTGTAGAGTGCTACGCCCCAACGCCCCAGTCGTGCTGAGCGGGCAGTGTATCCCGCCTGTAGATCTAGCGTGTGACTGGAGAGTGTCGAGAGGGGTAAGTTGTTGAGCTCTCGTATGATACGATCGGTCGTCAGCAGATGCCACGCAGCTAGAGCATAGAAGCCTTGACGCGACTCGCTGGTCGGGGTTAGCCCGAGCGAGATGCCATAAGAGAGCCCTTGATAGAAGAGCGATGTATTGCCTCCCCTAAAGCGATAGTAGTCTCCCCCGATGCCCGTAAAGTGATATTCACTAGCCACTCCGAGCTCACTCAAGAAGCCTACCTGATTGTTTTGCTTGTAGCGACCTAGCGTACCTGCTAGGGCTAGCGCATAGTCGGTCAGCTGATAGCCGATTCCGATCTGCCCCTCTAAGCGTGTAGCCAGATTGCGAGGACGAGGGTCTTGCGTGCGATAGGCAAAGGTGGCGCGATAGTCAGCTGTCAGGGAGAGGAGCCAATTGCCGAGGCGATGTACCGTACCTGCGCCAAAAGTGTAGAGATCTTGGTGCAGACGAGCCGTATGCGCTGTGTCTCCCATAACGTAAGGTGCGAGGAGGGGGTAGTCTGTCGTCTCATTGAAGCGTATCCCCTCCGTAGCACGATAAGTGTAGGAGGCAGCACCCCAAGCGAAGTTGTTGCGCTGACGCAAAGCACTCTCGATATGCACCGATCCATCTAGATCCTGCTTGCCCAGCTGCGGGATCATCGCCTCGCTCCTATCTAGACGCACAGCTCCGCCCAGCGAGAGGTCTGTGCGAGAGCCCCGCTCTGAGAAGAAGTAGAGCGGTGACACTACTGGCGATACCGATAGATCGTAGCCAGGTCGCCCCTGCTCTAGGAGCGACCCAGCCACCGTGAGGGTGTCAGCAGGTCGTGAGATCATCTCTGGCTCTTGCTGCTGTCCATAAAGCGAGCCCGTGAGCACAGCTAGGAGACAGAGTAAGAGCGCAAGAGATCTACTAAGACAAACAGAAGAATGATGCACCATAATCTAGCGAAGAGACCTTACTGCTCAATAGGCACGACACCATCATAGGTCTTAGTCGTGCAGGGTGTACCCTTAGCATTGATCGCAGTACCTTGCTCCTCAATGAGAGAGGCCGTGACCAACGGGTTGAAGTCCTCGAACGAGTTATTAGTGTCCTGTAGGATCATCCGTCCCTCGGCATCCTTGCCTAGGTACTTACGTCGTACGCTGTGGAAGTAGCGATCTTCCTGTCCGTCTACTGTGCCACAGTTTGTATAGCCAGCGTCTATCGTCTCAGGTAGGACCGTCCACTGATGCACCGCCTCGACACTACAATTGACACCATCTATGATCCAGTCATTGGGTAGCTTGTAGCACGAGCCTGACATATCATAGCTATTCCCATTGTGTGTCAAGACATAGGTGTAGTCATACTTGTAGTCCTTGAGGTACTTCTCTTTAGTGATCGGCATACGAGCTATAGCGTACGATGCAAAGCCTCTATTGAATAGGATGAAAAAGGACTTCGTGTAGCAGTACCACTTATCGAGGTTAGGCACTGTGGGACTATCAAAGTCTTGGTGTGTGGGTACACTAGACTCGTCATACCACTCAAAATCTGCCTTAGAGAGGTCGAAAGCATTTGGGTTATTTACCTTGTGATCGATGCCTATGTCACAGAGTATCAGCCGCTCGCCAGGCTTCACGGGGTGCTCCTTACCACTACCCGGGATGACATAGACGGCCTGTACCGCCATGGCTTCTTGGCGTATGTCTGGCTTGTAGTCAAACTTGCGTGCGGAGTTAAATCCACTCTCACAGAAGGCGACCCCGTCTGCATAAAGGACTTTGTCTGTTCCATTGTAGAGAACCACATAGCTGGTCCCATGATACTGCTTGCCTGCAGGGGTCAGCGTGCCCGTAAAGAATATCTCCTGAATGACAAAGTCCTGAACAGTAGGTACTATGCGTAGCTCTAAGCGTAGCTTGAGAGGATCGGTCGTTTGGTCGGTTACCTCCATATTCTCAATCTGTGCGACCAGTCGTCCCTCCATTGAGCTCCCTTTGAGCTTATAGTGGCAGTTTGTTGTGTAGTTTAGGTTGTACAGTCCAGGAGCGAGCTTGATACCCTCCAGAGTCTTATACTCCACGTCTTGACCCGTGGTGATGTTGCGTATCGTGAGGAGCTCATCTTGTATGGTCAAGTCCGTGACATCCTCAGGCAGTGTGCGCTCGAAGAGGCAAGCGATGGTCTTTTGCTCCTTGGGATTGTCTGGTGTGACTGGGTCTGGACGACAGGCGGTCACAGTGACCAGCAGGGCTGGTAAGAGTAGTATGTAAAGTAATCGTTTCATAGAGATCTATTTGTTGGGTTGATTATATTTTGATGCGTAGCTCCATGCCAAAGTAAGGCGTGGCAGTACGTCTGAGTGTAGCCGTCCCCACCTTGTAGTCGGGCAGGTAGTCTAAGACATTGTTGGCAAAGAGAGATAGTGTGAAGAGCTTGCCCAGCTGCTTGGATACTTTTAGATTGATCCCAAGCGCTAGAGGTATGCGACTCGGCTTAAAGAGCGTATCGCTATAGCGTATCACGAGATGCTGCAGATAGGTGTCTCGCTCTGACTCGGCTGTGTAGGGGTGCATCTTGCCGTCGTGCACATCTAGGTAAGCTATCGGACGACCATCTTGGGGGAGGCGGCGACGAGAGACCAGCCAAGTACTCTCTACGGCAGTCGTCAGGATAAGTCCCCACTGCGGGATCTGCGTGTCGAGGAGCAGGTTGGTCGAGAGCGACTGATTTTCCGATCCATCCTGCCAGTTGTAGAGCCCTAAGTATTGATCCGATAGGATTACATTTCCGTAGACTCCAGAGACGGCATAGAAGAGCGGTACGCTATTCGAGTAGGTAGAGCGAAACCATGCGCCCCCTAGGATCAGACTCGTATTGATCACTGGGATGCGCTCCGTCATAAGTTGAAACTCTACACCCTCCTTGCGGATCTTACTGCCATTCTCAGGGCGACTCGTCGACTCGATACGCGCAGCGGGAGTGTAGGGGATGGTAGAGATGTCGGGCTGTCCCGTCAGCTGGGTATAGTCGATCGCCGAGGCGTCATACTTATTATAAGCATAGACCTGTGCTGTGGAGCGGTATCTAAAGCCTGTGGTCATCAACTCGCGAAAGTAACTCACGGAGACTTTGTTACGTCCCCACTCAGCCGAGAGACGTAGATCTAGCTTCTGATTGCGCGTAGCACGTAGCTTATAGTTTGTCGCATCCTCTATGTAAGTACGGACGTAGTATAGGCTACGCTCATAGGGCGCATTGATGTCGTAGTAAGCCAGTTGCGTCATATCTATGTAGCGCAGGTCAGGGTATAGATAGTTGAGCGTAGGCATACGAGTCGTCAATCCCCAGCCCGCATCAAGCGATAGCTTGAGGTCTCGTGACCACAGCTCCCAGGCGGGCAAGCTCCAGCGTAGGTTGACACGAGGATCTAGGTAAGGCTTATAGCTCAGCGTGTACTGTGGTGCTAAGCCTAAGAGCATGGAGAGACGCACGCCCGCCTCTATCTGGAGCGTATGCGCTCCGAGAGGTTGCTTGTATAGGTCCTCCGCATAGAGTGCTAGCTGCTGCAAGGCGGGGATCTGGTAGTAGGGTCGTGGACGACTGTCCCACGCTTTGGGGAAGAGTGGATAGGAGAGGTCGTATACCTGTCCGCGACCGAAGTTTTTGGACAGCTCATAGTTAAAGCCTCCCTTCAACTTATGCGAAGCTTTTCCCCACTCTATATTATATAGTGTCTGCCCCTTGGCAAAAAGCGTCAGCGGCTTACCATCGCTCACATAGTCTGCTACATACTCCCCGCCGATCAGTCTAGCCTCGTGCTCGCCAGCCTGGTCGCCCGTAGGGGTTATAGACATGCGGTCTGGAGCTACGAGACGACGCTGATGTAGGTAGTCAAACTGCTGTGTTGCCGAGAGTGTTAGCTCTACTCGCTGCAAGCCAGCCTTGCGACCTGACGGGGCGTATGTATAGCGCGAAGTGAGTCCTATGCGGTTGTAGTCTGTACGATACTCGTCAGTGCGTCCGTAGGAGAGGTCGGGGTCTACCTTATTCTTGTCAAAGGTACCCGTATAGTCTCCGCTTACCTCCCACCTATGCGCCTGGTCACTACTCGTGCCGTGATAGCGTAGTGACCCTGTCAGTCGTCTATAAGTCTCAAAGGGGACACGTGGGTCCGGCTTGGCATCTAGATAGCTCACATCCCCATTGAGGATGTGGCGCTGGGAGGGTGTGAGGGCAAAGCCTTTCTCCACAGAGACCAACTTACTGTAACCATCTACCTTAAAGCGACTCTGCACAGGCGAGGCTTGTCGCTTACGATGCACCAGCACCACACCTGAGGTGATATTGCCATACTCTACGGAGGGGACACCACGGATGAACTCAACCCGCTCTATATTGTCCGTCTGTAGCGTGCGCATATCCACACCACGATTCACATTGACCTTGCCAGCACCGAGGAGCGAGCCAGACGGCGAGGCCGTGTACTGCATGTCCGCATCCGTATTGAGCGGAGCTCCATCTACCATAAAGAGGGTCCCCAGCGAACTGATGGCGTAGTCTTGGTTGTTCGTCTTATTGCCCTGCATATTGATCGTCCCCGTCTCACGGAGCAAGAGGTTATTGACACCACTCATATTAGGTACACTACTCTTGCCACCAGGTAGGAGTGCCGTTAGGTCGGAGAAGCTGCTAGGCTGCAGATGATCTATAGCTGCCCGCTCGATCGTCGAGGAGCTGGTCAGCTGTCGTCCCTCCTGCGCTGTCACGACCACCTCGCCCAGTATCTGCTCCAGCTTAAAGGGGATGCGCAGGTATTGGTCTCGCTGCAAGGTGATCGTCTGCTCCTTGCGCAGACCTGCGTAGCGCACCTGTAGGCGGTATCGCCCCGCTAGTACAGACTGAAAGGCAAAGCGTCCGTCATCATCCGTATAGGTCACGACATCTTTATGCCCCTCGGCAGAGAGAGCCACTAGAGCGTAGGCTATCGGCTCGCTAGTAGTCGCATCGTACACCATCCCGGTGAAGGTATGACGGGCACCCTGAGCATATAGACTCCAGGAGAGCAACGAAAAGAGTATGTAGGATAGAAGAACTCTATGGATAGACCTACTCATAGGAGAAGCATAAAAACCTCTGCAAAGGTACGGCGGCTTCGCCCCCGAGGAAATAACTATTAGTAGGTATTTTGACCCCTTCCACTCATTGATATTGGGTAGGAGCTGTGAGCAAGGAGTCAAGTCTAGCCTTGCCCCTAGTTGAGCAAACTCAACGCTGAGTTGTTACAATAATTTAGATCCGACTACATATCAATACGGAGCTGTGTCGGGGAAAAGTGATTTCCACGTGGATATTTCGAAATTCCCACGTGGAGAATAAAAAATTCTTCGGAGGAATGAAATGAAACTTCGGAGGAATGAAATGAAACTTCGGAAGAAATGAATCACGCCCACGTGGAAAATAAAAAATATCCACGTGGAGATTTGAGATTCCCCACGTGGATATTCGAGAAAGGAGGGAATCGGACGAATTTCCCCGTAAAGATATGTAAATAGAGATTAGAGGTTAGAGGTTAGAAGTTAGAGAGTGGAGCCTCGGGATTGACGGGAAGCTGGCTGGTGGGTCGGGACAGGTTTTTGGCGGGAACGTGCGATATCCATGTTGTGATTCCTCCGAAGTGACAAGAGACAAAAAAGCACCGCCTGCGTAGGAGTGACCTTCGCGGGCGGTGCTTTAGTTATGTAGCCTACAGATCGAGGTGGCTTACTGCTTCTTGTCGAGCAGGTTGCGGATTTCGGTCAGTAGCTTGACCTCGTCAGAGGGCTCGGGAGCGGGTGCTTCGGGCTCTTCGTGCTTCTTCCTCACACTATTGATCGCACGGATCATCATGAAGATGACGAGTGCGATGATGAAGAAGTCGACGACGTTCTGAATGAAGAGGCCATAGTTGAGCGTTGTGGCTGCAACGACCTCTTCGCCAGCAGCGTTGATCTCAGCAGGCTTGATCACATAAGCGAGTTCGCTGAAGTTGATACCCCCTGTAAAGAGTCCTACGATAGGCATCAGGATATCGTCAACGAGCGAGGAGACAATCTTGCCAAAGGCTCCTCCGATGATGATACCGACAGCCATGTCCATGACGTTGCCACGGAGGGCAAACTCCTTAAATTCTTGCTTAAAACTAGCCATAGGACTGCTTATTTACTCAGTTCATCGATGATCTCTGGTGTGCAGGCACAAAAAGCTGGGATCAGGTTGCGGTCGCCAAAGCCATTATCTATGCGAGCCACATTGACCCAAAACTTATTGTCCTCAAGGTAGGGCAGTGCAAAGGCAGCCTGCTGACGTGTGTAAGCGTGATGCCACTCGTCGGCACAGACCTCGTACTGGGGGTGCGGAGCGTTCTTGATGACGTTGTCCTCTGCGTCAGCCTTGCCCGAGGCAATGTCCTGAGCCTCCTGGTAGATCTGATTCATCACAGCGACAAAGCGGTCTAGCTCAGCCTTGCTCTCGCTCTCGGTCGGCTCGATCATGAGCGTACCGTGCACGGGGAAGGAAACCGTCGGAGCGTGATAGCCGAAGTCCATCAGACGCTTAGAGATGTCGCCCTCGTCGACGCCTGCCTGAGCCTTGACACCACGGCAGTCGAGGATCATCTCGTGTCCGACGAAGCCACGGTCGCCCGTGTAGACGACGCCGTAGTTGTCGTGGAAGCGTGCCTTCAGATAGTTAGCATTGAGGATCGCCATAGCGGTGGCCTGACGCAGGCCTTCGTAGCCTAGGAGGCGAATGTAAGCGTAGGTGATCACAAAGACACCAGCACTACCGAAGGGTGCTGCCGATACTTGGTTCGTAGCATCAGACCAGCGCTCCACATGCTTGGGTAGATGGGGTACTAGGTGCTCAGCGACACAGATTGGACCGACACCAGGACCGCCACCACCGTGCGGGATCGCAAAGGTCTTGTGCAGGTTCAGGTGGCAGACGTCAGCTCCCATATAGCCGGGGTTGGTCCAGCCGACCTGTGCATTGAGGTTGGCACCGTCCATATAGACCTGTCCGCCTATCTCGTGGATGCGGTCGATGATGGTGCGGATATTGCTCTCGAAGATACCGTGCGTACTGGGGTAGGTAATCATGATGGCTGCGATACGATCCTTGTACTGCTCGGTGAGCTCCATAAAGTGATCCATATCGATATCGCCGTTTTCAGCTGTGCGGACAGTAATGGTGTCAAAGCCTGCCTGTACCGCACTCGCGGGGTTGGTGCCGTGTGCAGAGGCGGGTAGGATGATGAGGTCACGAGCACCCTGACCAGTAGCCTGTAGATAGCTACGTATGACGCGCAGACCAGTGTACTCACCAGCAGCACCTGAGTTGGGCTGGAGCGAAGCACCCTTCATACCAGTGATCTCACATAGGAGAGCGGACAGATTGCGTATCATCTCTAGGTAGCCCTCGACTTGGTCATCAGGAGCGTAGGGGTGGATATTGGCAAACTGTGGGTTGCTCAGCTGTGCTACCTCCGAAGCGGCATTGAGCTTCATGGTACAAGAGCCTAGCGAGATCATAGACTGAGCCAGTGAGATGTCCTTGCGGTCTAGTCGCTTGATGTAGCGCATCAGCTCGGTTTCGGAGTGATACTTCTGGAAAGTATCATACTGCAGGAAGTCACTCTGACGAGCGAACTTCTTGTCGAAATAAACTTTCGTCTCATTGACCTCAACGCCCTCGATGTCGCCCTCTTTGCCCTGGAGCTGTGCGAAGATGTAGAGGAGTACTGAGAGGTCGCTCTCGAGCGTAGTCTCATCGATGCTGATGCCGACGTGACGACCATCCTCGTAGTAGCGTAGGTTGACCTGGCAGTCGAGGGCGATCTCACGGAGCTTCTCAGTAGTGAGTCCCTCGGGGAGCTCGATGTATAGGGTGTCGAAGAAGTTGTCGTTGAGCTGCTTGTAGCCCATCGCCTCAAGCTGCTCTGCTAGATAGCCTGCATAAGCGTGGATGCGGTGAGCGATGTGGCGCAGACCCTCGGGGCCGTGGTAGACAGCGTAGAAGCCGCTCATCGTAGCGAGCAGAGCCTGTGCTGTACAGATATTGCTGGTGGCACGCTCACGCTTGATGTGCTGCTCGCGTGTCTGCAGCGCTAGACGGTAAGCGGGACGACCGTAGGTATCCTTGGAGATACCGATGATACGCCCAGGGATGGTGCGCTTATAGTCCATCGTAGAGGCTAGATAGCCTGCGCTAGGACCGCCGAAGTACATGGGGATACCGAAGCGCTGTGCCGAACCGAAGACGATGTCTGCACCCCACTCGCCTGGAGGTGTGAGGAGCACGAGACTCATCAGGTCGGCGGCTACGGCTACACGTACACCTGCAGCCTTAGCACGCTCCATAAAGTCATGGTAGCAGTGGATGCTGCCCTTTTCGTCTGGGTACTGAATGATAGCTCCAAAGACTTTGTCTGTAAAGTCAAAGGTCTCGTAGTCGCCTACGACGATCTCCATACCTTGCTGGGGAACGCGTGTCTGGATGACTGCCTGCGTAGAGGCGAAGACGCGCTTGTCGATGAAGAGCTGGTTGGCACCGGCCTTCTTCTGCTCTCTAGACCGCTCGTTGTAGAGCATGAGGGCAGCCTCAGCGCCTGCGGTAGCTTCGTCAAGTAGCGAGCAGTTGGTCAGAGGCAGTCCTGTCAGATCTGTAATGACGGTCTGGAAGTTAAAGAGAGCCTCGAGACGACCCTGTGATACCTCAGCCTGGTAAGGTGTGTAGCTGGTGTACCATACAGGATTCTCTAGGACATTGCGGATGATAGGCTGTGGGGTTACGGTATCGTACCAGCCCATACCGATGTATGAGGTGAAGATACGATTGCGAGATCCTAGCTCGAAGAGATGCTCGCTGAGCTCACGCTCAGTCATTGGCTCTGGTAGGTCGAGAGGCTTCTCGAGGAAGATGCCCTCGGGGTATACCTTGTGCATTAGCGCATCTACGCTGTCTACGCCGACGACCTGGAGCATCTCAGGCAGGTCAGCCTCGGAGATACCTATGTGACGATAGGCAAAGTTTCTTGTATCCATCTATTTTAGTTGATATAAGGGTTATTACTTTTTTCGTTGTATATGGTTGTGTGTGGTCCATGCCCTGGGTAGACGATGGTGTCGTCGGGCAGGGGACGCAGTTGGGTCTTGATACTGTGGAGGAGCGTCTGGTAGTCTCCGCCTGGTAGGTCACTACGGCCTATGTCGCCTCGGAAGAGGACGTCGCCCGTGAAGACAATCCGCTCGCTCGGTAGGTAGTAAGCGACATGGCCTGCTGTATGTCCTGGCACGAAGAGGTCGTAGATAGGTAGCTCGCCCAGTCGTAGCGGCTGATCGCTCGGCAGTGGATGGATCTGAGAAAGATCGAAGGCCCCTTCTGGTACCTCAAAGCCCCAAGCGCGCATCTGCGCCTCGGGAGAGACCGCTTGCGCTAGCTCGACAGGGTGTGCATACGCCTTTGCCTCGGGGAAGGCCTGGAGTGCCCAGGGCAAGCCCCAGAGATGGTCGAAGTGCAGGTGTGTGAAGAGGAGTAGGTCTACGCTTAGCCCCCACTGCTTGATGCGCTGTGCAAGACGCTCCTGCTCGCTTGCGGTGGCGCATCCGCAGTCGATGATGGCTGCGTGACCGTCGCTGGTCGAGAGGAGGTAAGTATTTTCCTGTATGACGTTACATACGAATGTAGATACTTCGCAGTTCATAGTTCTTTTCCGTTAGTTAGTTTGTCCTGCTTGGCGACATAGACGATCCATTTGTCCTGATAGTAGTCGGGGTAGTCGGCCAGTGTACTGATCGCGGTGAGCTGTGCGGGTACTCCTGCTTGCGCTATCTCCTCGCTGAGGTCGCCACCCTTGAGACAGTAGATGCCAGAGCGGGGAGCTTGTGAGCCTTGGAGTAGATGCTGCGTGTACTCATAGAGCCGTCCCAGAGGCATGGCCGCGCGTGATACGACGTAGTCGCAGTGGAGACCGCTGCTCTCGACACGGGTGTGGTGCGTAGAGACATTGGTTAGGCCTATCTCGTCAGCGATGGACCGGGCTACGTGGAGCTTCTTGGCAATGCTGTCGATCAGCAGGAACTGATATTGAGGATATAGGATAGCTAGCGGGATGCTGGGGAAGCCACCGCCACAGCCCACGTCAGCAATGGTGTAGCTGGTCGGCTCGTGGGGCAGAAGCCACGCGAGTGCCAGTGAGTGCATCACGTGGTGCAGGTAGAGATTGTCTATGTCTCGTCGGGAGATGACGTTGATGCGTGCGTTCCACTCTTTGTAGAGCGGATAGAGTGCGGTCAACTGCTGCTGGGCAGTTGGGGAGAGCGCAGGAAACTGCCTCAGGAGCCTATCCAATTGCTCCGTGGGGGTAGTGCTTGGTGTGGTGGGCATCTCTACAAACGCACAATTAATAGGGGGAGAAGCGTTATATCTCCCCACAAATGTACGAAAAAAGAGCACAACCCACGGTGTAGTGAGTTGTGCTCTTGATCTTTTCGTGCTGCTCTTCTACTAGAAGCCGCAGCAAAGTGTAGGGTACAGTCTAGTCCCTTTAGAGACTATTGCATAAAGGCGAATCGCTGTGTTGCTTTCGGGATTCGGCTTCGGTTACATACGGATGTATGCTCCCTTCAGACCTCACCCTCAGCGCCTTGCGCTTCATCCTTTCTGCAAAGTCTAGACAATCTTGCAAGCAAGATTGTGAGACTGTTGACTTTTGCAACAGTCTCCTTTAGTCTAGTTAGTCTACGAAGGTGAGCTGCTTGTCAGCCCCTACGTCTAGCGTGATAGGCTTCGTGCGCTCTACGGTGCCAGCCAGGAGTGCCTTCGAGAGCTCGTTGAGGACGAGGCGCTGTATGACACGCTTGACAGGACGTGCGCCAAACTCGGGATCGTAGCCCCGCTCGGCTAGCAGGTCGATGGCGGCATCGCTGTAGTGGAGCGTTACGCCGTTCTCCTTGAGTGTACGAGCTACCTTGTCGAGCTGTAGACGTACGATCTGAGCGATCTGAGGCTTGGTCAGTGGCGTGAAGACGATGGTCTCGTCGATACGGTTGACAAACTCAGGACGGATCGTCTGCTTGAGTAGCGTCTTGACCTCTTCCTCGGTGCGCTCGATGACCTCTTCGCGGTTCTGCTCGTCGATATGCTCGAAGTTGCGACGGATCAGGTCGGAGCCTAGGTTGCTGGTCATGATGATGATCGTGTTCTTGAAGTTGACCACGTGACCCTTGTTGTCCGTAAGCCTACCATCGTCCAGTACTTGGAGGAGTAGGTTGAAGACGTCGGGGTGTGCCTTCTCAATCTCATCAAAGAGTACGACCGAGTAGGGCTTACGCCTGATCGCCTCGGTGAGCTGACCACCCTCATCGTAACCGACATAGCCAGGAGGCGCTCCGATGAGTCGAGTCGCGCTAAACTTCTCCTGATACTCGCTCATATCGATACGAGTCATCATGTGCTCATCGTCAAAGAGACACTCAGCCAAAGCTCTGGCCACCTCTGTCTTACCGACACCTGTCGTACCGAGGAAGATAAAGGAACCGATCGGTCTATTGGGGTCCTGCAAGCCAGCACGACTACGACGCACCGCATCTGCAATGGCGGTGATCGCCTCATCCTGACCGACAACACGCTTGTGTAGCTCATCCTCTAGGTTGAGGAGCTTGTCCCGCTCGCTCATGAGCATACGGCTTACGGGGATACCGGTCCAGCGCGCTACGATGTCAGCGATGTCTTCGGCCGTCACCTCTTCGGTGATTAGTGCGGAGCCAGAGGCACGTTGCTCGGCAAGCTTCTGATTGATCTGAGCTATCTGATCGTCTATCTCCTTGAGTCGTCCGTAGCGTAGCTCAGCCACACGACCGTAGTCGCCTAGTCGCTCCGCTTTGTCTGCCTCGATAGAGGTTTGTTCACGCTCTACCTTCAGTTGCTGCGCCTCATTGACAAGGTCTTTCTCGCCATGCCACTGAGCGGCCAGCGCATTGCGCTCTTCCTCTAGATCGGCTATCTGCTTGGAGAGAGCCGTCAGCTTAGGCTCGTCGTGCTCACGCTTGATCGCCTCACGCTCTATCTCTAGCTGCTTGATACGACGCTCCAGCTCGTCTAGCTCTTCGGGCATCGAGTCTATCTGGATGCGTAGTCGTGCAGCAGCCTCGTCCACAAGGTCGATAGCCTTGTCAGGAAGGAAGCGGTCGGTGATGTATCGCTCGCTCAGCTGTACAGCCGCTAGGATAGCATCGTCTTGGATACGCACTTTGTGGTGGTTCTCGTACCGCTCCTTCAGACCTCTCAAGATAGAGATACTGCTCATCTCGTCAGGCTCGTCGACCATCACCATCTGGAAACGGCGTTCGAGAGCCTTGTCCTTCTCAAAGTACTTGCGGTACTCATCGAGGGTGGTGGCTCCGATAGCCCGTAGCTCACCACGAGCGAGAGCCGGCTTAAGGATGTTTGCCGCATCCATAGCACCTTGCGAAGCTCCTGCCCCGACGAGTGTGTGGATCTCATCGATGAAAAGGATAACCTGTCCGTCGGAAGCGGTCACCTCGTTGACGACCGACTTGAGACGCTCCTCAAACTCTCCCTGATACTTTGCTCCTGCTATGAGAGCACCCATATCGAGTGAATAGATGAGCTTGTCCTTGAGGTTCTCAGGTACGTCGCCACGTATGACACGGTGCGCCAAGCCCTCGGCGATAGCTGTCTTACCGACACCAGGCTCACCGACGAGGATAGGATTATTCTTCGTACGGCGAGAGAGTATCTGTAGGACACGACGTATCTCCTCGTCACGACCTATGACCGGGTCTAGCTTGCCCTCACGAGCACGCTCGCAAAGGTTGATAGCATACTTGCCAAGGGCGTTATACTGCTGATCACTCGTTGCGGAGTCTACCTTGCGTCCTTTGCGCAGCTCCCGAATAGCCGCCTCAGCGTCAGCGTAGGTCAAGCCCGCGTCGAGGAGTAGCTGACGCGCATCGCTAGTTACCTTGAGAAGGGCTAGGAAGATATGCTCCACAGCTATGTATTGGTCACCCATCTCACTAGCTATCTGCTCGGACTGGGTGAGCACTTGGTTTGTCTGGTTAGAGAGGTAAGGCTCTCCACCAGAGACGTGAGGCAGACGCTCTAGTTGCTGTGCTACCGACTGCTCTATCTGGTGCATATAAGCACCTGCCTTGGTAGCGACATACTCGACGACGTCACGTCCCTCACGTAGCAGCGCATCTAGGAGGCATATAGGCTCTAGAGCCTGATGCTCCTGCTGGCGCGCTTGGGCGATCATCGTTTGGATCACCCGTTGCGATTTGATGGTGTACTTATCTATGTTCATGTGTTTAAGGTTTGATTTTGACTACCTCAAGCAACTGATGTGCCAAAGGACAAAATGTCACGCACTAGCATCTTTAGTTCATACAAAAGAAGAGAAGGCGAGCACACTTTGCTCACCTCCTCTTACTACTATATAAAGGTATCTTGACTGGCAGCTTACCTCTTCGGGACCGTAGAGGTGGCAATCTGTAGTCTCAGCCCGAAGCCAGGTCCATCGGAAGCTGGCTCAGACTGGATACAAAGCCATAAGTCCCCCTCGGGGTATCGGTCTCTACAATAAGCATGGAAGAGTGGTCCTTTTCTTTCATCCTTTGTCATACTAAAGGCGTCGGTAAAGCCGTACCCCTGAGCGATACTCTTGAGTAGGTCGTAAGCTTCGCTGTCTTTGCCTTTTTGGTACGCTTTGATGAGTATGTCTTCATTGGATAGATATTCGGTGAAGAGTAGCAGGAAAGATCGATCCGTACGTCCAGGAGTGTATCTGTAAGCGATGCGCTTGATGTAGCGCATATCGGTAAAATTGCCTTTTTGACTCGGGGCGATAAAGGAGAGTGCGTAGGAAGAGCCTCTAGGTACCTTACGATCACTTTCCAAGAGCCAATCTTTAGCTTCGTTAGCCGCCTGTATCTCATCCTTGCGTTGCTCTATCTCCGCAAGGATTGGTATGTAGATTGGGACAAATCGGCTGTCGGGGGCATCAGCTCCTATATATCTCTTGGCATTAATCTGGACGGCGGGCAAGACTTGGACAGGAACGGTGACATGCGCTTCGCCAGCAGAGATAGTTATAGTACAATGCCCCTCAGCCACGGCGGTTACTAATCCTTGGTTGCTGACGGTGGCGACAGCCTCACTTGTTGACTGGTAGGTGTATCGCAGTGTCGCATCGGCGGGTGTCGCCGAGACGCTCAGCTGTGCATGCTTCCCTGCCCGTAGTGAGAGCCTCTCGGGTGAGACGGAGAGCGTCGTGTGAGTAGGCTCCGTGGGTGGCTTCGGCGTTGTGGGTGGCTCCTTGTGACAAGCTATGAGCGAGAGCGTCAGAGCTAGGAGTAAAACGTTTAATGGTAGTGTCTTGAAGAACATATGGTTAGATATTAGGGGGGGGAGAGTCTTTTTGTCTAAGTGGTACAAAGGTAGAAAAAACATGCCACTTGTCGCACTGTGTTCTTTGGTGGGCATGAGCTTAATACAAAAGGAGACCTACACACTCTATGGTATAGGTCTCCTTCGGTATGATTAGACTGCTATTGCTATTGACTAGCTATAGGCAGACTGGAGTTGTACTACTAGTAGATGACGTCCATGTCTACGCGGCGTGCATCGGTGCGCTTAGCTGGTGTCGTGTCGACACCATTGTCGTAACGCTTGATAGCAGCTGCGGGTACGCCTGCCTCTTGGAGTGCCTTGATGACACTAGCAGCACGCTTAGCTGCGAGCTTGTTGTTGAAGTCTACTGGACCATCGATACTAGCATAGCCGTATACGAGTACGAGGGCGCGTGGATCGTTGATGACAAAGTCAGCAACGTTGCGCACAGCCTCGCGACCCTCTGCATTGAGGACGTCCGAGTTGACCTTAAAGAATACGCTACGACTGAGCTGCACGTTGTTGCGTGAGCGGTCTTGGTGGATCACCCGACGGTTGTCGTAGTTGTAGACAGGAGCCTGTGCAGGAGCCTTCTCTAGCTCATCAATCTGACTACGTAGAGCGGCTAGCTGCTGAGCTATCTGATCATCGTCACGCTGAGGGTTCTGCTGAGCTGCCTTGAGGCGAGCTAGCTCCTCTTCGAGTGCTTTGATCTTGTCCGCATCGTTAGTAGCCTGAGCCCCCTGAGCTACGACAAGATTACTCCCAGCGGGGTAGTATAGCTGTCCTCCGACGTTGATAGGCTGTCCAGGCTGTGTATAGACTGGAGTGGCCTTCATAGCGTTGAGGTTGTGATACTGTAGGAGTAGATAGAGTAGATCTCTGTCCTTATTGTTTGTGATTGTTATGTCACGTTGCTGAGGACAAGCCTTATTCATCTCATCCTCTTCGGCTGCGGTGACTATAGCATTGATGAGCGTGGCTAGCTCTTGCTTTGTCATTACCACCTCTTTCTCACGTCTGTCACGCTCGCCCTTCTCGACGCGCTCCGTGCGGTCGCGCTTCTGGCGAGGTGCCTGACGTCCATCACGCTGTGCCTCCACAGGTGTGGAGACAGCAGCTGATAGAAGGATCACGCACAGCCCGACTATAAATGATTTCTTAGTCATACTGTTGTAGTGATAATTGATTAGAAGTAGAAGCGGTATCCGAGAGATACGCTATGATTGCGTAGTGAGTGACGTAGACCGTAATCTAGGAATACAGCACTGTTGAGCTGTGGAAGCTTGTAAGAAGTACCAACGAGGAAGTTGACACCAAGCTTTGTGTCTGTAAAGCCACCGACACCAGCACCTAGATAAGGTACGAAGTCACCTAGCTCCTTGAAGTTGAAGTTGTAAACGACGTTGCCTGAGATACCGAGGGTAGTCTTCTTGCCAAAGCCGACGAAGATCTCAGGGACGAAGTCTAGGTTCGTATTGCTGATAGGCATGTAAGCGCGAGCACCGATTGCAAAAGTACCGAAGAGGTTCTCCTCCTTAGGCTTTACGAGGTTGGTACCTACGAGTAGGCCTACAGAGTTTAGCTTGAGGAGACTATTAGAGTTCTTGTCTACGGGTGTTGCATCGCTATTCATAGCTGCTGCAGAAGGTGTAGCAGGAGTCTGATAAGCAGGGTGCGTAGGAGGTGTCGTTACAACAGTCGTCGTAGAGGCGGGCTGCTGTGCACGCATCTGATTGCTCTGCTCGACCTTTCTATCAAGTGCATCGAGACGATCGAGGATCTTCTCGTTTTGCTCTGTTAGCTCAGTCGTAGTTGTCGTAGCGCTCTGAGCCTTTACCTGCTCATTAGCGAGCATCTGCTGCTGAGCGATGTACTGGGGAGAATTGCCGATGAGGGCGTGTACTAGCTCGCGCTCTAGTGGAGTAAGAGCGTCATCGTTGGGCTGACGGTTGACGTTGCCCTTCTGGCAGGAGTGACCCTTCTTGTTGGTGCGGTTGCGATCGATGATGCGCTGTGCCATCTCCTCGATCTCAGATGGAGTCATGCGTACATACTCATCATTGTCACGATCCTGACCATAGTAGCGGTACTCACGATACTCGCGATACTCCTTATCACGCATCTCGTTGACCTTATCCTGGACCTCCTCGTCTACAGTCGTGTCAAACTGGTAGTGACGAGCAGCCTTACCTAGGTTAAAGCGTACACCGAACTGATAAGCCATGTTCTTAGCAACGATCTCAGAGCTCTTTGTGACCGTCGTTGTCTTGACTCCAGGAGCTGGGTGTGCGATGAAGTTTGCACTACCGAATACGCTGACATAGCGGAAGAGGGGTACCTCTAGACCGATACCAGCCATACCGAATACGACATCATGTAGGTTAGCCTTGTCTAGCTCGGTAGCCTTCTCAGAGAGCTTAGCATCGAGGTAACCAGCACCGAGGTTGATGTAAGGTGTCACACCACGAGGTAGGTTGAGACGGCCGGTGAAGTAACCACCGTACATAGCGCACTCCTTGTCGAAGTCGAAGTTGAGCTTCTTGCCAGGCTTACCAGCTTGGTAGTAGAATCCACGTACACCAAAGGTGTTGTTGAAGTCTAGACCTACCTGACCACCGTAGAACCATGAGTCACGTGTGTTCCAGTAAGAGTTCTGATTGAAGTCCATGTATAGGAGAGAGGGCTCGATCGTGAAGACCATACCACGGAAGCCGTTTGAGAAGAAGTCTCTGTAAGCGCGGCTTACCTCATTACCACCTCTGGGGTCGTAGCCACCGAGGTAGACAGAGAGACCAGCACGAGCTGAGAAGTTGTTCATCAGAGCTAGACCATGCTTGTCGACCTTCTGACTAGCCTTTGCTAGATTGACGTATGGGTTGAGTAGATCTGTGCGGAAGCCCAGGTAGTTACCTGATAGGTTGAGGGCGATACGAGGTGCTAGATTGATCTTAAAGCCTAGTGCTCCAGAGAAGTATAGGTGATCAGTCTTCATCATCTCGATCTTCTGATCAGCGATGGGTAGCTCGTACTTCATGTTTTGGATACCACCACCGACGAGTAGGTAAGGAGCTAGGATGTAGCCATCGAGGAGGTTGAACTTCAGCTCAGCACCATAGCGCTCGATGTCGATCTTGCGATTACTCATCTGATCCTTAAAGATCGGATCTACGTTCCACTCATTGCCGTTGAGCTTAGACTTGATGCCGAAAGAGCGATCATAGACACCGCGTAGCTCTACAATTGGGCCGAAGCCGAAGCCAGCGCGTACGCCCCATAGCATAGCGTTGTCGATGTTGAGAGCATCGTCAAGGAACTCATACTGAAAGCCGCCACCGACAGTGACGCTCGCATCCTTGACCTGTGCCTTGGCCCCGTTGAAGCTCAGAAGAGCTACAAGAGCCGTACATAGTAGTAGGATTTTTTTATTCATAGTCGAACTATTAAATTGGTTGATAATGCTTAGTAAAGTTGGTGTACAAATAGAAGACCGTCTCACCTCACTCCGTTATATTGGTAGATGCTCCAAAGAAAACATCTTCTAGAGGGGAGACGAGCAGACTATCTCGCTATATCTGCTGTCACAAAGGTATGAAAAAGTATTGATACAAAGCAACTCTAAGCCTCTCTAATCTGCGAAAACCTCTATATTAAAGTCTTTTTAAGTGGTGCGGGAACGGCTTTTGGAGATAAAGCAGTCATCGCATTACGATCTGATAGAGAGGCTAATAGTGCGACTACTGGGACAGACCTCTTTGGCGAAAAGAGAAGTATCCACGTGGGGATTTTCTAGATCTCCTGTGGAGATGCTGCAAAGGTCGTTGTTGCCACAAATAGATGCATAGGGGTGTCATGAAGGACGGCAGGGCTGATACATTATGAGACTGTTGCAAAAGTCAACAGTCTCACAATCTTGCTTGCAAGATTGTCTAG
>OLQN01000441.1_pt1 | contig 36808 bp, 29 predicted proteins | sample 1673181 | NCBI WGS metagenome assembly OLQN01 (sample SAMEA3136763, study PRJEB25190) | human gut metagenome | biome: human gut; feature: human-associated habitat; material: faeces | place: Austria | collected 2013
CCGAGGAATTCCTGAAACTCGTAGAAAAAGACGATGTTGTTATCAAGATTACCGGTAAGGAGAAAGTGGCTGTCATCAAGGCTCTCTACGGAGGATTGCTCGAAGGTGTCAAGGGTACTGCGTATACCTTAATACGTGTTGCTTCACGTACAAATATGGATGCCGTATTCGCTCACTATGTTGGTGCTATGGCAGAAGCAGAGGACGGCAATGATGATTACGACGACAACGACTACTGATTATGACAGACAATATCAAGCTTTCCAACTATAAGTCATTCTTTGCAGACCAAGTAAAGGAGGCAATCGAGGAGCAACAAAAGATAAACCGCTTGCAGATGCGAGACCTGTTCAAAAAAGGCGAGCTGTCTCTTGCTTATGTAGACTCCATTCAGAGCGAGACAGGTATGATTATCCTTAAATGCCCCCATTGTATGGCTCCTCGCTTGAAAGTCCAAAAAGGTGTGTGCATAATAAAGAAAGGTGCAAAGCAGGCATTAGGTGTGCACGTTACAGAGTGGACATGCCGCTGGGAGGAGTTCGTAAGCAATAAGGACTTCCATTCTCCCGGTTCTGACATGACCCCGATGTACTATATGCATACTGGTGACCCCGATTATGACTATGTTGCATGCTCTGGATTTAGCTTTAAGTTGTATGACATATTATCAAAGGCATTGGCTGATGGTAAAAGTCTTTCACTTATAGTTCACAACCCATTTCCTCCTGTAGAGTATTATCGCGACCTATCCAACTATATAGATGCGTTCTCTTCAAACAAGGAACTTAACCTTGAACCAACTATCAATTATGAAGAGTGGGATCCCGAGGAACTTGCATTTGATGAGCAGAAGCCAACAAGTATCTCTGACACTATCATAGATACACTCGCCAATGAACATTGCTGTATCGTACAAGGTCCTCCAGGCACTGGTAAGAGTTATACCATAGCGTCGATTATTTCTTCATACCTTGATGCTAGTAAAGCTGTTTGTGTCACCACTATGGCGAACAAAGGTCTCATAGAGCTTATTAAACAGAAGCCACTCCAGAAGCATGTCAAGCAAGGCCGTGTCAGTAAGACAAACCTCTCTATTGACGAGCGAAAGCAAGTACCTGGAATAAAAGAGGCTACTGCTGATTTACAAGTTCCAAGAGGCGAACTGCTTTGTGCCACAAATTATCAATTGGCGAGCGTTTATAGTGAGAAGAAGAAGGCCCTGTACGGATTACCACAATATGATCTAGTAGTCATAGAAGAGGCCTCTCAGGCCTTCCTTACAACTATCGTGGCTTTTAAGCAGTTAGGCATAAATTGCTTGATTGTGGGCGACCCTATGCAGTTGCCACCTATTGTGAAACTAAACAATCCACAATATAATTCGTGGAATATCTCAACTCAAGTGGAAGGATTAAAAACGGTGGCGTTAGGGTCTCAGATTACGTCATATCGTATTATTACGACATTTCGTCTTACAAGTCGTTCAGCTACTCTTACCAAGCTTTTCTACGGCAACCGCTTTGTGTCAGTAAAGAAAGAATACCTTGACTTTTCAGATGCTAATAGTCCTCTTTTTCCAACTAGAGGAGGTGTCATATACCATTGTACTTTTGATGCTCGCAATGGGGTGTATTCCGATAAAGCAAATCTAATCATCCAAAGTGTGATTGATACGATGGAGAGTCATTATCCAACACGATCATTGGCGATTATTACACCATTTCGTGAATCTGTCAAAGAGTTGCAAAAACGATTTTGCACATCTGACATAGAGTTGGACATAACCATTGAGACCATTGATCGGATCCAAGGCATGACAGTTGATTATGCAGTTTTTTATATCCCTGGGCGCAACCCTGGATTTGCGCTTGAAGACCGTCGCTTCAATGTCGCAACGAGCCGTTCGCTTAGCACCACACTCATCATTTCTGACATCCCTTTACACGAATTCCATACAGTATCACCAACAGTCTTACAATTTATTGATAACTGCGACAAGTATGATGGAGGCATAAAGGTTATTCCCAATAACAAGATTGAAGCCACTCAAATTACAGAACCAAGCCAAACTATGGAGGAAACGACTAAATCAGAAGTTTCTACTCCAACAATTGGAGTAAAAGTAGTCGGAAAGATTGACTTATCAAAGTTTGAACGCACTAAAAAAGAGCTAAGCTCGAACAAGAAGAACTATTACATCATAGACACGAATGTCTTTGTAAATTGTCCGGACATCATCAGTAAGATTGATAAGAAATATCCTATCATTTTGTCTGCCAAGGTCACAGATGAACTCGATAAGATGAAGATAAAGTTGAGTGACGAAGGTAAACGCAATGCAGAGAAAGCTCTTCGTAATCTGAACAACGAGACACAACATGAGATTATCTACGAGTTTGCCAACACCGCTCTCTTGCCAGAAGACTTTGACAAGCGTTCACCTGATAACATGATTATATCAGTAGCATTAAAATATAAAGATCAAAACCCTATCATGCTAACATCGGACAATGGATTACAGCTCAAATCGAAAATTCTTGGGTTCAAAACTCTCTCCTTGAAATCTTTTCTTAGACAATAATTTGAGACGAGATAAAGACTGTTAATAGTACAGTAGCTGATTTACACTCTTGTTGTCAGAGAGAAAGGAACCCCTCCCTCCCCCCCGAAGCGGACAATACGCAATCGCTGCGCCATCGTAGGTGCCGAGGGGGTGATGAAGCTCTCTATCCCCGTCCTCGCGGGCTCCTCACAGCAGTGCTCTATCCAGTCGGTGCAGATCGCTGAGCATGACAACTGGCGACACAAGCACTGGTACACCATAGAGACCTGCTACGGCGCATCACCTTACTACGAGTACTACGCTCCCGACCTAGTGCCACTCTACCTCGACAAAGCGCACCGATCCACATCGCTCTATCAGCACAACCAACGGCTCATCTCGCGCATCTGCCAACTCATCCACCTGCCCTACCAGTGGCAAGAGACGGAGCAATATGTCGGCACCTCAGCTGACGTGTGCTCACAGCTCCTGCCGCCCATCTCCACCGCCAGCACAGCGACAGAAGAGGCTATCGCCTCCGTTCCGTACTACCAAGTCTTCGCCGGGTCGCTCGGCTTCGTCGCCAATCTCAGTATCTTCGACCTGCTTTTCAATATGGGACCCGAGTCGCTCCTCGTCTTGCGACAGCTCCACGACCAGCTATCGGGCATCTCGCTTCTCTAGGGATTAGCGTAGCCATCGGCCACAACCGCCGTCATAAAGACGCCGAAGATTAGGACGAAGATTATAAGCCAAAAGAAAGAGATACAGGCCCCTGCAATGGCTAGACTTCGTGGCTTACGAAAGATGCCAATAGTAGAGAAGATGGCTCCTAAGACCCATACAATCCAACCTACGACGGGGAACCAACCTACGACTAGGGCGACCAACGACAAGGCAAAGCCCGTCGTCCCTAGAAGGTTCTTGCACGGACTCGGCACCACGTTCTGGACATAGTCATTTGTAACTGGCTTGTCCTGTTGCTCCTCATTTCGGCTTTCGTAAGGAGGAGGAGTATTGACTTCCATAGGGAGCTAGTTGATAATGTTTTGCGATGTCAAATGTACGAAAAGCTATCAATAGAGACTCCATAACTCTACGACATGGGGGGATCCTTAGTACTAGATTGCACCCGTAGTAACAGTCCCTTCACATCATCAGCATACCTTTGTCTCCGCAACTGCTCTAGTGGGCAGTACCTTGTGGTGCGCTCTAGATAGAGACTGCGCATCATCAAGCCTGATCATCATAAACCTTATCACTTTACTATGAGACAAAGACTTTACCTCTTCACCTTACTACTCCTAGGACTACTGAGCTCCTCACACGCTCAGAGCAATCCCTACGGAGTAGATCCGACAGCCACCCCTATCGCCTGCACGACGATAGATCTAGACTTCGAAGATGGGCAACTCCCTACTGACTGGCTCAATGTATCTCTAGAGGGATCACGCCAGTGGGTCCTTAAGACCTTTGACGAGAATACGGCTCTACGTATGACAGCTTACCAATCGGGGAGCAAGTGTACCACAGCTTTCGTATCCCCTCTGATTGAGTTCCCTGCGAATGAGGGGCGGGGCTATCAGCTAAACTTCTGGAGTCATACAGGCTATGCCAATGGAGCAAAGCTCGTGACGAAACTACTCGATCGCAATGGCAATGTGGTACAAGTCCTCGAGGAGTTCATCAAAGAAAGTCATCCAGACTGGGCTCCCTTTTGGGATGAGCACACACTCTACCTACCTGACACGACAGAGCCAGGCTATATATGCTTTGAGTACATCGGCAATGACGACAACACGCAAGGACCTATCATGACCACGACCTACGAGATCGATGACATCGTCATAGAGCCTGCCAACGCTGAGCAAGAGCTCACCGCCTCCGTAAGTAGCTACGACTTCTATAGTCGTGCGATCAACGAGGATCACACCTACACTATCACCTTCCTCGGGCGCAACCTCCCTGAGGACATACAGCTCTCACTCACTGACAGCAGCAAAGTATTTACCCTGAGCACCACCACCCTACCTAAGGAGGGTGGTGAGCTGGTCATCACTTATCATCCCACAGAGGGCGGCAGTCACTCAGCCTCTCTCTCCGCAACGGCTGGAGATCTTTATGAGGGGATTATGCTCTACGGACGTGGTTTGGACCCCTCTAATCCCTACAATGTGAACGTCACTATGACTCCGCAAGCTCTCAATGAGGACTTTGAGCCATACGGATGGGACGACTCTGGCTACAATCTACCCAAGGGGTGGAGTCAGATTCCTCTCAAAGGTCGTTTAGCGTGGGAGGTTCGAGATTACAACAATAATATGTTCCTACAGATCAATCCCTTTGGTCTAGGTGTAGAGGTCGAGACGGCCGTAACGACACCTCTGATCGATATGGATCCGACAAAGAGCTACACGCTATCCTTCGACTACAACTGGGGCTTTGCCAATGGAGCTGAGCTATCTGTCCTACTTTTAGACAAGGCGGGCAAGGTTGTCAAGGAGCTCACGACACTCTCCCACACCGACAATGTACTGTGGAGGGATGACTTCACTCCAATGGAGATCTTGTTGCCCTCAGGCTGTGATGATAGCTTTATCACCTTCTTGTACAGGGGGCTGGACAGTGACGACAAAAGCCTAAAACGCACGACGGCTTATCGACTAGACAATGTTAAGGTGTATGCTGAGAGCGACCAGCCCTCATCGGGTAGCATCAAGGCGAGTGAGTCTCGTGTGGACTTTGGAGAGTTTCTCGTTGGAGAGAGAGATGAGTATCAGATCTCGCTCACTGGAGAGGACTTAAGCGAGGATATGACTATATCGCTAGAGGGTGATGAAGGCTTTACCATCAGCCCCACGACCCTACCCAAGGAGGGTGGAGATATAACAATCGCCTTTGATGCTAAGAAGTCGGGATCATTTACAACCAAGATCCTAGTGAAGAGTGGCGAGGCATCTCTCGCGATTCCCGTACTAGCTACCGTAGAGGGTAACGAGGGCGATGATGACGATGATCCGACCCCAGCCTCCTACCACTTTGACACAACGGCAACACCTATCTCTCTCAATGAGGACTTTGAGTCGGGCTCCTTACCCGAGGGGTGGAGCTCACAGGCACTAGTCGGTACTCGCCAATGGATTATCAAGGAGTACAACAGTAATCAGTATGCCCAGTTCTCAGCATTTAAGAGTGGAGAGCAACTGACCGTAGGACTTATTACGCCTCTTGTAGCGATAGACGCTGCCAAGGAGTACGAGCTGCAGTTTGACCTCAAGAGCGGATTCTGCAATGGTGCAACCCTCAAAGTCTGCCTCTACGATGCTCAGGGACAATTGACTAAGGAGCTTAAGACATTCACCGCCACGGAGCCTGAGCAGGGATATGCTGACAACTTTACCACAGAGACTATCGTCTTGCCTAAGGGCATCAGCAATAGCTTCATCCTCTTCGAGTACGAAGGCGATGATAGCTCTCAAAGCAAGCGAACCACAACCTATCAGGTAGACAATGTCAAGGTAAGCCAAATCACATCACTGCAAGATGTCGTCACAGCGCCTGCCTACACAATTGATGGAGTCAAGTTGATACTTACGGACCATAGCTCTCTGACACTCTACACAGTAGATGGTACGATGGTGGCTCACGGTGATTACCCTGCTATGAGCCAGCTCACACTTGAGCCGAGCAAATGCTACATACTGCTACTAAACGGCATCACTTACAAGCTTATGACTCGTGAGTGATCACAAGTAGTCGCGACTTAAGATCTAGACAGGGGCAAGTCCCCTTGACAATAATCGGTGACTAGCAGAGAGCCCTCTTGACAGAGTGGCTAAAGAGAACCGTGCAAAGCGGGTTACTCTATCACCAGTACACCTCTAATAGAAATAGCCACGTGGAAATCATCAAATCCCCACGTGGCTATCTTTCTTTTTCCACGTGGATGCGAATCATTTCTTCCGAAGTTTCATTTCATTCCTCCGAAGTTTCATTTCATTCTTCCGAAGAATTTTTTCTTCTCCACGTGGGGATTTTCGATTTCCTACGTGGGGATTCTCTTTTTCGACCTAGATGCGCCTTAATACAGGCTTTTCGTCACTTGACAGGACGATCTTGTCCGACTATTTCTCAGCCTTTTCACCAAATATCCGAGAATAAACTACACAGATTACACTTTTGTATTGGAAAAAGTGTACCTTTGCGTCGTAATGTAAGACGAAACAGTTCTAGTTGCAAATAGAAACGTCTCAAATATAGACCGTATGAATACAAATAGTCGCAAGGATAACTATGTAGCCAAGGCGATCAGCATACTCAAGCAGGAGGGCTTCAGACTATCGCTCGATGAGATGGCTACCAAGATGGGGATCACGAAGAAGACCCTCTACAATAACTTCAGCTCCAAGGAGGAGCTGCTTAAGGAGTGCGTGCACGCTATCTCGGGAGACTTCCAGCGTGTGCTCTCGATACTCGATGACGAGGAGGTGAGTGCCATAGAGAGCTTGACAAAGTGCTTCGCACAGCTAGACGAGCTCTTCGTAACGCTGAACCCCGTCTTCTTCTCCGACCTGATGCGTAGCAATCCCGACCAGGCGATGCTGGAGCATGTCATGGGGTCTAACTACTTCGGCGAGAAGATGACGGCCAATCTACAGCGGGGCGTCCAGACGGGTCTCTATAGGGCCGATCTAGACATCCCCTTCGTATGCGAGTATATGTCTTACTCGATATTTGGCTTTTACATACAGGCAGTGATTCGCAGTAAGCCGTTACCCTCGGGTAGCTACTTCGCCTCCATACTACAGTATCACTTACGAGCTATCGTCTCGACACAAGGGAATTAGTTTACACACCACAATCATGATAAAATCTAATCGTCGCACTGGGCTGCTCCTCATCAGCCTGCTCCTGCTCGTAGCCTCAGGCTATGCTCAGGAGAGCTACTCGCTACAGCAATGTCTCAACTATGCTGTGCAGCACAACAGTAATGTCAAGAAATCATCCTACGATCAGGAGAAAGCGAAGCAGGCTCGCAAAGAGGTGATCGGAGCTTTGATGCCTCAGATCAGCGGGTCGGCTGCGCTAAATGACAACGTAAAGAAGGCTAAGTTCATCATGCCGAACTTTATGAACAATATGCTCCCCGAGAAGATGCGCGACCCCAACGCTTCACAGTATATGACCATCGAGATGGGTACGCAGTACAGTGCCAACGCTGGAGTCGCTGTCAATCAGCAGATACTCAATATGTCGCTCTTTAACACGCTCGACATTGCCAAGGTCTCTGAGCGCATGGCGACACTAGCTGCGACCTCGACCGAGGAGGATGTGATCGCCCAGACGGCAACACTGTATTATGGAGCTCAGGTCACGCAGTATGCGGCCGAGCAGATGGGGCATAGTGTAGAGCTAGTGGACAAGATGCTCCGCACGATGGAGGCTAGCTACTCCAGTGGCTTGATCAAGAAGGTAGACGTGGATCGTCTCAAGGTCAACCTGACCAACCTCAAGACACAGCAAGCAGCTATCGAGAGCGGACTGGAGGTGCAGAAAAACCTCCTCAAGCTACAGATGGGTCTAGAGGTCACAGAGCCGATCGTGATCGCTCCGCTAGACTTAGACCAGCTAGCTCAGCAGGAGATCGCCGAGAGTGGCTCAGCAACCTTTGACCCCGTGCAGCATATCGCCTACCAGCAGCTGCAAGAGCGTGAGAAGATGGCGCAGCTACAGGAGCGCTCTAAGCGGTATGACTACATCCCTACCCTATCTCTTGCCTTCAATGCTCAGTACAACTATACGAGCGACAAGCTCTTTGGCGGTGGCAACACGCAGTACAGTTACCCGACAGCGATGCTGGGGCTGAGCCTGCGGGTACCTATCTTTAGTGGTCTCTCTCATCTCTCCAAGGTGCGCGAGAGTCACATGGATCTGCTCAAGGCGCAGGAGGATCTGCGCTCTCTCGATCAGTCGCTACGCATGGCGCATCTCAACGCTTCGCTCAAGCTACAAGACACTCAGCGGACGATCTCACTGCAAAAGGAAAACCAAACCCTCGCAGCACAGGTCTTCGACCTAGCACAGCAAAACTTCACCCTCGGTGTAGCTTCGCTCTCAGATGTGCTCAATGCGAGTCAGTCGCTCGTGCAGGCGCAGATGTCTTACGCCAACGCCCTCGGCGACTATATCAAAGCCTACATCGATCTCAAGAAGAGCAAAGGCGAGATCAGAGACTTAATGAATTAAAGAACAACTCAATAGCATCACACTTATATAGTTATGAAACGAAAAGTCTATCTACCGATAACCATCGTGCTAGCTATCGGACTCATCGTACTAGTCCTAGTACTGAACAAGCAATCCACCACCGCCAAGACACAAGCCCTCCTCGCTGAGGAGTCGGCCGTGGCTGTACGCACAGAGGTAGTCAGCGAGAGCGACTATACCGCAGACTTCACCGCCAATGGACTCGTGGAGGGTGTGCAAGATCTATCCTTCGTCTCCAGTCTCGGCGGACGCGTCGTCTCGCTCTATGCCGACGAGGGCGACCATGTCTCCAAGGGCAAGCTACTCGTACAGCTCGATGCCGAGACGCTCCGAGCCGATGCCGAGTCTAGTCGTGTAGCTTACGAAGCAGCCAAGAAGGACTACGAGCGCTTTCAGCAGGCGCACAGTCAGGGCGGTGTCACCGACCAGCAGCTCTCGACGATGCACACGCAGATGGTCGCAGCCCAGGGACGGTACATATCTAGTCGCAGTCGCCTTACCGATGCCTCTATCAAGGCGCCTATCTCGGGAGAGATCTACAAGCGCTACGTAGAGGTCGGGAGCTATGTCAACCCAGGCACGAAGCTCTTTGACATCGTTGATGACTCACAGCTCAAGGCTAGTTGCTTCGTGACCGAGCGCCAGCGTTTACAACTCACCAAGGGACAGACAGTCTCCGTGGAGAGCGAGCTTTACCCTGGTCAGACGATCACGGGCAAGATTTCAATGGTAGGTGACAAGGCGAACCATGCGCTCGCCTTCCCCGTGGATGTAACGCTAGACAAGCAGAGCACCGACGGACTGCGCCCTGGGATGTATGTCTCCGTATCCTTCGGCAATCAGCAGGAGACACATGGTATCTTGATTCCCCGCCGCGCTATCGTCGGCAGCGTCAAGGACGCTCACGTTTATGTCGTAGAGCAGGGCGTAGCTAAGCAGAAGGCGATCACCGCGGGTTCTCTCATCGGTGACCGCATTGAGGTGCTGAGCGGACTACAAGCTGGCGAAAGCGTCATCGTAGCCGGACTCATCAACGTATCGGACGGACTACCCGTCAAGACCATCAACGAGTGACTGAGCGGACCACAGCATGAAAATCGTAAAGTTATCTATCCAACGCCCCATCTACGTCACAGTACTCTTCATACTGCTGACTGTGCTGGGGTACTTGAGCTTCAAGAGCTTGAGTGCAGAGTTGATGCCTAAGTTTACACCGCCTCTGCTCAACGTACAGATCATCTACCCAGGCGCATCGCCTAGCGAGGTGGAGAACTCGCTAACGCAAAAGGCCGAGGAGGTGCTCTCCAGCATGGAGGGCATTGATCAGATGCAGTCTTACTCTTTCGAGGGTATGTCGATGATCATGGTCTCCTTTGACTTTGGTACCGACATTGACAAAGCTATGACCGAGGCGCAAAACCGTCTTGCTGCCAAGCGTGCCGAGCTTCCTCGCGAAGTCTTTGCCCCTCGTATATCTAAGGTGTCAGTAGATGAGAAGCCTATCCTGATCCTCTCCGCCAGAGCCGACATCGGCTCCACAGAGCTCTACGACCTTGTGGACAAGCGCATCGTCCCCGAGCTATCGCACATCAAGGGCATCGCCAATGTAGACCTCGTCGGTGGTGTAGAACGTGAGATACAGATCAACCTTGACAAGGGACGCATGCAGGAGTTTGGCATCACACCGATGATGGTGCAGGGTGCCATCAGAGCGTCCAACCTCGACTTCCCGACAGGTTACCTGCAGAGCGACGAAACGCAGATGGCCGTACGTCTTTCTGGCAAAATAACCTCTATCGAGGAGCTACGCCAGATCATCCTGCGCAATGTCTCTGGCGCACCCATACGTCTAGAGGATGTCGCTGAGGTAGTAGACGGGGTCAAAGACCCTGTCAAGATGGGACGCGTCAATGGTCAGGAGGCGATCCTGCTCAATATCCTCAAGCAGTCCGATGCCAATGCGCTCCAGGTGAGCGAAGCTGTCGGCAAGCAGATCCAAAGCCTTGAGGAGCAGTACGCCTCTGAGGGACTCAAAGTGGAGGTAGCACAAGACACAACCACCTTCACGCGCAACGCCATCAGCTCCGTGCTGACCGACCTGCTCCTAGCGATCCTACTCGTATCGCTCGTGATACTGCTCTTCCTGCACAACGTGCGCAATGCGCTCATCGTGATGGTCGTGGTGCCCGTATCGCTCATCTCCTCCTTCATCGGGATGCGCATCTTCGGCTTCACCCTCAATATGATGTCGCTCCTAGCCCTCTCACTGGTCATCGGGGTCCTCGTTGACGATGCCATCGTGGTCATCGAGAATGTCTACCGCCACATGGAGATGGGCAAGAACCGTGTCCGAGCCACTTGGGACGCACTCAGCGAAATCGGGCTCACGGTCATCTCCGTGACGCTCGTCCTCGTGGTGGTCTTCCTCCCGATCATCTTTACCAATTCGCTGGTGTCGGACATCTTGCGTCAGTTCTGCGCTGTGATCGTCATCGCCATCCTCTTTAGCCTACTCGCTGCCCTCACCTTGGTGCCTCTGCTCACATCTAGGCTGGGCAACATACAGCCACTACGTAACGACCGTCCGCTGGGTCGTATGCTCACGAGCTTCGAGCGTGGCATCAGCCGCTTTGCCGAGGGCATTTCGTCGCTCACACGCTGGGGACTAAGCCACCGCTGGGCTTTGGCAGGCATCGTCGTCGCGCTGATGGCTGCGGTGCTGGTCCTCTTCCCCTTGGGCTTTATCAACTTTGAGTTCCAGCCCTACATGGACCGCCAAGAGTGTATCATACAGCTCGAGATGCCCAAGGACATCTCTATGGCTGAGTCCAACCAGCTCGTGCGCAAGGCTGAGACGTGGCTCATGCAGCGCCCCGAGGTGGAGAAAGTGGTGACCATGGTCGGACTAACGAGTGACAACAGCCAGAGCAGCAAAGGTACCCCCTACCTCGCCGAGCTAGATGTCAAGCTACGGAAGACGCCCGAAGGTACCGAAGCCTACGTGGCTCGTATCCGCAAACCTCTGACCGACTACCTCGTTGATGCGCGTGTCAACGTCTATAGTGTGAGCATGACTGGCACCGTCTCCAAGGCGGCTGTCGAGTACATCGTTTCAGGTGCGGACAAGGATTCGGTGGCGCTCTTTGCGGACAAGGCTTTGGCGCTCCTGAGCACCATTCCGGGAGTCATACAGCCTACCCTTTCGGTCGAAAACGCTACCCCCGAGATCCTCGTGCGAGTGGATCGTGATAAGATGTCCAATCTGGGACTAACGCTAGACAATGTGGGGGGTATGATGCAGACCCTCTTCCAGGGCAATGACCAGCTCCGCTACACGCAGGGGGACTACGAGTATGCGATAAATATACGTGCCGACAAGCTCTCTCGTCGCTCCATCGAAGATGTGGCAAGTCTCACCGTCGCCAATCCGCAAGGCGACCTGATACAGTTGTCGCAGTTTGCCGATGTGACGCTCGGCATCGGGCCTAGTCGCTTGGAGCGCTTCAACCGCAACAGCTCCGTGACCCTGCGTGCACAAGCCTACGGCGTACCTGCAGGAGCCATCGCCAAGCAGTTTATGGGGCAGCTCAGCGAGGCGCAGATGCCCCAAGGCGTACAGATACAGACCGCTGGAGATATGAAGAAGATGGCCGACTCGATGAGCGTCCTCACCACCGCTATCCTGCTCTCCCTACTCTTCATCTACCTAGCCCTCGTCCTACTGTACAACAACTGGACGGATCCGCTCGTCGTCATGGTCGCCATCCCACTATCCATCGTGGGGGCGCTCTTAGCCTTGGCTATGAGCAATACCGCTATGAGCATCTACGCCATGCTCGGCATGGTGATGCTGGTGGGACTGGTCGCCAAGAATGCGATCCTACTGGTGGACTTTGCCAACGAAGCTCGTGGCGAAGGCTTGTCCGTGGACGAAGCACTTATTCAGGCGGTCAAGCTCCGTACCCGCCCGATCCTTATGACGGCACTATCGACCATCATCGGTATGCTCCCCGTAGCGCTCTCACGTGGATCGGGTGCCGAGCTACGTACCGGTATGGCGTGGGTCATCATCGGCGGTATGGCGCTCTCCACGTTGCTGACGCTGATTGTCGTACCCGCCCTCTACAAAGCCTTCCACGCTAGGCAGCGCACCAGCAGCAAGCCAAAGGTCGATATAGAAGCACTGATGCAAGAGTAACCCGCACGGGGTCGCAACCTGCCTCAAGTTTACTTTGTCTTAGTCACGCCTAGGAGCGACCGCACTCCTGGGCGTGACTTTTTCGTCCCCCCCTTCCCGATATGCTCTTTTCGTCAAGAGGAGAGTTTTCCTACCTAGGAAATTTCTGATTCCTCCCTTGGAACTAAAAAGTTCCCCCCTTGGAACTGAAAAGTTCCTCCGCTGGAACTAAAAAGTTCCTCCTTGGAACTTTTTAGTTCCAAAAGGGGAACAACTTTTGGAACTCGCATATATAACGAAATCAGCACAATACAAAGAACGCAAACTACCTCCGCGCTTTATGGATACTCCTAGATAAGAGTTAGCGAGGGGAGGGCATTGTTGCAAGATACGCCCGACAACGACTCGGCGTTTAACGGCCTCCACCGGATCGAGGAGTTGCAGGAGGGTTGGCTACTCTGATATTTTTTACTACCTTTGTGGGTGACTCTTAGGGGTGCCACAGTGCGACTGCATGGTGGCTGAGATGAGACCCTCGACCTGATCCAGATAATACTGGCGTAGGCAAAGAGAACGACTACACGCTGACCGTGCAGACTCTCATACTGGGACACCCTACTTGTCAAGCCTCATTGGCTGGACAGTACACACTAAGAGTTTTACATACCAGACTGATGAAGGTATGTAGGCTCTTTTTCTTTTTATATGGCTTATGCAAGTAACGATCAATAAGACTCCCCACGACCTGCCGGCAGGTACCTCGCTACTAGAGGCGGTATCGCCTGTCGTCGCGACGCTCGACCACACGGCGCTAGCGGTCAACCATCGTGTCATACCACGTGACGCCTGGCCTACGCACCAGCTCTGCGAGGGTGATGCTGTCACGATCATTACCGCAGCAATGGGTGGCTAAAACACTCCTCTTCTTCCAAACACACTTAATCTCTTTACTCTATGAAGCAAAAAGATCAAACGGACAATCTAAACATCTCTCAGGGTCCACTCCCTGGCTCTACTAAGATATATGTCACCGGCTCTCGCCCCGACATTCGCGTGCCGATGCGTCGCATCACACTCTCTGACACCATTGACGAGGAGGGTGTACGGCACAACAACGGCTCGGTCGTAGTCTACGACACCTCGGGGCCCTACACCGATCCCGACTATCATGTCGATCCGCACCAAGGGCTACCTAAGATACGCCAGCAGTGGATCGAGGAGCGTGGCGACACGACGAGACTGAAGGAACAGAGCTCGGAGTATGGTCGCAAGCGGAGACAAGACGCTTCGCTAGATCATCTGCGCTTTGCCCATCTCAACGACCAGCCGCTCGTAGGCACCGAGGAGCATCCTGTCACGCAGCTATACTATGCGCGTCAGGGGATCATCACCCCCGAGATGGAGTATGTCGCTATCCGTGAGAATCAGCTCATTGACGAGATCCGAGAGCAGTACCCACAGCATCTAGGCGAGAGCTTTGGAGCTAATATCCCGGAGCGCATCACCCCTGAGTTCGTCCGTGACGAGATCGCTGCTGGACGAGCTATCCTCCCCAACAACATCAACCACCCGGAGAGCGAGCCGATGATCATCGGACGCAACTTTCTCGTCAAGATCAATGCCAACATTGGTAACTCGCCCATCACCTCCTCTATCCAGGAGGAAGTTGAGAAAGCGGTCTGGGCTATCCGCTGGGGTGCTGACACCATCATGGACCTCTCTACGGGGCGCAACATCCACGAGACGAGAGAGTGGATCATTCGCAATTCGCCAGTACCTGTAGGCACCGTGCCACTATACCAAGCTTTGGAAAAGGTCAAGGGACAGGCAGACAAGCTCACCTGGGAGCTTTACCGCGACACGCTCATCGAGCAGGCGGAGCAGGGTGTCGACTACTTCACCATCCACGCCGGCTTGCGCTGGCAGTTCATCCCGCTGACGATGAAGCGTCTCACTGGTATCGTCTCTCGTGGCGGTGCTATCATGGCGAACTGGTGTACGACGCACAAGCGTGAGAGCTTCCTCTACGAGCACTTTGACGAGATCTGTCAGATCTGCGCTCGCTACGACGTAGGTATCAGTATCGGTGACGGCTTGCGTCCTGGCTCTATCGCCGATGCCAACGATGAGGCACAGTTTGCCGAGCTACGTACGCTGGGTGAGCTATCTCGCATTGCGGACAAGCACTGCGTGCAGGTCCTCATCGAGGGCCCTGGTCACGTACCTATGCAGCGTATCAAGGAGAACATGGACTTGCAGCTAGACCTTTGCAACGAAGCTCCCTTCTACACGCTCGGGCCGTTGGTCACTGACATTGCCCCAGGCTATGACCACATAACTAGTGCCATAGGTGGTGCTATGATTGCGTGGCGCGGCACAGCGATGCTCTGCTACGTGACCCGCAAGGAGCACCTAGGCCTGCCCAACAAGGACGATGTCAAGGAGGGTGTCGTCACCTTCAAGCTCGCAGCCCACGCGGCCGACCTAGCTAAGGGACACCCAGGCGCATACTACCGCGACTACGCTATGAGCAAGGCACGCTATGAGTTCCGCTGGAAGGATCAGTTCCACCTAGCACTCGACAGCGAGACCGCACTTCAGTATCACGACGAGACGCTACCCGCTGAGGGACACAAGGAGGCACACTTCTGCTCCATGTGTGGTGAGCACTTCTGCTCGATGCGTGCTAGTCGTCAGCTGCAGAAACGCATCGAGGACGACAAGTAATCAGTAAACCGCCTGACGCCCCATGATCATCATCACGCCGCCCGAACGTAAGTATGTAGAAGATGTAGCTGGCGATATCTTTGATGTCGTAAGAAGTTGCATCTGTAAGGTACACCTGCGCATGCCGGGAGCCTCTGAGGCTGACTTTAGAAAGGTCTTAGACAATCTAGAGCCCACCTATCACCAGTATGTCGTGCTGTGTGATCACTATGCGCTACTGGCGGAGTATGACGTGGCGGGCGTCTACCTACCCTATCGTCGTGTGGCGGAGTGGAGGGATATCCCTCTCGCTCCTCACCAGACGATAGCGGTCGGGGCGCATTCGATCCAAGAGCTACTGGAGCTGCCCTTCACACCAGACTACGCCCTGCTCAGCCCGCTCTTTGATAGCATTAGCAAGGAGGGCTATCAGGGCAATCCCGCCTTACTTTCGTGTCGGGAGGAATTGCTCAAGCTCCCTTACCCTGTCTACGCTCTTGGGGGCATCACCCCCGAGCGGCAAGAGACCGTCGCAAAGGCGGGCTACGCTGGGGTCGCCGTACTAGGAGACATCTGGTCGCAACCGCAGGAGCAACGACAAGAGCGGCTGGATCAATACCAAACGCCCGCCATTCTGACCGTTGCGGGTCACGACCCCACATCGGGAGCTGGCATCAACATAGACACCCGCATCGCAAATAATCTGAGCGTGCAGTGCTACAGCGTTATCTCTACACTCACGGCACAGAGCCTCCGCCGCTTCGTCTCCGCTACCGCTACACCGTCCGACCAACTTCAGGAGTCGCTGACGACGCTTCTCACCGACCACCCAGTCACCGTGGCTAAGCTCGGTATGGTGCAGGACTTACAGCAGGCGGTGCAGATCGTTGCGCAGATGAAGGCGCTAGGCGTCAAGCGAATCATTTGGGACCCTATCCTCCAGCCCACAGCCGCCGAGGAGACGCAGTCCCGCCTTTGGACAGAGGAGCAGGACCAGCTCGCTACCCTACTGAATGAGGTAAGCCTCGTCACACCCAACAAGCCTGAGGCTCAGGCGCTCTTTGGCACAGACGATCCCGCAGAGCTTCAGCGCATCGCTCAGGAGCACGGCGTGGCTATCCTCCTCAAGGGTGGACACGACACCTCTTCGCCACATCTTGTGATCAACCATCTGATCACCCGTGACGGCATCCACCCCTACTACACGCATCGCTACGACAAGTCGATCCACGGCACTGGCTGTATGCTCTCCGCAGCAATCGCCAGCTACTGGGCCATGGAGTACAGCCTCGTAAGCTCTGTGCAGCGGGCTTGCCACTACCTCGCCACTATCTTTGCGGGGCAACCAAACCGTCCTGGGCGACAGCTACTTTACCCCAAGTTCCTTTCAGGGAATTGGAAGAAGCAGCATCTGTACTCACACTTTGCCCTGCAATATGTGACCAACGAGTCAGACCCCGACACACTATATAACAAGGTATCCCAATACCTAGAGGCGGGCGGACGCTGGGTGCAACTACGACTCAAGGAGGCGACCACCGAGGAGCGCATCGAGATGGGCCTGCGCCTGCGCACACTGACCGATCGCTACCATGCCTGCTTGCTCATCGACGACGACATCATCGCCACCATCGCGGTAGACGCTGACGGGGTGCATCTCGGCAAGCGAGACTGCCCTCCACAAGAGGCGCGACGCATCCTGGGCGACGAGTACATCATCGGCTATACGGTCAATAGCCTCGACGACCTACCGTCTGCCTTGGCAGCCGACATTGACTACATCGGCGTGGGTCCCTATCGAGACACACAGACCAAAGCTCTCCTCGCTCCTATCTTGGGCTTAGAGGGGATCTCGCAGATCGCTCAGCAAGCTCTAGAGAGAGATCGCTGCTACACCCTTCCTCTGATCGTGGCTATCGGAGGCATACAGCCGGAAGATGCTGAGACGCTCTTAGGCAACGAAAACATTGACGGCATCGCCGTGAGCGGTGCCATCGAGCATGCCACCGATATGGCCCAAGTCGTATCGCAGTTACGGCATCACAGATCAAGCTTTCCTAAATATATTCTATAGACATACATTCTAATTTACTATATACATGCAGACTAAGTCATTGAAAATCGGAGACCACGACTTCACCTCGCGCCTCTTCATCGGAACTGGCAAATTTGCCAACAATCAACTTATGTCAGACGCCCTCGACGCTTCTGGCAGCGAGCTTATCACCGTCGCGCTTCGCCGAGTAGAGACCTCTGCAGGCCTCCACGATACACTCATTGAGAGCATCACACGCCCCAATGTCATCATCCTACCCAATACCTCTGGTGCACGCAATGCCGACGAGGCGGTCTACGCCGCACAACTAGCCCGTGAGGCACTACAGACCAACTGGATCAAACTAGAGGTACACCCTGACCCTAAGTACCTTCTCCCCGATGCTATGGAGACGCTCCGCGCCACCGAGCAACTCGTCAAGGAGGGCTTCATCGTCATGCCATACATACAGGCAGACCCTGTGCTCTGTAAGCGACTCGAGGAGGTCGGTGCACCTTGCGTCATGCCCCTCGGCGCTCCGATCGGTAGCAATATGGGACTCACCACGCGAGATATGCTACGTATTATCATCGCAGAGAGCACCGTCCCCGTAGTTGTAGACGCTGGCATCGGTCGCCCCTCACACGCTGCCGAGGCTATGGAGCTTGGTGCCGATGCGGTACTCGTCAATACCGCTATCTCTACCGCTGCCGACCCAGTAGCTATGGCCACCGCCTTTAGAAAAGCTGTCGAGGCTGGTCGCTCAGCTTACGAGATGGGTCTGCACCAGCCCGCCACCGATATGACCGCCACCGCCACTTCACCACTCCAAGGATTCTTTGACTAATGACATTCTACGATTATAAGCAGCAGTACAATTGGGAGCAGGAGTGTGCTGAGTTTGACACCTTTACTGCTCAAGATGTAGAGCACGCCATCGCCACAGCTACGCCTACGCTACGCGACTTCAAGGCACTCATCTCCCCCGCAGGAGATGCTTACCTAGACGCTATGGCGACCAAAGCACAGCAGCTCAGCATCGAGCGCTTTGGCAAAACCATACGCATGTACGAGCCTCTCTACCTCTCTAACTATTGCCACAACCACTGCGTCTACTGTGGGTTCAATCAGGAGAACAAAATCGTCCGCAAGGTACTCACCATGGAGGAGGTGCAGGCTGAGGCAAAAGCTATCGCCGACATGGGCTTCACCCATATCCTTCTCGTGGCGGGCGAGTCTCCAAAGCATGCCGGAGTCGAGTACTACCGTCAGGTCATCGAGCTCATACGCCCCATGTTTGCGCAAATATCCATCGAGGTACAGCCTATGTCTGTCGAGGATTACAAAGTTCTCGTCGAGGCGGGCGCTCACTACGTCTGCGTCTATCAGGAGACCTACAACGAGGAGAGCTATCCACGCTTTCACCCCAAGGGGCTCAAGGCCAACTACCGTTTCCGCTTAGAGACGCCCGACAGAGCCGCCGAGGCAGGCTTTCGCAAGGTCGGTATTGGAGCCCTCCTAGGACTAGACAACTGGCGCACGGATGCTTTCTTTACCGCGCTACACCTAGACTATCTTGAGAGCCACCACTGGCAGACCAAGTACTCTATCTCGCTACCCCGTCTGCGTCCGCACGTAGGCTCCTACATGCCCGCAGACCCGATCAACGACCGTCAGATGGTACAGCTCATCTGCGCTTACCGCATCTTCGATCCCGAGGTTGAGATCTCGCTATCCACTCGTGAGAGCAGCGCCTTCAGAGATATGGCGGTACGCATCGGTGCCAACTCTATGAGCGCCGGCAGTAGCACACAGCCTGGCGGTTATGTCGATCCTAATCCTGAGCTAGAGCAGTTCTCTATCAACGACTCACGCTCTCCCGAAGAGATGATCGCTGCTATCAAAGCTCAGGGATACGAAGTCATCTGGAAAGACTGGGACCAGTGGATGTAACCCGCACGCCCCAAAACAATACGGGCATCGCTGACAGCGCACGATACGCGCGTCAGCTACAGCTCCCCGAGATAGGTCCCGAGGGTCAGCGACTACTCGCTCAGACGAGCGTGGCAGTCGTTGGCGCTGGGGGCTTGGGAGCACCTATACTCTACTACCTCACAGCTGCAGGCATCGGGCGCATCGCTATCATCGACTGCGATGTCGTCTCCCCGTCCAACCTCCAGCGTCAAATCCTCTACTGTGAGGCCGACCTCGCACGCCCCAAAGCTATCCAGGCGCAAAAGCGTCTCACCGCGCTCAATAGTACCCTCCAGATCGAAGCTATCACCGAGCGGCTTAATGAGACCAATGTGGCGACTCTACTAGCCGACTACCAGATCATCGTCGACGCTACGGACAACTACCCCACACGCTACCTCCTAGACGACTACACCCGCAGCGCCACCAAGCCACTTGTGCATGGTGCCATCGAAGGGTGGCGAGGACAATGCACCATCTTTGCGTCCTCTAGTACTCTACGCTACCGCGACCTGTACAGCGAGCCGCACAGCGCAGAGGAGATCGTACCGCCCGGCGTCATCGGTGCCACCGCTGGCGTCATCGGCAGCATCCAAGCGAGTCAAACGCTCCAGCTAGCCTTAGGGCAGACACCCTCTCTCCTCGGCAAGCTCCTCACCGTCGACCTCTGGCACGGCTCGTGGCACACCTTCGACCTCGCCTGACTCGCCCCCACCATCTGCCCCCATTGACCTGCTGCAAAGGAAGATCATAGCTAATAGCAGGTATGCCGCTTTCTATATCCGCTCACTCGTATGACATGTGGCACTGAGGCTAGAGCGTGGCTATTACGAGTCATTTTTAGTAAGTTTGTCGTGGCTAAGCAGCAAAGCCACTTGACTCAAGAAGCAAAACCACTAAACTTAAGAGACAACCCACTATAATATCGTATGACGCAGGAAGAGACTTTTGACAACCGCAGCGAGGTAAGAGACTACACACTAGAGGTGTGCACAGCCAGCTTGAGAAGTGTGCAGGCCGCTGTGGCGGGAGGAGCTAAGCGTATAGAGCTATGCTCCGCACTATCCGTGGGGGGACTGACACCTTCCCTAGGACTCCTCAGAGAGGTGCGCGCCCTCTATCCCGAGCTTCGCATCCATGTCTTGATCCGCCCGCGAGAGGGAGACTTCGTCTACTCCGAGGAGGAGCTGCGCGTCATGGAGCGAGACATCGAGGCCGCGCTACCATACGCCGATGCTATCGTCAGTGGCGCTATGACGCCCGCTGGCACTGTCGATAAGGTCGCTACAAGACGACTCTTGGAGCGGTCTCAGGGAGTCTCCTTCACGTTTCATCGGGCGTTTGATGAGTCGCATAGTCCGCTAGAGGATATGGAGAGGATCTGCACACTAGGCTGCACCCGTATCCTCACCTCTGGTACTCGGGAGACTGCCGAACTGGGCATCCCGATCATTCGTCAGCTCATCGAGCGAACTGCAGGAGCCATTACGATACTCCCTGGGGGCGGTGTGACGGCGAGCAACATCCGGCGCATACTCACCGAGACGGGTGCTCAGGAGATACATGGCTCGGCCTCTCTACGCCTACCAGACGGCAGGCAAGAGACTGACGCAGACATCGTTCGCGACTTCCTAAAAGCTATTCACTAAACACTTATCTTTGCATAGCAAATACAACTCTCTATCTAAATCTTATGACACGAAAAGCTCTCCTTTACCTCATCACAGTGATGCTTCTAAGCGGATCGCTGGCTCTAGCGCAAACGAAGCCAACCGCTACCCCAACGAGTAGCGATCAGGTCGAACAGTACCTAGACTTCCTCTATCAGTACCTACCGCTCCCCGATCGTTATGACTATAGCAGAGCCTTTTACGAGCACAATGTGCGACTCTCACTACGGACTCGCCAGGAGATGCCCTGGGGCAAGCTGATACCCGAGCGGGAGTTTAGACACTTCGTCCTACCGATTAGGGTCAATAATGAGAACCTGGACAATAGCCGAGAGGTCTTCTACAAAGAGCTCAAAGATCGTGTCAGTCGCATGTCTATGTACGACGCTGTGCTGGAGGTCAACCACTGGTGCCACGAGAAGGTCACCTACCGCCCCACAGACGCCCGCACCAGTAGCCCGCTAGCAACCGTCTGTACAGCTTACGGACGGTGTGGCGAGGAGAGTACACTGCTCGTCGCGGCGCTCCGCTCTGTTGGTATCCCCGCCAGGCAGGTCTACACGCCCCGCTGGGCACATACGGACGATAATCATGCGTGGGTCGAGGCGTGGGTCGATGGCAAGTGGTACTTCTTAGGTGCCTGCGAGCCTGAGCCTGTACTCAACCTTGGGTGGTTCAACGAGAGTGCTTCGCGCGGTATGCTCATGCACACCAAAGTGTTTGGAGCGTACGACGGACCCGAAGAAGTGATCCGCCAGACGCCCTTCTTCACCGAGATCAATGTGATCGACCACTACGCCCCCAGCTCCGACCTCACCATCGAGGTGAAGACGCCTGCGGGCGAGCCAGTAGCCAATGCCCGCGTAGACTTCAAGCTGTACAACTATGCCGAGTACTTCACCGTAGCCTCTAAGTTTACCGACGCCTTAGGAAGAGCCAAACTCACGGCTGGGCGCGGGGATATGATGGTGTGGGTCGAAAAGGACGGCGCCATAGCCCTGAAGAAAGTCACCTTCGGTGCCAAGCCCGTGGAGACCGTGATCCTATCGTCCGAGAGCCTGCCGAAGATTCTTGACGAAACCCTTACACCGCCTAGCATATCAGGCTCCCTGCCTCCAGTCTCCGAAGAGATGCGACGCGTCAACAACGAGCGTCTAGCTTACGAGGATAGCATCCGGCAAGCCTACGAGGCGACGATGGTCGATGAGTCACGAGGCAATCACGCCACCATTCAGCAATTCATAGCACAAGCAGGCAACAAAGAGATGGCCGAGAAGCTCCTCTCCGTCCTAACGAAGAAAGATCTGCGAGACATCGCCCTCGAAGTCCTACAAGACAGTGAAACCGCCGAGACCAATCAGTCGGAGATCTACTGCAAGTACGTCCTCAATCCCCGCGTAGAGCTAGAGTGGCTCACACCGTACAAGCACTTCCTCCGTGAGCAGCTAGCAGCCCTCCGCTCACCACAGGAGCTGATCGACTGGACGCTCGCCAATGTTAAGCTCGTAACGGACCAGAACCCACAGCGCCTGAGGATGCAGCCCATGAGCGTATACCGCGAGCGACAGACCGATGAGCTAGGCAGAAACATCTTCTTCGTAGCAGCAGCCCGTAGTCTCGGATGGCCCGCACGCATCAACGAGATCAATGGCAAGCTGCAGTATTACACAGACGATCAGTGGGTCGACGTCCTCTGGCACGACCAAGCTAGCCCCATAGCCACCGCCCCTCAGGGTACACTCCTATTAAGCTATACTCCCTCGAAGTATATCAGCGATCCTAAGTACTATGCGCACTTTACCATCAGTCGCATCGTCGATGGCAAGACCTCGCTGCTGACCTTCGACGAGGAGGCTACCTGGAGTCGTGACTTTGCCCAGGGCATCACCCTAGACGAGGGTCGGTATCTATTGACCACTGGCACACGTATGGCCAGCGGTGCCGTGCTCACCCATAGCGAAGTCTTTGAGATCAAGCGTGGGGAGACCACGACCGTACAGCTCACCATGCGAGAGAGCAATGAGGGGGTACAGGTCATCGGCAGCTTTAATGCAGAGAACCTCTACTACGACCTCGCCACACAGACCACCAAGAGCCTCATCTCGACCACCGGACGTGGCTACTACATCTTAGGCTTGATCGCGCCAAATCACGAACCGAGCAATCATACGCTACGAGACATAGCCATCTATAAGTCCGCTCTCGAGGAGTGGGGCCAGTCGGTCGTACTACTCTTTGAGAGCCAAGACGCCGCCACACGATTTGTCGACGAAGGCTTCGACCTACCCGCTCAGGTAGTCTGGGGCATCGACTCAGAGGGTGCTATACTCAAGGAGATTCGCGAGGAGATGAAGCTCACCTCCAGTTCGCTACCCATCTTCCTCATCTGCGACACATTCAATCGAGTCGTCTACATCCAGCAGGGCTACACCATCAACATCGGTGAGCATCTCGTGAAGGTACTCAAGCAATTGTAGTCACGACGCGCAACACCCCGCGCGCCTCTCATGCTCCCCCGCGCACGGCATCCCCGCCGTGCTGCTCGACACGAACAGGGCTCGGACACACCAGTCGGTGCGTCCGAGCCCTGCGTTTGAGACTGTTGACTTTTGCAACAGTCTCCATTTATACTCCATCGATCTCGCCAGCCCAGTCCCCGCCACACGAGTAGCGATTCGTAGGGACAAGCGATCATAGCTAAGCTCATTATATATAATGTCTCTCCCCTACCCTCTAACCTCTGATCTCTAACCTCTGATCTCTAATCTCTAACCTCTAACCTCTAATCTCTATTTACATCTCTTTACAGGGAAATTCGTCCGATTCCCTCCTTTCTCGAATATCCACGTGGAAAATCTCAAATCTCCACGTGGATATTTTTCTTTTTCCACGTGGGCGTGATTCATTTCTTCCGAAGTTTCATTTCATTCCTCCGAAGTTTCATTTCATTCCTCCGAAGAATTTTTTATTCTCCACGTGGAGATTTTGAAATATCCACGTGGAAATCACTTTTTCCCGACACAGCCCCGTATCGATGTGTAGTCGGATCTAAATTATTGTAACGAGCCAACCTCCAGTCGGAGGGGCAAAGCCCTGGACGACTAGAGGGGGCGGTCTGGAGCGGGAGCGGGGTGAGTGGGGAGCTTCTGCTGTGGAGAGCTTTTCGTATATTTGTGGGAAGAGGGCTTTTGCCGCAAGAGGCAAGGGCGTATAAAGGGCTTATATACTAACGAATAGAGATTAACCGACTATGCTACGTAAATGGATGCCGCTGACGATGACGATGATACTGCTCCTCGTGGGAGCTGCCGCCTGTCAGAAGGCTACAACAACAGATCAATCAAATACTAAAGACACTACAGAAGAGACTATGCGTATGACAACTCAAGAGAAAATGGACATCTTCCTAACACGCAGGAGTATACGTAAGTATAAGTCTGAACTACCATCTCAGGAGCTACTAGACAAGGTGCTCGAGGCGGGCACCTATGCGCCCTCGGCGATGGGCAAGCAATCTGTCACGATCGTGGCTGTGACCAATCGTACTGTACGCGACCAGCTCTCGCAGCTGGCGAACAAAGCTCGCGGTGGGGACAAGGATCAGTTTTATGGTGCTCCAGCGGTCTTCGTCGTGCTGGCGGACAAGTCGCTATCGAGCAATTACCTACAAGATGGTGCTCTGGTGGTAGGCAATATGCAGAATGCAGCTCACGCGCTCGGCCTTGGCACTTGCTGGATCAATGCGGCTAAGGGGATCTTCGAGCTGGAGGAGGGTCAAGCACTTCTCAAGGAGTGGGGACTGGAGGACGACCTCGTGGGGGTCGCCTGCTGCATCATCGGCTACCCCGACGAGAGCCCCGAGCCTGCACCCCGCAAGGATCGCTATGTGATACACGTTGACTAGCACCCCACGAGTAGCTCGCAGGGGCGCACGGACGCTCGAACCGGCTCATCTCGCAAGATTGTTGTACTTTTGAGGAGTAATTACAACTTTACCTTATACAGATATTACTATGACAAGACTACGTACACTACTACTTTCTCTCGTAGCACTCTGCGCGCTCGGTGGCACAGCTCAGGCTCAGATGCCTCTGCGTATCTACGTTGACGCAGCTCCACTCTTTAACCTTTCGCATGCTAAGACGCTTCAGGATGTCTCTGAAAACAAGCTTTTCGTTGGCTACCGCCTAGGCGCTGGAGTAGACGTCAATGTGGGCAAGATGATGTACATCGGCTCAGGACTGACCTTTGCGATGAAGGGAAATCAATATACTTTCCTCTCACCAAAGGGTGAGGGCGACATAAAGATTTACAGCCACTACATGCAGATCCCCGTGAATGTGGGTGTACGTCTGAACTTGACGCCTACTATCGGTGCTTCCGTGGAGGCTGGCCCTTACTTTGCCTACGCTCTAGGAGCTACCGTTAGCCAGGGCAAAATCCTAGACGATATCCAGAAGACTTACAACGTCTACAAGGACGGCATCCTCGGGATGGATGGTGCCAAGCTCAAGCGCTACGACATCGGTCTGGGTGCTAAGGCTAAGGTAACTTTCGGCTCGTGGTATGGTATGGTAGGTGCTGACATGGGCTTCGTCGATGAGCTGAAGCTCGAGAAGAACGATCCCAAGCTGGAGAAGCTTGGTCAGAAGGCTATGCGCAATACCTCCTTCTACCTCGGTGCTGGCTTTACTTTCTAATTGAATATGGAGAGACATAACACGCTGATCATCGTAGCGCATCCCGACCTAGAGCACTCTGTCATCAACAAAGCTTGGGTGGAAGCGCTCACGGGACACGCTACGATACATAGCCTCTGTGACGCTTACCCTGCAGGGACGCCCATAGATGTGGCGCATGATCGTGCGCTCGTGGAGCGTCACGATCGTGTGATACTGCAATTTCCCCTCTATTGGTACTCTGCTCCAGCGATCCTGAAGCAGTGGACCGACGAGGTCTTTGGCGAGGGCTGGGCCTTCGGCGAGGGGGGCGACGCATGGGTGGGTCGCCAGCTGGGTGTCGCTGTCTCTTGTGGTAGTGCTGAGGCAAACTTCTGCGAGGGTGGCTCGCAAAAGCATACGCTAGCGACTTTCCTCACACCTTACGAGGGGCTAGCGGCTTTCGCACGAGCTGACTATATAGGGCATCACGCCTTTTACGACACTTATAGCGATACGGTCGCCGAGAGGCTACCAGCAAACTGCGAGGCGTATCTGCGCTTTGCACTTCAGTAACCTATGAATCTATACGTTAGCCACTATGAGTACGATCATTGACCTACAGGGCGTCACGGTATCACGCGATGAGCATGAGCTACTGCGAGACGTCACACTGTCGCTCGAAGCGGGGGACTTTGCCTACCTTACGGGTCCCGTGGGGAGTGGCAAGAGTTCGCTCCTAGAGATACTCTATGGCGAGCTGGCGCCTAAGGGTGGCGTCGCTAAGGTGCTCGACTACAACCTGCACCGCATGTCTGTACGCCAGCGACAAGCCCTAAGACGCTCCCTGGGGATCGTTTTCCAGTCACAGGCGCAGCTCCTATATAACTATACGGTGCAGGGCAACCTAGACTTCGTCCTCCGTGCCGTGGGGGTGAAAAAGCGGGAGCAACGTGCTATGCGTATTGAGGAGGCACTGGCGCAGGTCGGTATGGAGGGCAAGCACTACAAGTACCCGCACGAGTTGAGCGGTGGCGAGGCGGAGCGTATCTGCATAGCGCGAGCCTTGGTCGTTCGTCCACGACTGATCCTACTCGATGAGCCTACGACGGGACTAGACAGTGAGACGTCACTACTGATCGGTCAGCTGATCCAGTCACTGGCTAAGGAGGGTGTGGCGGTGCTGATGAGCACGCACAATGAGACGCTCATACAGGAGCTACCCGCTACAAGATACCATATCGATTTGGAGAGTCGTACGCTGGAGCGTATCGACCTACCTACCCTAGAGGAGGTCGAGGAGCCTTCTACAGATTTTATCGAAGCTGCGCTATGATCGTACTGAAGTTTGGCGGCACCTCTGTCGGTTCACCCGATCGCATACGCTCAGTAGCGCATCTAGTGGCGAGTATACCAGGGCGCAAGACGCTGGTGCTCTCGGCTATGGCTGGCACGACGAACGACCTCGTGACGCTGACGGAGCTGATCACCTCTGGCGAGCGTGATCGTGCGACTCGTCATGTGGAGATGCTCCGTAGTCGCTACATAGACAATGTAGTACCAGAGCTATTCGCGGGGCATGAGCTACACCAGCAGTTGGCAGAGGAGGCTTTGACTCCGATCTTGGACAGTCTCCTACTTCAGACGCTCAACGAGGCTTTTACCCACAACGATGAGAAGCAAATCCTCGCTTGTGGCGAGATGATGTGTACCGCCCTGATGGCACTCACGCTACAGCTCTACGAGGGGATCACACCGCACAAGCTACTGGCTCTAGACTTCATGCGCATCACCCACGAGGGGAGACCGGACATCGAGTACATTGCTCAGCGGTTGCGCCCGATGGTCGAGGAGGTACGCGATGCGGAGGCACTCTTCCTCACGGAGGGGTACATCTGTCGCAACGCTTTCGGCGAGGTGGACAACCTGCGTCGTGGCGGTAGCGACTACAGTGCCACGCTCATTGGCGAGGCGGTACAAGCTGAGGAGATACAGATATGGACCGACATTGATGGGCTGCACAACAACGATCCGCGAGTGGTCAATATGACGTCGCCTGTGCGTCGTCTGAGCTTTGGCGAAGCAGCCGAGCTAGCACGCTGCGGAGCTAAGATACTGCACCCCGCCTGCATCGAGCCGGCACGACGTGCGGGCATCCCTGTGCGACTACTCAACACGCTCGACCCGTCTGCTCCTGGCACGCTCATATCTCATGTGACAAACAGAGATATGATCAAGGCGATCTCGGCTAAGGACGGGATGTGTGTCGTGACGCTCCTGCTGAAGCATCTGAGCAATAGCGACGTCTCTACGGGGCAGTTCCTCGTGACGCTGACGGAGGCTATGCACCGCCTGCACATAGAGCCAGACATCTTGATGGCTTCGGGCGATGGTTACGTCATCGTCGCAGAGGAAGACTCGGAGGCGATCTCCACGCTGATCGAGGAGATGATGCCCTGGGCTGAGGGCTCTGTGCAAAGCGACCTATCGATCCTCGCGATCGTAGGCGATATGGGGTGGCATCGCATAGGCTTTGAGGCGCGTATCCTCGAGGCGGTAGACGATGTCGCTGTACGGCTTATCTGCTACGGAACTAGTGGTAACAGCATTGACCTAGTCATCGCTACGGAAGAGAAAAAGCGTGCGATGATCTATCTCTCGGATCACCTCTTCGCACATCTGCGTACACCAGGTCCAGAGGTGCTATAATAATAAGGTGTAGGCTCGAGACAGGCACGCTACATTATGACCCTCAAGCAATTCATATCGGTCTCACGACCGTACAGTTGGCCAGCATCGATAGCACCGATAGCTGCAGCCATCGCTTTGGCTTGGCTACAAGGAGGCTCTAACTGGCTCGTCGCGACGCTCTGCCTGGTTGTGGGGCTGTCGGCACAATCCTTCTCCAACTGCTGCAACGACTACTACGACTTCAAGCGTGGTGCTGACGGAGAGGGACGCGTAGGCTTTAGCCGTCCACTCGCTTCGGGGCAACTGCGAGAGCGTGACATCATCGGGGTGGCACTCTTCTGGGGGCTTATCGCTGCTGTGGCGGGCGTGACCCTTTGCCTGCTGACCAACCCGTGGCTACTCCTCCTCGGGGGGCTCATCATACTCTTCGCCTGGATGTATACGGGTGGCCCCTGCCCACTCGCTTACCTAGGGCTAGGCGATGTGGCAGTGATGACCTTCTACGGCTGGGTCGCCGTGATGACCACTTACTACCTCCTGACGGGAGCGGTCACGACACAGAGCTTCCTCGTGGCAACAGCTATGGGTGCCGTGGCAGTCAATATCCTTGTGGTCAATAACTACCGAGACTACGAAGAGGATCGCAAGAACCAAAAGCGGACGAGTATCGTGCGTCTGGGTCAGGAGTTCGCCCCGAAGTTTTACTTGGCCAACATCCTCCTCGCGTGGCTCCTCTCCATCGTCGCTTTCAAGGGGAACATCTGGGGCATCGTCCTACTGCTCCCCTATCTCCTCTACGCGCTATCCGTATACCGTCAGATGATCCATGTGACCGGCAGCCAGCTCAACGCTGTGCTCAGGCGCACCTCTATGGGTGTCGTCTTGCTAGCCGTCGTACATATAGCAGCCTATCTGATTGACGGGCTGTTGCTTTAGTCGAACATTTCCCCTTTATCCTTATGTCTTCTACAGACCTCTCCTCATATCGTCTAGACTTCCCACTCATACAGCACTACGCCTCAGCGCAGCCTGGCTGGGTCTACCTAGACAGTGGTGCCACTACACAAAAGCCCCAAGTGGTCATCGACGCCATCACCGAGGGCTACACACGATACAATGCCAACGTCCACCGAGGCGTCTACCAGCTCAGCCGAGAAGCAACCGACCGCCACGAAGCGGCGCGCGCCACGCTGGCGCACTTCATCGGAGCCTCCGACCCTAACGAAGTAATCTTCACACGCGGCACCACCGAGGGGCTCAACCTGCTAGCCTCTACGGCTGGCGAAACGCTCATCGGCCCCGACGACGAAGTGCTGATCACTGCCATGGAGCACCACGCTAACCTCGTACCATGGCAACAGCTCTGCCTCCGCAAGGGAGCGCATCTACGTGTTGCTCCGCTTCTAGCAGACGGCTCGCTAGACCTACCCGCCTTTGAGGCACTACTCACCGACCGCACCAAGATCGTCTCCGTGGCGCATGTGAGCAACGTCCTCGGCACGGTCAATCCCGTCGCACAGCTAGCCCGTTTGGCTCACGACAAGGGTGCTATCATCATCGTCGACGGAGCGCAGTCTGCGCCCCACATGTCGGTCAATGTGCAGGAGCTGGGCATCGATGCTTACGTCTGCTCCTCGCACAAGGTGTACGGCCCCACAGGCATCGGCATCGTATGGGGACGGCGTAAGCTCCTCGAGCAGATACCGCCCTACCAGTATGGAGGCGAGATGATCGAGCATGTATCTTTTGAGGAGACCACCTTCAACGAGTTGCCGTACAAGTTTGAGGCTGGTACGCCCGACTTCATCGGTTCGCACGCTTTTGCCACGGCCGTTGAGTACCTCTCCGCTATCGGTCTGGACCGCATCCACGCTTACGAGACGGAGCTCCTAGAGCATCTCACGCAGATCATCAGTCAGGAGCCTTCGCTCGAGATCCTCGGCACCGCACCAGGCAAGGGAGCCGTCGTCACCTTCATCAGCCATCAGGCGCACGCTTACGATCTCGGTCTGCTCCTAGACCAGCAGGGCGTAGCACTCCGCACGGGGCATCACTGCGCTATCCCGCTCATCGAGGGGATGGGACACCACGCTACGATCCGTGCCTCCCTCGGGCTGTACAACACGCACGAGGATCTAGAGATCTTTGCAAAAGCACTACGACGTGCCCTCACCATGCTAGGCTAAAGGTGCCATGCCCTTACTACATCGCTACGCATCGGACGGACTCATCGAGTGCGGCTGTGACGAGGCTGGACGAGGAGCCCTCGCTGGCGACCTCTATGCGGCAGCAGTCGTCTGGCCCGACACGCTAGACCATCCGCATCTGCGAGATAGTAAGAAGCTCACAGCAAAGCAGCGCGAAGAGCTGCGCCACTTCATCGAGGAGCATGCCACAGCGTGGGCAGTAGGCGTGGCAACCGTTCAAGAGATCCAGCGGATCAACATCCTCCACGCCTCTATGCTCGCTATGCAACGCGCCATCGAGGCATTGCCCTGCACACCCGAGCGTCTGCTCATCGATGGCAACTACTACGACCCGCGCCCCGACGAGGTCGAGTACCACACCATCGTCAAGGGCGACGACCGCTACCTAGCCATCGCCGCTGCCTCTATCCTGGCCAAGACGCACCGAGACGAGTATATGACCCAGCAGGCGCAAGAATACCCGCACTACGGCTGGGAGCAAAACAAAGGTTACCCGACAGCGCAGCACCGTGAGGGGATACGCCAGTACGGCTCCTGCCCCTTGCACCGACAGGGCTTTCAGCTCTTGCAGCCCGAGCCTCTATTTGACCTTGAGCAATAAGTTTCGTACCTTAGGCATACACTATAAAGAAGAGAGACATCATGAATAACCCAAGCAATCAAGCGAAGCGCAAGCTAGTCATCCTCACCGGCGCTGGCGTCAGTGCCGAGAGTGGCATATCCACCTTTAGAGATAGTGACGGACTGTGGGAGAACTACCCCGTCCAGGACGTAGCCTCTATCGAGGGCTTCATCCGCAACCCCAAGCTGGTGCTAGACTTTTACAATGCACGTCGCCGCGACTATGTGGGCTGCGAACCCAATGCGGCACACTACGGGCTAGCCGAGCTGGAGCGTCAGTACGACGTAACTGTCGTGACGCAGAATGTGGACAACCTCCACGAACGCGCTGGCAGCAGCAAGGTGATCCACCTTCATGGCGAGCTGATGAAAAACTGCTCCGTGCGCAATACCCAGAAGACTTATCCCGTAGACCCCGAGCACCCCGACCTGCATGTGGGCGATCTCGCTCCCGACGGGTCGCAGCTGAGACCTTTTATCGTATGGTTTGGCGAGGCGGTCCCGATGATCGAGCCAGCCATTCGTGAGGCTAGCCAGGCAGACATCATGGTGGTCGTGGGCACTTCGCTCAACGTCTACCCCGCCGCGAGCCTCCTCGCCTACGTACCCAACGGCACCCCCATTTACCTCATTGATCCCAAAGAGGTCAATACGCACGGCATCGCTCATGTCACACATATCCAGAAGGTAGCCACACAAGGGGTCCAGGAGCTACTAGAGATCTTGATGCCCAAGTCGTAATAACCCCACTTCACCTCATGTCCACCCACATGTCACCACAGCTCTCTAGGCAGCATCTCACGAGGTTGCTGTTGCTCTTCTCTTTCGTTGCCATGAATCTCTTCTGTAGCTGCCAGCAGCAGGAGCGGTACCATATATCAGTATACACCAATGTACAGGGGGGTGCCGACCCGCCAATGATCAAGCTACTGCTCGATGGCAAAGCTATCGATAGTAGCTATGTGCACAAAGGGAGGGTTACCCTCAAGGGCAACTATGTGGACAGCATGAGCCAAAACTTAGCCTACCTTGATCTGCCTGGCGAAGAGCCTATCCCAGTCATCCTCACGACGGAACCGCTCACCATTGATTTCACCCAGCGTAAACTACTCGAGGGCGACTATCTCAACAAAGAGCTAAACCGTCTCTATGACTCTCTCGACAGCCTAGGCAATGTCTTCAAGCTAAAGCTCGCAGTCATACCCCCTGATAGTGCACTCTATGATGCCTTCGATGAGGACTTCAAGACCTCTATCGATGACTACATCGTCCTCGCTAAGGACTACTGCCTGCGCCACCCCAACGACCCAGTGGGGATCATCGCCACTGTGATGCTCCTGACGATCAACTATGAGAGCCTCCTCGAGATGGTGCCTTTCGTGCGCAGCTCTATGGGACCTGTCGTACTGAACAATCGCGAGGTAGCGCTGTACCTACGCACCGTAGACAACTTCTACGAAACCGCTCCTGGATCGCCTATGGTAGACCTGACTCTAGAGACGCTCCAAGGGGATACGACCAAGCTCTCGGAGCACCTGGTACCAGGCTGCTACACCCTCGTACATTGCTGGTCTGGTTGGTGCAGGCCTTGTCTCAACGAGATGCCCAACCTGATCAAAGCTTACAACACATACCATGAGCGAGGATTGAACATGGTCGGTATCTTCCTCTGGGACGAAGCGTACAATCTAGAAATGTTGCTGTGTGACTATCAGCTGCCATGGACGCAACTCTACGACCCAACCGCCCAAACTTCTATCACTTACGGCATCTATAGCATTCCCGAGATCATGCTGATAGCACCCGACGGAACGATAGCAGCACGCTCGCTGAGAGGAGCCGAGCTCTTCGACACGCTAGACTCGATCTTTGGCTAAGTATGATCTCGCAGCCGCCCATAGACCCACGCCTAGACGAGCGAATGATGCAGCTAGCACTCCAGCAGGCTCTCATCGCCTACGAAGCCGACGAAGTGCCTATCGGGGCGGTCATAGCGGTAGGCACACGCATCTTAGCAAAAAGTCATAATCAAGTCGAGCTGCTCAATGATCCCACGGCTCATGCCGAGATGCTTGCCATCACGCAGGCGACAGCAGCCATCGGCGGCAAGTACTTACCGCAGTGCACACTCTACGTGACCGTCGAGCCGTGCCCGATGTGCATGGGTGCCTTACGCTGGACACAGATAGGACGCATCGTCTATGGCACGACCGACCCCAAGGGCGGCTATATGCGTTATAGTGACGCGCTCCCCCACCCCAAGAGTGTCGTCGTGGGGGGCGTCTGCGAGGAGGAGTGCCGTGAGCTGATGGTCTCCTACTTCAGACGAAAGAGACGCGTGTAACCCTTAACGGGGACGGACGCCATCCGACTAGGCACTAGACGTGCGTTCCAATAAGACGAGTGCAGGTGACGGAGGAAGCGACCGCTTGCGGTCGGACGAATCATAGCCCCCAGTCGAAGGAGCAAAGCTCCGAACGACTGGGGGACACAGGGGCGTATAAATGGGGGACGACCTCCCCTGGCGGGAGGTCGGACTGGAGCTGTAGATTCGTCTAGTCCGACCCACAAGGGGTCGATAAATCAGGTGACGTCTAGCGTCCGTGGGTCGTTCGGGGCTTTGCCCCTCCGACCCACGGCTATGATTCGTCGGACCTCTTGCGAGGTCCTTCTGTGTGTGTCTGTCTATTATGCTGCTGATATTACAGCATTTGATGGCTGGATTTGTCGTGTTGATGTGATTCGTGTAGGGGCGGACCTGCGTGTCCGCCCGCAGAATAGACTACGCTCAGGTGAGGACAGGCGGACACACAGGTCCGCCCCTACGATGGAAGCCCCCACCCCGACGAGCGGTTCACCCGAAGAGCAGTCGACCGAACTTCCGAAACGAGAAAAAACTTCGCTTTTTATTTGCATATAAACTTAGAAAGCAAAGGGTTACTCGTTACAATCCTTCCGAAACTAGTGCTTTTTGGAGGTCATGATGTTGAGCACGAGACGGTCTGTCTCATTCATACCCACACGACCTATGCTGGTTAGGTTGTCTATCGTCTGATCCACATCATCGTCCACGATGCCCTCGCTACCCGTGACCACCTTCTGCTCCATCGCCAGCAAGGCAGAGAACATAGCCGTGCTCACACCGCTCGACACCTTCAGACTACAGCTCGGCTTAGCACCGTCGCAGAGGAGACCCGTGATATTGCCCACCATGTTCTTCACCGCATAGCTCACCTGCTGCTTATTACCACCGAGCAGATAGGTCAAGCCACAAGCAGCGCCCGTCGAGGCGACGACACAGCCGCAGAGTGCCGAGAGGCGTCCCAGCTTCTGCTTGATATAGATCACCATCAGATTACTCAGCATCAGGGCACGGACAGTCTCTTCGTGCCCTTTCTTTTGCTCCTTGGCAAAGGTCAGCACTGGCATCGTCGCCGTGATACCTTGGTTACCACTGCCCGAATTACTCATCACGGTCACAGGTGCTCCGTCCATGCGGGCATCGCAGGCAGCACTCGTCGCCGAGATGATCTGCGTCAGGGCCGAATTACCTAGATACTTACGACCCAAGTCACTCTGCACCATACGCCCCACGGCGTGCCCGTAGTTAGACTTCATCGAGAGGCGACTAGCCTCCGCATTAACCTCCGCATCAGCTAGGATAAACTCTATCTCCTCCAGCGGAGCCGTCGTAGCGAAGTCGTAGACGAGAGAGAAGTTGAGCGCGAGCTCCTCATCGTCGCTATCTTGCTCCTCCTGCTGCCCTATCGGATGATCCTCTAGGACCTGATCACCCTTGGCAAGGTAAGTCAGATGGTCATGCTTGCCACTGATGATCGCTGTGGCACGCTCGCCACTAGTCGTCTGGATCGTCACCTCAGCATAGAGCTTGTCGACAGGCTCCGGCTTCGTGCCGATGGTGATTATCTTAGCCTCTACCAGCCGCTTAGCCTCAGCTAGTTGCTCAGGCGTAAAGCTGTCTAGGAGTGTGAGTCCCTTGTCCGGCTGTGCGATGACGATGCCGAGAGCGATTGCTATGGGTAGTCCTATCATGCCCGTGCCTGGTATACCCACACCGAGCGCATTCTTGAGTACGTTGGGGCTCAGCAATACCGATACGCTATCTGGTGTAAAGTTGCCCAGCGTAGCACTAGCGTAGGCGGTGCAGAGCGATACAGCTACTGGCTCCGTACAGCCTGTAGCGGGGACCACCTCTTGGTGGATGAGCGAAATGATCTCCTGGCGTAAAGCTGGAGTCAAATTATTGGTCGTCTTCATAATGTAAGGAGGAATATGCTAGTTAAGGATTTGTCGCTTCGTAATCGCTCCGTGTCACATAGATCAGCGAGGTAGCGCCGAGCGTGATCACATCGCCCGACTGCAGCTCACGGAAGGTGTCTGGCAGGTACTCGACACCAGCGACGAAAGTACCCGTCATACTATCCAAGTCCTGTATGATCGCCTGCCCATCAGGCTCTATCGTGATCTGGCAATGGTTGCGCCCCAAGCTGGGGTCGCTACTATGTATCGGTGTAGTGACCGAGGTGCCACGTCCGTTGTAGCTACCTATCGTGTTGCACCCCTCGTAGAGTGGCAGCAAAGCTGCGTAGGCAAAGTCGTTGGCGATCAACTGGAGGTAAGCCCGCACTGGCTCCCCCTCGGGAGAGAGGTCATCATAGCGCGCGTTGAGATGCTCTAGCGTCGCACCCCTAAGGCGAAAGCGTAAGCTCTCGGAGCAGGTCGGGCAGAGCATAGCAACCTTACCACGGCAGTCAGCATTGGCGAGGATCGTCTCTTCAGAGATCTTAGTCGTACAGTGAGGACAGAGGATATAGTTCACGGAGATGTGTGCGAAAGTTCGTTCTTGCCTACAAATTTACCACAAATATACCAGCTAAGCTCACTTCGCGCGGAGCCGCTCGCAGTTTCCTACCTATGACACTAGAGTTTCTTCCGTATGGAACTGGAGTTTCATACTTATGGAACTGGAGTTTCATACCTATGAAACTAGAGTTTCACCTAGGTAAAACTAAAGTTTCAGCCTCATGCACTGACAGTTAGTCCAAAGCGCAAAATTCAGAAGTCTCACGAGTAACGATATGCTTTCTAAGTTCATATGCAAGTAAAATGCGAAGTTTTTCTCGTTTCGGAAGCTCGGTCGACCTCTCTTCTGGTGAACCGCTCGGCGGGGTGGGGTCTCCCACCGTAGGGGGCTGTGTCAAAAGTCTCTCCCCCAGCAGAAAGTAAAAGACAGAGGATC